>ERZ773193.2855-NODE-2855-length-17096-cov-7.863682_pt1 | contig 17096 bp, 14 predicted proteins | sample MGYA00511110_ERZ773193 | MGnify/ENA primary metagenome ERZ773193 (study PRJEB29015, sample SAMEA2737784) | human gut metagenome | biome: human gut; feature: human-associated habitat; material: faeces | place: China | collected 2012 ...
GATGATGAAGAGGTTCTGTTCGTCGTCGATGATATTGCGCAGGTTGCGCACCCCCTCAGCATTGCGGACCGATGCTCCGCCGAATTTATAGACCTTCATATCCTTTGTTTCCCGTTTTACCTTATTCGAGCCGTCGTGCTGCCCCTCTGCGCATGGCCGCTGCGCGGATACCAACATTCCCTCTCCTCTGTCCCCTCCCTTTGATAAAGGGAGGGGCTTACGCTGTATCGACCTTCACCTGTTTCATCCTGCACCTCGGCAGTCAGCCGACAGGTATCCCGACGCTCTCCTACTCTTTAAAAGTACCTTACCCTTGTTTCCCGTTTTACCTTATTCGAGCCGTCGTGCTGTCCAGCTGCACATAACCACTGCGCCCCTTTCCGGAGTTCGCACCTTTTAAATAATATCCATCCGCCCCTTCCATCCACGGTTCGATACCCGCTCCGGTACAGCACGAGCAGGGGCAGTCAATCGGCCTTCGCCGACCTTCAATTCTCCGGCGCCGATTGTCCGTACGTCGTCCCCGTATTGTAGAACAGGAAAGCGTAGCTGTCGGCCGATTCGGCGATACGCTTCGAGAGCGGTTTGCCCGCGCCGTGGCCGGCATTCCGTTCGATGCGGATCAGCACCGGAGCATCGCACGCCTGCGCATATTGGAGCGTCGCAGCGAATTTGAACGAATGCGCCGGCACCACACGATCGTCGTGGTCGCCCGTCGTGACGAGCGTCGCGGGGTAGCAGACGCCTTCGCGGATGTTGTGCAGCGGCGAGTAGGCGTAGAGCGTACGGAACTGCGCCGCATCGTCGCTCGTACCGTATTCGGTCGCCCAGCCCCAGCCGATGGTGAAAAGGTGGTAGCGCAACATGTCCATCACGCCGACCGCAGGCAGGCAGACGGCGAACAGGTCGGGGCGCTGCACTTCGCAGGCGCCCACCAGCAATCCGCCGTTCGAGCCGCCGGCGATGGCCAGCTTTTCGCGCGAGGTATACTTCTCGGTGATGAGAAATTCGGCCGCCGCGATGAAATCGTCGAAGACCTGCTGCTTGCGGTCGAGCATACCAGCCTTGTGCCACCGCTCGCCGTATTCCGAACCGCCGCGCAGGTTGACGTTCACCACCACGCCGCCCTGCTCCATGAAGAGGATGTGCTCGGGCTTGAACGCAGGGGTGATATTGATCTGGAAACCGCCGTAGCCGTAGAGGTAGCAGGGATTGCTGCCGTCGAGCCGCAGACCCCTGCGATGCGAGACGAACATCGGCACGTGCTCGCCGTCGGAGGATTCGAAGAAGAGCTGTTCGGTAGTGTACTGCGCCGCATCGTAGGCCACCTGCGGCGTATGGTAGCAGGTGGTGCGGCCCGTGGGGATGTCGTAGCGGTAGACGGTCGGAGGCGCGGTGAAGGTGTTGAGCGAGAAGAAAATCTCCTGCTCCCTGTCCTTGCAGCCGAAACTCGGCACCGAACCGATGGCCGGCAGCGGCACGTCGGCCTGCCGGTTGCCCTCGTAATCGTATTTGTAGATCTTGTTCTGCGCGTTCCGGAGGTATTTCACCCACAGGTATCCCCCGCCCGGAGCGACCGCTTCGAGCAGATCGTCGGGGTGCTCCGCGATGACGGTCTCCAACCCCCGGGGTTCGAGCAGATCGATGCGCGCCAGCCGATAGTTGGCCGCACTGTCGTTGGTCACGACATAGAGTTTGTCGTCGCGGCACTCGACGGGCGCATAGTCGTTGGCGAAGCCGGCCAGCAACGTACGGAACGGCTCCTCCTTGTCCGCCGGGCGGAAGAGAACTTCACTGCCCGACGTACCTTCCGACGCGAGGACGAAAAGCCAGCGGCCGTCGTCGCTCTCCCAGCCGCTGAAATAGCGCAGCGGATGCTCCGGATCGCCGTATATGAGAATGTCGTCGGCCTGCGCCGTACCCAGACGGTGGTAATAGACCTTCTGGCATTCGTTCTTCGACGAATAGACGTTCGCCTTCGGCGCGTCGTAGGCGCTGTAATAGAACCCTTCGGAGTCGGGGGCCCATGTCGCGCCGGAGAACTTCACCCATTCGATCACATCCTGCGTCAACTGACCCGTCGCGGTATCCACGACATGTATCCGCACCCAATCCGAACCGGCTTCGGCGGCGGCATACGCGCACCAACGGCCGTCGTCGGAGAACGAGACGTCGACGAGCGCCGTCGTACCGTCGGCCGAAAGGGGATTCGGATCGAGGAACAGTTCGCCCTGAGCCGTGAGCGAGCGCTTGCGCCACAGCGCCGACTGGTTTTGAAGGCCGTCGTTGAGGAAATAGTAGTAATAGTCGCCGTGCCGCTCGGGCGCGCCCTCCTTCGGATAGTCGTAGAGCGCCGTCAACCGGTCGTAAATGGCCTGACGGGCAGGGAGCCGGTCGAGGTAGTCGCGCGTGACGGCGTTTTCGGCTTCGACCCATGCGGCCGTCTCGGCCGAATTGTCGTCTTCCAGCCAACGGTAGGGATCCGCGACCTTCGTCCCGAAATAGTCGTCCACCACGTCGGTGCGCTGCGTCTCGGGGTAGGGCATGTGTTTTATCTGCTTCATGTGGTTGCAACTTGCCATCATCGCCGCCGCCCCCGCGAGGGCCACGGCCTTGCGTGTCAATTTCATCATAGCATTCCGGAGTTTGGGTGAATATCGTGGCAAAGTTAGGAAAAAATAAGAAACCACACACATTTTTCCCCTTACCGGCCTGCAAAAGGGTTATTTTTCACCCTACAAGCCGGGAAATCGAAGTTTTTGCGTAACTTTGGCTTGCAAAAACAACCGAAAATCATGTACAGCGAACTCAAAAAGATAATCGAACAGGCCTGGGAAAACCGGGAACTGCTCAGCGAAGAACCCGTACGGCAGGCCGTGCGGCAGGTGGTGGAACTGGTGGACAAAGGACAGCTGCGCACGGCGGAGCCCGTCGACCCGGCCAAAAGCGAATGGAAAGTCAACGAGTGGGTCAAAAAGGCCGTCATCCTCTATTTCCCGATCCAGCCCATGCGCAAAATGGAAGCGGGCGAGCTGGAGTGGTACGACAAGATGGAGCTTAAGCACGGCTACGAACAGCTGGGCGTGCGCGCCGTGCCCCACGCCGTAGCGCGTTACGGCGCCTACATCGCTCCCGGAGCGATCCTCATGCCCTCGTACGTCAATATCGGCGCCTACGTGGACACGGGCACGATGGTCGACACGTGGGCCACGGTCGGCTCCTGCGCGCAGATCGGCAGACACGTCCACCTTTCGGGCGGCGTGGGCATCGGCGGAGTACTGGAACCCGTACAGGCCGCACCCGTAATCATCGAGGACAACTGCTTCATCGGTTCGCGTTCGATCGTGGTCGAAGGCGCGCACGTCTGCCGCGAGGCGGTGCTCGGCTCAAACACCGTCATCACGGGTTCGACCCACATCATCGACGTCACCGGACCGGAGCCTGTCACCTACAAAGGCTACGTTCCGCCGCGCTCGGTGGTCGTTCCCGGCAGCTACCGCAAGCAGTTCCCGGCGGGCGAATACAGCATCACCTGCGCCCTGATCATCGGCCAGCGCAAGGAATCGACCGACAAGAAGACCTCGCTGAACGACGCCCTGCGCGACTTCGGCGTGTCCGTCTGATCGCGTCGCCCTCCCGAAAATCCCACCCACGACAAAATGAATAATTCATGATTTACCGTATCGACGAAACCACCTCGACCAACGACGAGGCCCGCGACGCGAAATACCGCCACGGCGACATCGTCTGGGCCGAACGGCAGACCGCCGGACGCGGCCAGCGGGGACATACGTGGACCAGCCCCGAAGGTGAAAACCTCACCTTCTCGATGGTGCTCGAACCCCGGTTCCTTCCCGTCGGGGAGCAGTTCCTGCTCTCCGAAGCCGTGACGCTGGCCCTGACGGACACCTTCGCCGCCTACGGCATCGACACCCGCATCAAGTGGACCAACGACATCTACGTCGGAGACAGGAAACTGGTCGGCATCCTGATCGAACACAACCATGCGGGAGCCTCCCTCTCCCGCACGATCGCCGGCATCGGCATCAACGTCAACCAGACGGCGTTCGACCCCGCGCTGCCCAACCCCGTCTCCCTCGCGCAGGCCGGAGGCCGCAAGTTCAACCGCAGCCGGCTGCTCGAAACCTTTTTGGTCCGCTGCCTGCGGCGTTACGCCCAGCTCGAACGGGGCGAAAAGGAGGCCCTCCAGCACGCCTACCGCGAACGGATGTACCGGCTGGGCGAACAGCACCCCTACCGGCTGCCCGACGGCACGCTGTTTCAGGCCGCGATCGAAGGCGTGCTTCCCTCCGGCGAACTGATCCTGCGCCATGCGGACGGCACGCGGCACGAATACCTGTTCCGCGAAATCGAATTCGTGATCGCCGGGAAACAAGGGAACGCCGGCCCCGCAGAGAAATGAATTTCCGCCCCGCCGACGGAATATGTTTTTAATTGAAGATGAATATACTAATCGTTTGCAATCACTTCTATCCCCACAACCGCATCGCCGCATTCAGGCTCAACGCCTTCGCCCGGTATTTCCGGGAGGCGGGGCATTCGGTGACCGTCATAACCGAAGGGGACCGCGATGAAACGGCGATGTGGAACGGCTGCGAGGTCCACTACGTAAAAGACCCGGTGATAACCTCGTCGAAACAGGACTCCCTCCTGCAGCGCAGAAAGAAATGGGCTTTCAGACACATATTGTCGGCCTTGCAGTTCCGGCTGTTCCTCGATTACAAACGGATATGGCAGTTCAAAGCCAGCAAGAAGGCGCAAAAACTCGCAAAAAGCCGGCGGTTCGATGTCGTATTAAGTTCATACGGCCATCTCTCTTCGCACCGGATCGCATACAGGCTGCACAGAAAAACGCCGTTTTACTGGATCGCCGACATGCGCGACGAGATGTCGAAGTGGCCTTGGCTCCTGCCGATAAACAGCCGGCGGCTCCTCTTCTACGAGCGCAGAATCCTCAAGGATGCGGACCTGATCCTGTCAGTATCCGCACCCCTTGTCGAAGATTTCAAACAAATCGGCGGAGGGATCGACAAGGTTATCGAGATAACGAACGGGTACGATTACGAAGAGGTGCACGACGTCTCTTTTCAGCCCGTCTATACCATGGCGTTCATCGGCCATTTTTACAATTCGATCACTCCGGACAAATGGTTCGGAGCCTTCTCCGAACTGGTCGCCGAGGGAGCGCTTCCCTCCGACAGCCGCATCCTCATCATAGGAAACACCTCGCCGCTGGCCGTTCCCGAAAACATCAGACAGAACGTATTCCAGATCCGGCAGGTCGATCACGACGAAGCCATCAGGAAATCGCTGGAGACCGACACGCTGGTCGTCGTGCATCCCAAGGGACGGAAAGGCGTCTACACGGGTAAGCTGTTCGACTACCTCGCCACCAACAAACCGATCCTCGCCATCTGCGATCCCGACGACGTCATCGCCGACCTGCTGGAGGAGACGCGCGCGGGTTTCACCGCGGACGAAACGGACAACGAAGAGGTCAAGCGGATGATCCTGCGCTGCTATTCCATCTGGAAGAACAAGGAGGTGCTGCCCCGCGACTGGGACAAGATACGGCAGTACAGCCGGAAGAATCAGGTCGGCCGGCTGCTCGAATATCTGGCAGGGCAGGAAGCCCTGAAACAGCACTGACGCCCCGGCCGGGACCGCCCGGCATCGGAACCTCCGCCCCTAACCGAAGTCCGGCGCTCCGCTCCGGCGGCCGAAAACGGGAAGCCGCGAAGCCCTTACGTCCGGTTCGGCCGCAATTTCGCGAGCACCGGTCCGAACAACTCCATATAGCGGATTCCGGCCCGCTGCGCAAACGGCAGATACAACGACAGATAGACAGCGAAGCCTACCGACACGACGGCAAGACGATGCGTCATTCCGGTCAGCAAGACGGCCAGCCGGGCCGCCGTGCAGGCCGCGGCCGATACGAGCAGCACGGTCGTCAGCATCCTCCACGGCATCAGCCCCGCAAGCGAAGTGCCCAGCACGCGGGCAGTGGTCATCATCAGCAGGAACAGACAGAAAAGCGTACAGCCCGTGGCAATGGCCGCAATGGCCCAAAGGGACGGAAACGCCATGACGCACAACAGGTCGAGACCGACGATGAGCAGAGCGGTGACAAGGTGCGCACGGGCAAAGGCTTTTCCCCGCCCCAGTGCAAACAGGACGGGGGCGTAGGGCATGATACGCGCCAGATTGACGACGGTGACGATCCGGAACAGACCGGCCGCTTCCCGATACCCCTCCCCATACAGCAGGCAGATGATCTCAGGAGCGAAAACGCAGCAGAATACGGACAGCGGATAAATGATCGCCGAGGACTTGAGGACAGCCGCCTGCCACAACCGGACAAACTGCCCGCCGTCGGCCCCCTCCCCCGACATCCTCGAAAATTCCGGCAGCAGCACGCCGGCCGCGGCACCGATAATCATTCCGGCCAGCGGAAGTTCGCGGTATCCGTTGGCGAACAGGGCGAAATCCTCGACGCCCAAATAGCGGCTTACGAAGAACTGGCTCGCCGAACCGATCACGAATCCGTACATACTCGAAGCAAACACCGGCATCGAAAACCGGAGCAGCTCCCGGACCGTCAGCCGGCTCTTCACCGGAGATACATTGCGGAACGGGACGGACGACAACTTCAGCCCGGCAACGCATGTGACCAGCGACGCGAGGACGAAACCGGCGACCGCACCCGACACCCCTGCGTCGAAAACCACGACCGGAAGCACGACGCATGCGATCATGAAGGCGCGGCTTATCAGCACATAGACGGCCACGAGGTGCGCCTTGCCGTAGACGACCAGAATATTCTCCACCCCCAAGACCGGCATCAGCAGCATGGGCGCCGCGGCAAACAGCCTCAACGGCTCGGCCAGCAGCGGATTGCCGAGCACTCCGGCTATGGCGGCGGCCTGCCAAAGCAAAATGCACGAAAAAACGGACGCAAGAAGCAGAAACAGCCCGTTCAGTTTGCGGACGATATCCCTCCCCTCCTCCGGCGACACGCGGGCGAGGTAATAGGAGTACGCTTTGGGAAGTCCCAGCGAAAAGACGGCCAGCAGGGTGTTGTAGACGTACAGCACCTGACTGTAAGTACCGTACTCCGACGTGGTCATGTAACGGCAGAGCACCGCCTGCATGACCAGCGTCACGCTCAGCGACAACAGATTGGCCAGCGCCAGCCACAAGGCCTGCAGCGTACGGCTCCTGCCTGCATTTCCGATCTGAGGGGTGGAGTGCTGTTTCATGCCTCGTACCGTATGGCCCGGCCGCCCGTTTTACAGGCTCCAGTATCCGAGCGATTTGATCCGGCCCTTATAGAGTCCGCGAATGTCGCCCAACAGGGCCGCCCCGCGGGAGATGGAGCGGAAATAAGCGTCGTCGAGTCCGCGGTACTCGTCGTGCGCCACGGCCACGACAATCAGGTCGTAAGGGGGCCGGAGGGCCGCCACAGGCCGAATTCCGTACATGGCATAAACCTTATCGGGATCGGCATGGGGATCGGTCACATCCACGCTCATCCCCTCACGCTCCAGCAGTCCGACCATCTCGGCGATCCGGGAGTTGCGTATGTCGTCGATGTTTTCCTTGTAGGTGACGCCCATCAGCAAAGCCCTTGCGCCGCGGCCGCCGCTTCCCATGGCCCCAAGCAGCGACCGCACCACGTACGCCGCCATGCCGTCGTTCACGGCGCAGCCCGAACTCGTGACGGGCATCTCGACGCCCAGCTTTGAAGCGACAGAAACAAGATAGAGCGGATCGACCGGAATGCAATGGCCGCCGACCAGTCCCGGTCTGTACTTTACGAAATTCCATTTGGACGAAGCCATATCGATGACCTCGTCCATATCTATTCCCATGCGCGAGAACAGCCGCTGCAATTCGTTCATCAGGGCGATGTTGACACTGCGCTGCACGTTCTCCGCCATTTTGGCCGCCTCGGCCACCCGGATGCCCGACGCCCGGCAGAGATCGGCCGACACGACTTCGGCGTATACGCGCGCGACCTCGTCCAGCGCCTGCCCGTCGTTCGCCGACACGATTTTGGCGGTGTTCGAGAAGGTATGCTCCGAATCGTTGGGATTGATGCGTTCGGGCGAATAGCCCACCTTGAAATCCGCACCGAGTTTCAGCCCGGAGCCTTTTTCGAGCAGCGGCACGCACTCCTCCTCGGTGCATCCGGGATAGACCGTGGATTCATACACGACATAATCGCCCCGCTTCAGATAGCGCGCCACGGTACGCGTGGCCTCGACAAGACAGGTCAGATCGGGATTCTTGCGCTCATCGACCGGCGTGGGCACCGTGACGATATAAAATGCGGCCCGCGACAACTCCTCTTCCGAAGAGGTGAAACGGATGCTTTCGCCGCCGGCGCCGTACTTTTCACGCAGTTTTTCGATACGGCCGGCATCCATATCGTACCCCACCACATCGAAACGCCGGGCAAACCTCAGCGCCACGGGCACGCCTACATATCCCAGCCCGATTACGGCCAGCGACGTTTCCCGACCGGTCAGCCGATCATATATCTTCTTCATAAACACATTCATTAACCTTGCGATAACTGCGTCCCGACTCCGGACACACGGCCCTGCCGGCTTCGTCGAATTCCAGTTTGTGCCCCAAGCGGCTCATCCATCCGACCACGCGTGCGGGCACCCCCTCAACGAGGGCATGATCGGGGACCGAGTGCGTAACGACCGCTCCCGCGCCCACGAAGGCGTACCGGCCGATCTCGACCCCACATACGACGGTGGCATTGGCCCCGACGGTGGCGCCCCGGCGCACGCGGGTGGTTTTATACTGATCCCTGCGCGGGATCTCGCTTCGGGGATTCTTGACGTTGGTGAATACGCACGAAGGCCCCAGAAAAACATAATCCTCGCAGATCACGCCCGAATAGATCGACACGTTGTTCTGCACCTTTACCTGACGGCCCAGTTTCACGTCCGCGGCGACCATGACATTCTGTCCGATATTGCACGCCGGTCCCAGCACGGCCCCGGCCATTATATGCGAGAAATGCCAGATCCTGCAACCCGGCCCTATGACCGCCCCGTCGTCCACGAACGAAGAGGGGTGGATGAACGTTTCACTCATGGTATCTGCTTTCGTTATCGGCAAAATAGCGGCATACGGCATCCGCCACACGCTCCACCTCGGCGTCAGTCAGTTCGCTGTCCATCGGAAGCGACAGCACCGCCGCCGGCAGCGTCGCGGCATGGCGCATCGCGGGGTCGCAGATGCAGGCGTCGCGGTATGCGGGCTGTTCGTACAGGGTTCCGGGATAATAGACCATGGAGGGTATGCCCTCCTTGGCGAGTGCGGCCCGGAGTCCGTCGCGGCAGGCCGGAGGCACCTTGACGGTGTACTGGTGGTAGACGTGGGTGGCGTAAGGCGTCTCGGCCGGGGTCACGACCGGCGTCAGACCGCCCAAACGCTCCGTATAGCGCGCTGCCACGCTCCGGCGGGCGGCGATCCATGTGTTGAGGTGCGGCAACTTGACCCGCAGTACGGCGGCCTGCAGCGTATCGAGCCGCGAATTCATTCCGACCAGCCGGCTGTCATATTTGGTGAACCAACCGTGACTGCCCAGCGCCCGGATGCGGGCCGCCAGCCCGTCGTCGTCGGTGAACACCGCGCCGCCGTCGCCGTAACAGCCCAGCACCTTGGAGGGAAAGAACGACGTGCACCCGATCTCCCCGATCGTACCCGCATAACGGCGCGCGCCGTCGGACATGCGGCATACGGCTCCCAGCGACTGGGCGTTGTCCTCGATCACCTTCAAGCCGTGCTCCTTCGCAACGGCCGTGAGCGCAGCCATATCGCACGGCTGCCCGAACAGATGGACGGGGATGACGACACGGGTACGCTCCGACACCAGCCGGGCGACGCTCGCCGGGTCGATGTTGAAAGTGCGGGGATCGACGTCGGCGAAGACCGGCACGCCGCCCAGCAGCAGCACCGTTTCGGCCACGGCCGCGAATGCGAAGGCCGGGACAATGACTTCGTCGCCCCGCTGCAGCCCCACGGCCAGCAGTGACAACAGAAGCGCGTCCGTACCGTTGCCGCAGGCGATGCAGTGCCGCACTTCGAGCCGCCGGGCCAGCTCCTCTTCGAACAGCCCGACCGCAGGACCCTTGATGAAGGCGGTCTCGGCAATGACATCGCCAATGGCGCGGTCCACCTCATCGCGGATGTCGAGATACTGCCTATGTAGATCCACCATTTTCATCGCTCCCGTTCTTTTTTCGCATCACCCCTGCAAATTCCGCAGCAGCGGATGATAGTCGCCCGTCAGGCCGACCGCCGCACTCTTCCGCAGCATATCGAGCGTATGGACGGCACACGCCGTATCTTCGACCGCAAAACCCCGGCCGGCAAGTATCCGCTCGTAGCTCAACGTGTGGAGGTCCGTAAACCCGTTCGTAAAGTCGAACTCCTCGCCGTTGATAACGAGATGTCTGTACGGAGACATGGGATTATCGTTCGGCGAAGGGCGATGGGCGGCGTTGACGCTCAGAAAATACCTGACGCGGGCACCCTTCAACTGCAAAAAGCCGGCCGAACACTCCGGCGACGAATGGTGCAGCACCACCTTCTCGGCCGGCCCGAATATCCAGTGCAGCATGTCGATAAAATGGATGCCGATATTGGCCGTCACGCCGCCGCTCTTGCACGGGTCGCCTTTCCACGAAGCGGCATACCAGCTCCCTCTGGGAGTGATGTACGTAAGGTCTATGTCATAAATCGTCGGAGGGGGGGGGTCGCCGTCGACCATCCGTTTCAGCCGCTCTATTTCCGGATGAAGGCGCAGCTGCAATACGGGGAATACGCGCCTGCCCGCGGCCCGGCTGCAGGTCTCCATCCGGTCCAGTTCGTCCGGAGTCAGGGCCAGCGGCTTTTCACAAATCACGTCAAGCCCCGCCTCCAAGCCCGTTACGGTATGGGGGCAATGGAGGTAATTCGGGGTGCAGACCGTCAGAAATTCCGCACGGTCGGCGACCATGCGCTTTCTGAAATCATCCGGATCGGTGGTGAAATAGGCACGGGGAAAATACCCGTCGATCATCCCCACGCTGTCGAACACGTCGTGCGCCGCCACCAGATCGCACCCAAGCGACCGCATGGCGTTCAAATGTCTCGGAGCTATGTACCCCGCAACGCCTATGATCGCGAATTTCCGGGATTCGGACGTCTCTTCCCCTGTCATACCTGTAACGCAAGCTTGATTTTGCCGCAAAAATAATACATACAAATATTTTGTGCAAGCTATTCTGCAAATCTGCAACGGATTCGCGGCGCAAAATCGCATTAAAAAATAACGGCATCCCCTTGCTGTTACGGAAATAACAGTTATATTTGCATCAGAAAAAGCACATTCAAAATTTAAAACGATAACCAAATTATGAACGTACCTGCAAATCTGAAATACTCGAACGACCACGAGTGGTGCCGTATCGAGGGCGACACGGCCGTTATCGGCATTACCGACTTCGCGCAGAGCCAGCTCGGCGACATCGTTTTCGTAGACGTGCCGACCGTCGGCGAGACGCTCGCCGCAGGCGAGGTGTTCGGCTCGATCGAAGCCGTGAAGACCGTCAGCGACGCTTTCCTGCCCGTCGGCGGTGAAATCGTCGAATTCAACGACGCGGTAGACGCCGACCCTGCAATCGTCAACAAGGACGCCTACGGCGAAGGCTGGATCGTCAAGGTCAAAATGTCCGATCCCGCGGAATACGACGCGCTGCTGAGCGCCGCGGATTACGAAAAGCTGATCGGCTGATCCCCGACCCGTTCAAGCCCCTCTTCCGAGAGGGGTTTGCTCCATGACAGGGCCGGCCGCGAACGACGCCCCGCCGGAAAGAAACGCACAACAAACTTAAATATCAACAGTTATGTCAAAAGTTACAGTAGTAGGTGCAGGTGCCGTAGGCGCCACCTGCGCGAATGTAATGGCTTGCCGCGAGGTCGCAAGCGAAGTAGTCCTGATCGACATCAAGGAGGGTCTTTCGGAGGGCAAGATGCTGGACATGTACCAGTGCTCGACGCTGATGGACTTCGACACCAAACTCGTAGGCGTCACCAACGATTACAAGAAGACCGCCAATTCGGACGTCGTCGTCATCACTTCGGGCATTCCCCGCAAGCCGGGCATGACCCGCGAAGAGCTGATCGGCACCAACGCCAACATCATGAAGGGCGTAATCGAAAACGTAGTTAAATACTCGCCGCGCGCCATCATCATCGTCGTCGCCAACCCGATGGACACGCTGACCTATCTGGCGCTCAAGGCTTCGGGACTTCCGAAGAACCGCATCATCGGCATGGGCGGCGCGCTCGACTCGTCGCGCTTCAAGTGCTATCTGGCCAAAGCCACCGGCGCCAACATCAACAACGTCGACGGCATGGTCATCGGCGGCCACGGCGACACGACGATGATTCCGCTCGTCTCGAAGGCTACCGTAAACGGCGTTCCCGTATCGCAGTTCGCATCGAAGAAGAAACTCGAAGAGGCCGTAGCCAACACGATGGTAGGCGGCGCGACGCTGACCAAGCTCATCGGCACGTCGGCATGGTACGCTCCGGGCGCCGCTTCGGCCATGATGGTGGAGGCGATCCTCAACGACCAGAAAAAGATGATTCCCTGCTCGTGCCTGCTCGAAGGCGAATACGGCCAGTCGGACATCTGCATCGGCGTTCCCGCGATCATCGGCCGCAAGGGCATCGAGAAGATCGTGAAGATCGACCTTTCGAAAGAAGAGGCCGAGAAGTTCGCAGCTTCGGCCGACGCAGTCCGCAAGACCAACAACGTACTCCACGAAATCAAGGCGATCTAATTCCGCGCCAAGATATACGGCAAGGCCGCCCCGGAATCCGGGGCGGCTTTTTGCTTCCCGGATGAAATTCTCCGCACCCGACCGGACATTCCGGCGACTTTGCGCGGGCGTCACAACCTATCCCCGGCAAAACCCGGCAAAGGATTCCGGACGGCAGCACGCATCAGAAACAGTCCGCAGCAACCTCTGCCGCACAAGAAAGGCTGCCCCTTCGAGGGGCAGCCTTTGCCGTCGGACACAGCAGCGCGGACTCAGAAACTGACCTTCGCGCCGACGAACCAGCTGCGGGGCAGCGACGGACCGTAGATATAGCCCGAATCGCGGTCGGCGCCCTTGTCGAAATCCTTCTGGTAGGCATTGAAGAGGTTCTGCACGCCGCCGTAAAGCTGCAAGGTTATCTCCTTGTAGATGCGCAGGTCGTACGACAGGCGGACGTTCATGTCGAAGAACGACGGCGTCGAGACGGCCGCGTCCTGCGCGACGCCCGATCCGGCCATGTGCTGCACGAGCATCGAGCCGGTGCAGGTTCCCGTCAGGTCGGCCGTGAAGTTCCGGACGGGCCTGAACGCGGCTGTGAAGTAGCCGTAGGCGTCGGGGGTGCGGAACATGCGGCGCACGGGCGGCACGTCGGCGTCCTCGCTCCACCGCTCAGGCTTCCTGTAACGGCTCTGCTGGAGGGTGACGCCCGCCTGCAGTTCGAACCAGCGGGTGAAAATCGCCCGCCCCTCGACGTTGAAGCCGCGCACGGCGGCGCCCGAACCGTTGTAACGCTCCTTGATCTTGCCTCCGTCGTCCGTATCTTCCAGATCGCGCAGGGCGAAGACGTCGTCGAGAATCGTATAGAACCCCTCGACCAGCAGGTTGGTCTGCACCCGGCCAAAGTTGTGATAAAGGTCGGCCGAAAGGCTCACGCTGTGCGAACGCTCCTCCTTGAGGTCGTCGGCGAGCCGGATGCGGACCCGCTCGCCGCCCACCACGGCGATATGCATGTCCTCGTCGAAGGCCTGCGGCGCCCGGTAGCCGCCCGCATAGCTCACGCGCAGGTTCACTGCCTCCGAAGGGTTGAAACGAATGTTGGCGCGGGGACTGAAAATCACGTGGTCCACCAGATTATGCTTGTCGAAGCGGCCCCCGATCAGCAGCGACCATCTCTTCGTTTTCCATTCGTTCTGCAGGTAGCCGCCCACGATATGCACCGTCTGGGCGGTGTTGATGTCGTAGCCGATCGAACGGTCGTTCAGGTCGTCGTAGCTGTATTCGCTGCCGAGCGTGAGTTCGGCGGGCATGAAAAGCAGTTTCCGGAACGCATGGACGTACTGCACGCCCGCCGCGACCGTAAGGTCGTGCGTCGTACCGTATGCGTCGGGGTCCTGCTTGCTGCCGTAGTAGCTCTTGCGGGCCGTATTCTGGAACGACGCATAGGCGTTGAAACGGTTGCGGCGGTCGGCCGACGAGATGTCGAACGAAAGGCTTCCGCCGTCGATCGAGTGGTCGGTCTGCTCGGCCACCATCGCCTCGTGGGGCGGCAGGTCCAGCAGGTCGCCGCCGCGGCGGTATTCGTCGATGTGGTGGTACTGCGCCGTGATGCGCGAATAGGCGCCCGTGCGGAAGAACGACCGCATGCCGGCCGACCGGCTGTTGATCAGGGGCAGCTCGGTAAATCCGTCGCCGTCATGGTCGTACCCCGAACGGTGGCGGTTCTGAGCGAAGACGCAAAGCCCCGCACGGCCGCTCTCGGTCACGAGCGACGCGTTGAGCATCGTGTTGTTGTCATAGGAGCTGCTGCCGCCGAGCGAGGTCAGCGTATGCGCCAGCTGCGCCGAATTGCGCGAAGGTTCCTTGGTGATGACGTTGATCGTGCCGCCGATGGCCGACGAACCGTACAGCGCCGAACCGCCGCCGCGCAGCACCTCGACCCGCTCGATCATGTTGGCCGGAATCTGCTCCAGTCCGTAGACGCCCGTCAGGGCCGAAAAGACCGGATGCGAATCGACGAGAATCTGCGAATAATGGCCGTCGAGTCCGTTGATGCGCACCTGCGCGAAGCCGCAGTTCTGACAGTCGTCCTCGACCCGCACGCCGGGCTGGAACGAAAGCCCCTGCGCCAGACACGAAGCGTTCGTTTTCTCGAACAGCGCGGCGTCCAGCACGCTCACCAGCGCAGGGGCTTCGCGCCGCAGCGTGGCCGAGCGGCTGGCCGAGACGACCACTTCGTCCATCGAAATGCCGCTCTGCACCACCTCGAAATTCAGTTCGAGGGTCTGTCCCCGTTCGAGCGTCACCTTTTTCGCCAGCACGGCGTAACCCAGCGCACGGACTTCGAGCGTCAGCTCGCCTTCGGGCAGGTTTTTCAGAAAATAGTGTCCCGACGCGTCGGTCGTGGCGCCGAATGCCGTGCCCGTCACGGCGACGGTCGCATAGGGAAGATGTTCATGGGTTTCACGGTCCACGACGTGGCCGAAAAGATTGGCGTCGGTGCTCTTCTTCGGCGTCTCCGCGGCCGACGCACCGGCATACAGGCACATGAAGAGTGCCGGCAACAGAAATTTTTTCATTGCTTATCGGATTGTTTGAATGACATACGTAACCCGCCGGACCGCACGGCCCGGCAAAAAACAGGATGGGAAGGAGATTGCGGGTTACGCCGCGGGAGGCGCGCGCAGCGAAACGCCCGGAACCGGCATGCAGCGTCTGCACTGCGTGGCTTCGGGCATCAGGACGGCCAGCATCCCGCAATAGAACGAGTGCGCGGGCCGGACGGCGTCGAGATAGGGGAAGAAATAGAAGTCATCGACGATACAGCGTTCCACCATGATCTGATGCGCGCCGTTGTCGGGCAGCAGATCGCCGCAGAGCGCGGCGAAATGCGCAGGGTCCTCCTTATAGATGTGGACCTTGTGTCCTGCGTACGCTGCGACCAGAATCAGCAGCAGCAGAGCGGCGTATATCCGTTTGGGTGCTTTGCGTATCATCTTTCTGCTGCCAAAAGTAGCACAAAAAAAGGACCGCACAAAACGGTCCTGCAAAAATACCCACAAATGGGGATGTATGTCGTGTCCTGCACCCGGCCGGGAGCGGACGATGCGGCGCCGCTGCCCTGCGGGAACGGGCGCCTAAATGCTGATGTCGAGGATCTCGAAGTGGATCGTTCCGGCGGGAACCTCCACGTCGACCCGGTCGCCCTTCTTGTGGCCCAGCAGCGCCTTGGCGATCGGCGTGCCGATCGCCAGCTTGCCCTCGCGCAGGTTGGCTTCGTGTTCGGCGACGATGGTGTAGACCATCTCCTTCTTGGTGTTGTGATTCAGCAGCGTCACTTTGCTCAGAATCTGCACCTTGCTCTTGTCGATCTTCGACTCGTCGATCACCCGTGCGTTGGCAAGCGAATCCTCCAGCTTGGCTATACGCATCTCCAGCATACCCTGCGCTTCGCGCGCAGCGTCGTACTCTGCGTTCTCCGAAAGGTCGCCCTTGTCGCGCGCTTCGGCGATCGCCGCCGAAATTGCAGGACGCTCGACGGAACGCATGTGATCAAGCTCGTCCCTGAGTTTCTTGTACCCCTCCGCCGTCAGATAGATAATCTCTTTTGCCATAATTTTATACGAGTCCGACGTATTCAGTTTCATAACACCGCGAAAGATTTCAAATGCCGGAACCCGTCGAACTCACTTTAGGCATCCGAAAACGCCCGCCCCGCATCTAAAACCTTCCTGAATCCCCCTCCTCAGAGGAGAAATTTCGAATTAAACAACGTAAAAAAATAAGAATCCTGACCGGTGAAGGCCAGAACCCTGATTTTCATTATACAGCAAAGATAGAAAGTATATTCCGAATTTCCAAATCTTTTTTCAACCTGCATGGCACGGAGTATGCCCTCACGCACGGGTTATGTATCTGCTGCTTGCAATTCACATCGCATGGACGCTCGGAGCCGTCCCGCTCGTCACCCGCCAGAAACGCCTGCCCGCGTCGGCTGCGGCGTGGCTGGCGCTGATCCTGCTGCTTCCCGTGGCCGGCACGCTGCTCTACATACTGGCGGGTTACCGGCCGCACCTCCCGGCGGCGGAACGCCGCGCATACCGCGGCGACCGTCTCGGACAGATCATCGCACGGGGCTGCGGCACGCGCATCACCCGCCACAACAGCGTCGAACTGCTCCACAACGGCAACAACGCCTTCACGGCGCTGATCGCCTCGCTCCAGCGGGCCGTGCGCTCGATCCAC
>ERZ773193.2861-NODE-2861-length-17046-cov-11.268377_pt1 | contig 17046 bp, 12 predicted proteins | sample MGYA00511110_ERZ773193 | MGnify/ENA primary metagenome ERZ773193 (study PRJEB29015, sample SAMEA2737784) | human gut metagenome | biome: human gut; feature: human-associated habitat; material: faeces | place: China | collected 2012 ...
GATCCAGACCGATGGCAATGACCATCTGACTCTTCCACAGAGGGATCGTATTCACCAGTGTGGACTGGATCTTCTCGGACATAGCGATATCATTGGACTGGATCAGTCGGATCTGGGGTGCCATCTGCAGAGAAATGGCTCTGGTAAGTTCCAGATCATAGATCTTCTTCTCGAATCTCTCACACATTGCTGCAAAATCCTTCGCAGCTTGCGTATCCTCCGGCAGTCCGCTCTTCTGTGCTTTTTCCAGAAGTTCCGGCAGTTCCACGTTTTTCGCCTGTGTCAGTTTCTTTTTACCTGCCAGAATGTACATGGACAGTTCTTTAAAATAATTCAGATTCAGCTGATACAGCTTGTCCAGTACCGCCACATCTTTTAGCAGCACCACCTGATGATTTTCCATGGCATCACAGATCTTGCTGATGTTCACTTCCGCTTTATCATACTTTGCTTTCAGATTATTCAGCTTATCCCCGCCCTTTTTAAACAAGCCGAAGAATCCCTTGTCTTCCTCTGTATCAAAATCCCTGAGCTGTGCCACTACATCCGTCAACAGCTGTCCAACCTCGCCCATATCCTTGGTCCGGACATTGCTAAGTGCTGTCTCAGAGAAATCTGCGATCTTTTTCTGACTCCCCGCACCGTACTGCAATACCGCCTGGGTATTGGTCAGATCGATCTGTCCCGCAAAATCATCTACCATTTTCTGTTCTTCCGGTGTCAGTTCCATCTCCGGAACAGCCTGCTCCTCTACCAGTTCCTCCGGCTTCTTCTCCACGATCTCTGCCTTTGCCTCCGCAAAGGGATCCAGTGTAAGGGTAGGTGCCTCTTTTGTTGCTGCATCCAGATCCATATTCATACTTATAACCCCGCCTTTCCATACTCTCTCATGATTTTTTATTTACCATCAGCATTGCTTTCCTGCTGTCATACACTTTTTTCTCTTACAAAATCCGATTCCGTCAGCCCTTCCTTAGCCAACATCGTCTGCAATACCTGTGCATCCGCCGATGCATCAAAGGCTGCATCCCGGAACAGATTGTTCAGCAATGTAACAAATGCCTGATTGATCATATCCAGTGTCTTTTCGATCTCTTTTTTAGCATCGAGAATATCTTCTCCCGGGCTGCTGATCTCGTCAAATTCCGCATACTGCTCCACCAGTTTTAAAGTAGTGGGCAGATAATAATCCATTAATTTATGCATTCTGTGCATCTGCTCCGGGTGCTCCTGCACTCTGTCGAAGATCTCCTTCAACAGATTCTCCAGACGGTACAGCTTCTCAGAGATTGCCTCTTCTTCGATCCGGTCGTTCAGATCCCGCAGATGTCTGATGCATTCCATCCCCTCTGCCACCATACTGTGGAGTTCCTGCTCTCTCTCCGTCTGTGCAGCGTCCTGTGTTGTTCCTTTGTCCGGCATCTGTTTTGCCTGCTCCTCTGATTTTTTCTGTTCCAGATAAGCCTTTTCTGTCTCCAGATATTGATGATAGATCACATCATTTAACATAAAACAGGTCTCTTTGTCATCCAGATGCCCCTCAGGGAACATTCCGGCTTTTAACATTTTGCGCAGATCCTTTTTTACATAGCGGACGCTTTCGCCGGTATAACGCGCCATCTCCGTGATCACACCGTACATCTTGGTACCGCACAGCTCCAGATATTTCTCCGCACGCTGTAATCTCCTGCGCTGTCCGTTGCCATAGGCGATCATCTCCAAAAATACCAAAGAAAGTACTCCCGGAAGGATCGCCGCACTTAAACTTGCTGCACTAAAAGCGGCCAGAAGAAGCTGTACCAAAAGTCCCAGCCCGGAAAAGCCAAGTCCGATGCCGCCGAACACGGTACATAAAGTTCCGGACACGCTTCCCTTTTTCTCCATTTTTACCAAAGAAGTCATCTCGGAAGCCGTAGCCTTTCTGGTTGCCCCGACTCCTGCCTGATTTATGGCACGGTTCTGTGCCGCCTGTGCCTTACGCTGCTCTTCCCATTGTTTTTCCCGTTCTATTCGCTGTCTGTGCCATTCTTCGTTTTGTCTGCGGTGTTCTTCCCGCTGTCTTTCCCGTTCTTCGCGCTCCGTCTGGATCTGCTCTTTAGACTTCTCTTCTTCCCGCTTTTTATCCTGCCAGTTGCGCTGGGAATTCCAGACCTTTTTTTCCGTGGCTTCCCTGGATAGATTCGCCTGAAAATCCGCTTCCCGCAGAGCATCGGTGACCGTATCGGTTACTAATGTATTCAGTGCCCGGAAATCTCCGGTCTTCATGGCTTCGGCGATGGTTTCTTTAAATTTTTCCCCAAGATGATTCTGCACTTCACTCATAATTAATATTTTCTCTGACTTTTCAGTTCCTCATAGAGCAGACAATAATTCTCGTAACGTGTCCGCGAGATCTCCCCTTCCGCCACGGCATCTTTCACGCCGCAGACCGGTTCTGAGATATGAGAACATCCTCCGAATCTGCAATATTTTTCAAACGGAACAAATTCGGGATAAAATCCCGCCAGCTGCTCTTTTTCCAGTCCAAACAGTCCCAGGGAGCTGAACCCGGGAGTATCCAGAATGTAAGTATCCGGTGCAATGGAGATCAGTTCGGAATGCCTGGTGGTATGTTTTCCACGTTCGATCTTCTCACTGATGGAACCGGTCTCCATCACGATCCCCGACTGTAAACAGTTGACCAGCGAAGACTTGCCGACACCGCTGGGTCCCGCCACCGTGGTGGTCTTGCCCCGAAGTAGGTCTTTTAATCTGTCGATGCCTTCCTTTTCCCTGGCACTGACAGTAATGGTCTGAAATCCCGCCTGTTCATAGATGGAACAATAATCCTCTTTTTTCCCCTCTGCATCAATGTCCTGTTTGTTAAAGCAGATGATGCAGGGAATATCCTGCTGCTGCATCATGATCAGGAAACGATCCAGCAGGTTAAAATTGGGCTGTGGCTTACAGATGGCAAAAATCACCAGTGCCTGATCCACATTGGCAACCGCCGGACGGATCAGTTCGCTGTGCCTGGGAAGCAGTTCTGTGATATTTCCCTTTTTCTGTGCTTCATCTATGACTTCCATCTCCACATCGTCCCCGACCAATGGTTTCCTGTGGTCCTTACGGAAGACACCTTTTGCCTTGCATTCATAGATTCCGTCCGCACTATGCAGAGCATCCCCTGCATGGACATAATAGAATCCGGCAATTCCTTTTATAATCTTGCCCTTCATAGTTCCTGCCTTTGTCTTATTCCTTCACGAATTCCACTCTTCGGGTAAAGGTCTTGTTCTCTGTGGTGCCGGGGACGACAACATCCCCCTCTGTTGTGGTGCTTGCCGATGTCACCTGGTAGGTCATGGTGAGGGTACCGCCGGAGGAGGCGATGCCGTTGATATTGGTCGATACCGGGAAGGTGGTAACCTTCGTATCCATCAGTACCGTACCGTCATCCGCCACCAGGGTGATGCCGACTTCCATTCCCGATACATACTGGGGTGCCTCGGAAGTCGTCGGTGCCACAATGCTGACATTGCACTTATAGGTTACTTTCTGTGCGCCCTGGCTCACCTTAATATCAATGGAGGTTCCCTGATCCACATAGGAACCATGGGAATAGCTCTGATAGCAGATCATGCCCTCTCCCACTTCATCGCTGTAAATATGGGTCACACTGCCTACTGTCAGTCCGGCCTCGATTGCTTCCACCGTACCATCCTGCTCTGACAGTCCGATCAGGTTCGGCACGCGGATCTTCGTATCTTCCTTTCCCAGGCTTACGGTAACGGTGATCACACTGCCTTTCGGCGCCTTATTTCCATCTGCGGGAGTCTGGGCGATCACGCGTCCTGCTTCTATGGTGTCGGAATAATCCTCTGTCTTATTGACCAAAAAGCCCTTGCTTACCAGCTGTGTATTCGCCTCGTCAAAAGTAAGTCCCACCACATTCGGAACTTCTACGCCCTGGGTTCCGGCGCTTGCCGTAAGTGTTACCTTGCTGCCCTTGTCAATCTGGGCACCCTCGCTGACGTCGGTACTGATCACCACACCTTCTGCCACGGAATCAGATTCCTCATATACAACTTCCGTCAGAATTCCCAGTCCGGTCAGTGTATTTCTCGCATCATCCACATTCATGCCCTTCACATCCGGCATGGCGACTTTCTCTGCCTCTTCTTTGGTTTCCTCCGTAGTGATGATCGGGCCGGAAGGATTATTGCCTTCGTTCTTTTTCCCGCCGAAGATCTTCACCGCCAGTACGATCAGGATAATACAGATCACCACTCCCGCAACGATTGCCAGAACCGTTGTCACGCGTTCCATCTTGGGATCGTAATCATAATCATCCTCTCCCTCTGCCTCTTCATCATTCTCATACATGGCTTCTGTATCGGAACGTAGGCGCATCGTCTCATCATGATCCTGTTCTTCATACTCCCGGCCACTCTGATACGGAACTTTTCTCTTGATCTGTGCCATATCTTCATCCGAGATCATCCGGGTGCCGCCTTCCATATCCGGATCCTTGTTCACGACAAAGTCCTCCTCCGGATTGATCAGGGACTGCTTCAGGTCTGCAATCAGTTCTGCCATGTTCTGATATCTGCGGTCCGGTGATTTCTGACAACACTTTAATACAATACTTGCAACGCTGGAAGGGATCTCCGGCACGAATTCCTTGGGAGAAGGCATTTCTTCCTGAATATGCTTGATGGCGATCGCTACCGTCGTCTCCCCATTGAAGGGGACTCTTCCCGTAAGCATTTCGAACATGGTGATACCCAGTGAATAGATATCACTCTTCTCATCACTGTAACCGCCTCTGGCCTGTTCCGGAGACGTATAGTGTACACTTCCCATTACATTGGAAGTAATCGTATTGCTGGTCGCTGCCTTGGCAATACCGAAATCCGTTACTTTTACTTTGCCGTCTTTGGAAATAATGATATTCTGCGGTTTGATATCCCGGTGAATAATATGATTATTATGTGCTGCCTCAATGCCCATACTCACCTGGATGGCAATGCTTACTGCTTCCTTGTAAGACAGACGGGCCTTTTTCTCAATGTACTTTTTGAGGGTAATGCCCTCCACCAGTTCCATTACAATATAGTAGATTCCGTTTTCTTCCCCTACATCATAGACATTTACGATATTGGGATGCATCAGTCCTGCTGCCGCCTGGGCCTCAATACGGAATTTGGATACAAAATTAGCATTCTCGCTGAATTCCTGCTTCAATACCTTGATTGCCACATATCGGTTCAACTTATGACATTTTGCTTTATAGACATCTGACATACCGCCGGTTCCGATTTTCTCCAGAATCTCATAGCGATCGCCGATCATCATTCCTATTTTGATCATTATTGCTCTCCATTCTTATATAACCTAAGTAACTAAGAGTATTATCTGTCTTATGCGCACGGCTCAATAAGGATAACACTGATATTGTCTCTGCCGCCGTTTGCATTGGCTGCCTCTACCAGACGCTCTGCTTTCTCCACAAGATCTCTTGCACCACTGATGATCATGCGGATCTCTTCATCTTCCAGCATATTCGTCAGTCCGTCCGAACACATAAGGACAGTATCGCCTTCCCTGAGTTCTACGGTAAAAAAGTCCGGCTCTACATGATCCTCCGCACCTACCGCTCTGGTAATAATATTCTTGTCAGGATGATTTCTTGCATCCGCACGGTCTAATCCGCCCATACGTATCATTTCCTCTACAAGAGAATGATCCCTCGTAATCTGCCGTATCTCACGATTCACCACATAAAGTCTGCTATCACCCACATTGGCCACCTGTAAAAATCTGCCCATGCAGGATGCCACCACAACCGTCGTTCCCATTCCTTCCAGCTTCTTGTCTTCGCCGGCTCTCCTGCGGATCACCTCATTGGCTTCCTCGATCGCTCTACGGAAAATCAGCGTGGGATTTTTTTCAAAAGAACTCTGCATCTCAGCCAGCATGGTCTCTACTGTCACTTTGGATGCATAATCTCCCGCATTATGTCCGCCCATACCGTCCGCTACAATAAACACGTTGGGCAGATTTCCCACCGGTTCCTCAGAGGTATAGATATAGTCCTGATTTACTTTTCTTTTCCTTCCGATATCGGTTATGGAAAACGTCTTGAGCACGTCAATTTTCCTCCTGTGAGAGTCCGTCCGGGTTCTGCATCTCCTGTGTATGACGACGCCTTAACTGTCCGCAGGCTCCGTCAATATCCCGGCCCATCTCTCTTCTAATTGTAACATGTATCTTCTTACTTTCAAGTTTATTTTTAAACGCCTGAATATGCCCGGTATCCGACTGCACGAAGTCCCGCTCTTTAATCGGGTTTACCGGAATCAGGTTAATATGACAGCATAAAGGCTTTGCCAGAGCGATCAGCTCTTTGGCATCCTCTTCCGTATCGTTCACACCGCCTACCAGACTGTATTCAAAAGTGATCCGGCGCCCGGTCTGTTCAAAATAATACCTGCAGACTTCCATCAGTTCTTTGATGGAATACCTGTTGGCAATGGGCATCAGTTTTCTTCTTTTTTCATCTGTGGTTGCATGCAGTGACAATGCCAGGGTAATCTGCAGCTTCTCATCTGCCAGCTGTCGCATTCTCGGCACGATTCCGCAGGTGGACACCGTGACATTTCTCTGGCTGATGTTTAATCCATTCTCATCCGTCAGCAGATGCAGAAACTTTAGAATATTATCATAATTGTCCATGGGTTCTCCGGTTCCCATGACTACCACATTGGAGACCCGTTCCTGCGTCAGTCTCGTGATGGCATAGATCTGATCTAACATCTCCGAAGGCGTCAGGTTCCGCTCCAGTCCATCCAGGGTGGACGCACAGAATCTGCAGCCCATCCGACATCCCACCTGGGAAGAAATGCACACACTGTTGCCGTGTTTGTACTGCATCCACACGCTTTCCACCACATTGCCGTCAGACAGTTCAAATAAAAACTTTTTCGTTCCGTCGATCTTCGACTCCTGTATTCTGACAGGCTTTACACAGGTATATTCATACTTTTCCTTGCATTGTTCCCTGAATTTTGCGGAGAGATTGGTCATCTCGTCAAAGCTTCTCGCTAACTTCACATGCATCCACTCATACATCTGTTTTGCCCGGAAAGCTTTCTCTCCCATACTCTCCAGTTCGGTCTTCAGTTCCTCCAGATTCAGGGATTTGATATCTTTTTTACTATCCATGTCTTATATCTCACGTTCTTCTGCGCAGCCTTGCAAAGTAGAATCCGTCGGTCTCATCCGTTCCCGGCAGAAGTTGTCTCTCCTCCTCTAAAACGAACGGGAACTTTTCCGTGATCCATGCTGCCATGTTCTGATTCTCTTCTCTGTTGATCGTGCAGGTGCTGTACAACAACACGCCACCCGGCTTCACATACCGCCATCCGGCTTCCACAATCTGCCTCTGCAGTTCATGGATAGATTTAAGGCCTTCCGGTGTCACACGATATTTAATGTCTCTCTTTTTGCCCATGACACCTAAGCCCGAACAAGGGACATCCATCAACACAACATCCGCAGATGCTTCCCTCTCTGCGTCATAAACCGTGGCATCATGCACTTCCACTTTCACATTGGTGCGGTGCATACGCTCCAGATTCTCAAGGATCAAAGCAGTCTTATATTCTGACACATCGCGGGATAACACATGTCCCGTCTCTTTCGTATATTCTGCCGCCAGGATCGTCTTACCTCCCGGTGCAGCACACAGATCCATAACAAAGTCTCCGGGATTTATTTTTGCTGCTTTTACCGCCAGGGCGGAAGAAGCATCCTGTACAGTGAATTTTCCTTCGGCAAATCCGGGCAGTTCGCTGACGTTTTCCAGATTTTCCGCCAGATATACATAGGGAAGCAACTTATGTGCGCTTAAATGGACCCCAGTAGCCTCTATCTGTTTCTTAAGATCCTCACGTTCCGTTTCCGACAATTCCAGGCAAAAACGCAGAGATACCGGATGAATCTTAAGCAGTCCCATGAGAAGTGTTTCCGTTCCTTCCGTTCCGTATACCGGAAGCCACAGATTCACGATCCATTCTGGCATGGAATATTTTACGCTGAAATATTTCACAGGATCCGCAGGATCCGGCAGGGGCATATTTTCCTTGCTGCGGGATATATTACGCAGGACGGCATTGACAAACCCCTTCAGAGTACGAAAGCCGCGCTTTGCCGCAAGCTTGCAGGCTTCATTACATACCGCACTGTCCGGCACCGCATCCATATATAGGATCTGATAGGTACTCATGCGGAGCAGACAACGGATCAGCGGCTTCATCTTACGGACCGGAACCGAAGAGAACCGGTTCAGATAATAATCCAGCTCCAGCTGTCTCTCTATAGTACCCTCCGTAACTCTCTTGATAAATGCCTTATCTCTGGGATCCAGGTAATCGTATTTATCCAGCACTGCTTTTATTAATTTATGGGAAAAATCCTGCCCCTTTTCCAGGTCCAGCAGGATCTCCACAATAATCTCTCTTGTATCGGTGGTTGCAGGCTTCCCCATGCTTAGTTTCTCCTTCTGCGGTTACCGCCATACAGCAGGATCAGACGAAGCAGCTGTAATGCGGAGGATGCTGCTCCCGCTACATAGGTAAGGGCTGCCGCTGTCAGCACCTTTTTACCGCCGCTTACTTCTTCACTGCCTAACAGTCCGTATTCCTCCACCTTCACGATTGCTCTGCGGGAGGCATTGAATTCCACGGGAAGTGTCACCAGCTGGAAGATCACGGTCAGGGCAAATGCCCAGATTCCCAACTGGATCAATGTCTGGTTCCAGCTGAGCAGTACTCCTAAGAAAATCAAGGGAATACTTAAGTTGCTTCCGATGTTCACCACCGGTACCAGCGCTGCACGAACACTCATAGGTGCATAGCCATGGGCATGCTGGATCGCATGTCCGCACTCATGGGCAGCCACACTGACTGCGGTCACAGAGGTTCCGTTATAGTTGCTGTAGGACAATCGTACTGTATCCGTACGGGGATCATAATGGTCCCCATCCTTGGAATTCAGGCACTCGATCTGTACATTATATAATCCTTCTCTGTTGAGAATATTGCGGGCAGCTTCCGCTCCCGTCATTCCCCTCATATTCCGGACCTTACTGTATTTGCGCATGGTGGAGTTCACCAGCGCACTGGCCCCAAGGCATAACACCAGTCCGATCAATACCAGAAAATACGTAGGATCAAAATAATAACCATATCCATAATAACCACCGTACATAGCAAAGTCTCCTTTCTTATTGTCCTATTACTTATCTTGTTTGTCACTTCCCAGGATCTCTCCCGGCTGCACCTTCACGCCTAACAGGAAATCATGGGCTGTCATACGCTTTTTGCCTTCCAGCTGCAATTCCATGACCTTCAGACCGCCTTCCGACGCTGCCACTTCAAATGAGTCTTTATTTACCGTAAGGATCGTTCCCGGGGTTTCCCTGTGAGCCGTCACCATGGGAATTGCCTTCCAGATCTTTAACTGTTTTCCGCGATAAAATGTGTAGGCACTGGGCCATGGAGTGAGTCCTCTGATCAGTCTGTCCAGTTCGGCTGCCGTTTTGGTGAAGTCCAGTCTGCCCATTTCTTTGGTGATCAGTGCAGCATAGCAGGTCTTCGCGTCGTCCTGTTTTTCCGGGGTCAGCTTTCCTGCTTCTAAGAGCGGCAGTGCCTCGGTGATCGCTTCTCCGCCGAGCACCATAAGCTTGTCGTGCAGTGTTTCAAAAGTATCTTCCGAAGTAATGGGAATCTTCTTCTGATACAGCATATCTCCGGTGTCCAGTCCGGCATTCATCTGCATGATGGTCACACCGGTCTCCGTCTCTCCGTCGATGATCACTCTCTGGATTGGAGATGCACCACGGTATTTCGGAAGCAGGGATGCGTGAATATTCAGGCATCCGTACTTCGGCAGATCCAGGATCTCCTGAGACAGGATCTGTCCGAAAGCTGCCACAATATAGACATCTGCGGGATATTTTTTCAATTCTTCAATAGCCTCGGGAGTCTTGATCCTGCGGGGCTGGAATACCGGGATGCCGTATTTTACGGCACATTCCTTCACCGGTGGGAACTGTAACTGCCCGCTTCTTCCCTTTGCCTTGTCCGGCTGGGTCACCACTGCGGTGATCTCATGTCCCTGTGCGATCAAAGCTTCCAGAGCTCCCACTGCGAAATCAGGGGTTCCCATAAATACGATCTGCATAGCTTATCTCCTTCCCGGAATACTTATTCTTCTTCCTCATCCTCATAGGTCATGTCCTGCAGAGGACCTTCCGCCTTCTCCACATAGATATGTCCATCCAGGTGATCCAGTTCGTGGCAGATGGCTCTTGCCAACAATTCCGTACCCTCTACCTCGATGGGCTTCATGTTCACATCCAAAGCTACCGCTTTCACATAATTGGGTCTGGTCACGATACCAAACTTTCCGGGAACACTTAAGCATCCTTCCTGTCCGGTCTGCTCTCCGCTGCTCTCCACGATCCGGGGATTAATAAGAATATACGGATCCTCTCCGGTGGTGTCGATCACCACAATTCTCTTAAGTATACCCACCTGGGGAGCTGCCAGTCCCACGCCGTTGGCGTCATACATGGTCTCTAACATGTCCTCGATCAATTCCTTCGTCCGGGGAGTCATCTCCTTGACTTCCTTACAGGTCTTGGTCAGTACTTCATCTCCATATTCACGAATATTTCTGATTGCCACAGTTATTACCTCCTATAACACGTTTACCGGGTCAAAATCGAATTGTATACTCAGCTGTCTTGGCTGCCACTGTCTCAAAGTCTCCTCCACACAGTCTTTTACCGCCACCAGCGTATCATACTCCGCATGCTTCGCATAGAACACATACCGGTAAATATCGTTGATTTTACTGATATTTGCAGGGGTCGGTCCCAATATCTGCAAAAAGTCCATATTAGACTTTACCACATCTGCCAGCCTCTGGGCAAGTTGTTTTACGTTTTCTTCCTCTTTGCCGTAGATCTGCACCGCCAGCATATGCGCTGCGGGAGGATATCCCGACAGCTCTCTGTACAGGATCTCCTCCTCATAAAAGCTCTTATAATCCTGAGCTGCCGCGCAGGTAATGGCATAATGATCCGGCTGGTAAGTCTGGATCACCGCTTCTCCCGGAAGTGCCCCTCTGCCTGCTCTGCCCACTGCCTGGGTCAGCAGCTGGAATGTCCTCTCTCCGGCACGGTAATCCGAGGCGTTTAAGGACAGATCTGCCGCCAGGATCCCCACCAGGGTCACCTTCGGGAAATCATGCCCCTTCACGATCATCTGGGTGCCGATGAGCACATCTGCCTCTCCATTCGCGAAAGCGGACAATATTTTCTCATAGCTGTCCTTCGTCCGCGTGGTATCCGCATCCATCCGCAGCGTCCGCACCCCCGGATACAGTTCTTTCAATTTATCTTCGATCTGCTGGGTACCTGCTTTGAATCCCAGAATATATTTCGATCCACACTTCGGGCATAGCTTTGGCATGGGCTGCATATAGCCGCAATAATGGCAGATCAGCCTTCCCCCTTTATGTTCCGAGAGGGAGACATCGCAGTGGGGGCATTTCATGACTTCACCGCAGGCACGACAGGATACGAATCCTGCATACCCTCTTCGATTTAAAAACAGGATGGTCTGCTGCCCCTTGCTTAGCCGGTCTGTCATCAGTTCCTGTAACTTCCTGCTGAAAATAGAACGGTTGCCCTCCTGCAGCTCCTGCCTGAGATCCACCGTGTGTACCGTGGGCAGTTCTCCGCCGGTCAGGCGTTTCGTCAGATGGAACAGCCTGTATTCTCCCTTTCCGGCGCGGTAATACGCCTCTAAGGAAGGGGTCGCCGATCCCAGTACTACGCTGGCTCCGTACAACTTCGCCACTTCCATTGCCGTCTCTCTGGCATGATATTTGGGAGTACTCTCACTTTTGTAACTGTTCTCCTGTTCCTCATCCATGACGATCAGGCCGAGATTGGGGAATGGGGTAAAAAGTGCGGATCTCGGACCTATGATCACATCGATCTCGCCTGCTTTTGCACGCTCGCACTGATCATATTTTTCTCCGGGAGACAATGTGGAATTCATCACACTGACCCGGTCACCGAATCTCTGATAGAACCTAAGCAGTGTCTGGTAGGTCAGGGCAATCTCCGGAATCAGCACGATCGCCTGGCGTCCTTTTTTGATCATCTCGCCGATGAGCTGCATATACACTTCCGTTTTGCCGCTGCCGGTGATGCCATGGATCAGATAGGTCTGCTGTTTCCCGGCATCGAAATCCGCAAGGACTTCCGTTATGATGTACTGCTGTTCCTCACTCAACGTATTATATGTCGTCTCTCCCGCCTGTACCTTCACGGGATTCCGGTAGCTCTCGGAGCTGACAAGTTTTGCCGCGCCCACTTTTACGATACTGTTTACCGTAGCGGCGCTGACGCCCAGTTTCCCGGTTACCCATTCATAGGGAATGCTCTCCTGCTCCGACAAAGTTTTTAACAATCTGGCCTTCGCCACCTGTTTTTTCCGTTCGCACTCTCCCAGGAGAGATACTATCTCTTCCCTGCTCATCAGGCGCACCAGCTGTCTGTGCTCCAGTTTCTTCACGGTCTGCTTCGCCGGCAGGACCGTCTTCAGTGCCTGGATCATGGTACAACCGTAATTGCGCCGGATCCAGGCAGCCAGTGCGATCATTTTGTCCTCCACACCGGTCTCTTTTTCCGGCAGTCCTGCAATCTCCTTGATCTTCTCCGGATCGAACTGACACTGATCCCCTATACTGACCACGTAACCTTTGATCAGACGGTTTCCATTGCCGAAAGGGATCATGACGCAGGCTCCCGGCTCCAATCTGTCCCGCAGTCTCTCCGGCACCCGATACTGAAATGTCTTATCCAGTTTTTCATGAGAGATATCTACAATGATATCCGCATATAATGTATGCAATCTGTTTTCCTCTCTGTTCACCGGGCGCCCGGAAAGCTGTCTTATAGACCCTGACCCGCTGCCGATCCGGGGATATGTCCCTCCATCAGGATATCCCGGATCAGATCCCGTTCATCCATGGGATGTTTCACGCCTTTGATCTCCTGGTAGTCTTCGTGCCCTTTTCCCGCCAGTACGATGATATCGCCGGGCTCTCCGTGTTCGATGGCATAAGTGATGGCTTCCTTGCGGTCGCAGATCTCCACATATTTTCCATCCGTCTTCGCCATACCGGTCTTGATATCATTGATAATATCCTGCGGCTCCTCAAACCGGGGATTATCAGAAGTAATGATCGTCAGATCCGCCAGCCTGCCGCTGACCTCTCCCATCTCGAAACGACGCTGTCTGGAACGATTGCCGCCGCAGCCAAACAGGCTGACCAGTCTGTGGGGTTCATACTCCCGCAGTGTGGTTAACAGACTTTCCAGTGCCATGGCGTTATGGGCATAGTCGATCAGCACAGTAAATTGGTCAGAAACCTTGATCATCTCTATACGACCTTTTACTTTTGCCTGTAACAGTGCCTTTTTGATAGCTTCCTCATCCACCTTAAAATGACGGCAGATGGCAATGGCTGCCAGTGCATTGTACACGCTGAATTTGCCGGGCATGGGTACTTCCACCGCAAAATTCATCAGACCGGTCACATGGAAGGTCACTCCCAGTTCTCCGGGCTTGTGCACCAGCTGCCGGTTCTCGGCCCGCAGCATGCAGTGCTCTCCCATGCCGAAGCTCTCCAGTGCACAGGTATGTCCCTCCGTCACTGCCTGCCAGTGTTCATCATCACCGTTAACGATTCCCACCTTGCACTGTTTGAACAACAATCCCTTGCAGTGCAGATATTCCTCAAAGCTTGCATGCTCATTTGGACCGATATGATCCGGCTCCAGATTTGTAAAAATACCGAAATCGAATACAAAGCCCTGGGTCCGGTGGAGCATCAGCGCCTGAGAGGAAACCTCCATTACAACGGTATCACAGCCAGATTCCACCATTTTGGCAAAATATTCCTGCAAAAGATACGATTCCGGCGTCGTATTTACCGCGTGAATATGCGTGTCTCCGATGATTATTTCAATGGTTCCGACCAGTCCTACCTTCCGTCCCGCATTTTCCAGGATGGATTTTACCAGATAAGTGGTCGTCGTCTTACCCTTCGTTCCGGTGATGCCAATCGTCGTCAGCTTTTTCGCCGGATGGTCAAACCACGCCGCAGACACGAACGCGAGGGCATAGCGGGTATCCTCCACCCGGATCAGAGTCGTTTCCGTCTGTTCCGGAAGCTCTACTTCCTTGGATACGATAATCGCAGCCGCTTTTTTCTCTGCTGCCTCTGCGGCAGCCTGATGTCCGTCAAAATTTGCCCCCTTGATGCAGACAAACAGACAGCCTTCTATAATTTTTCGGGAGTCATACACGACCGCCGTAACTTCTTTTTCCAGATTTCCTCTTTCACAGATAAAGGTAAGCTCACTCAAAAGCTCTTTCAATGCTTTCATGAAATCGGTCTCCTTTCCGATCCGCTGCAGTTTCGAAGGAACGAACTATTACAATTTACAATCATAGCATATTGGCAGACATCCTGCAATTTAGTACAGATTTTTCACCTTAAATTCGCGCTCCACCTCGCGGCGCTGATCCTTCTTTGCAATATCCTGCCGCTTGTCGTAGAGCTTTTTGCCGCGGCAGAGACCGATCTCCATCTTTGCGCGCCCGTCTTTAAAATAGACCTGCAGCGGCATGATCGTATAGCCTTTTTCCTTACATTTTCCGGCAAGCTTTAAAATCTCCGCTTTGTGCAGCAGAAGCTTTCTCGTGCGCAGCGGGTCTTTGTTGAACAGATTTCCCTTTTCATAGGGGGAAATATGCATGCCATAAACGTACATTTCGCCGTTGTCTTCCTGTACAAACGCTTCTTTAATGCTGCACTTTCCAAGGCGCAGGCTTTTTACCTCCGTCCCGGCGAGTGCAAGACCGGCTTCCCAGGTTTCCTCTACAAAATAATCGTGATATGCTTTTTTATTGTTCGCGACCAGTTTCTGTGCTGATTTTGCCATCGTTTCCTCTCTTTTCCGCCTCTTCCAGCTCAAAATCCACCGTTCCGGCATACCGATTTGCACCCGTCACCCGAACCGTCACCGTTTCACCCAGCTGATAGGTTTTGCCTGTGTGTTCGCCGACCAGCGCAGAGTTTTCTTCATCGAAGATAAAATAATCGCTGCGCAGGCTCGATACCGGAACCAGTCCTTCTACCGTATTCGGAAGCTCTGCATAAAAGCCCCAGCCCGTCACACCGGAAATGACTGCTTCCATCGTCTCCCCGATATGCTTTTCCATATACTGCGCCTTTTTCATCTTTTCACAGATGCGCTCCGCCTCGTCCGCACGCCGCTCCGTCTCGGACGAATGCTTTGCCACGCCGTTTAAAATGTCCTCGTAATGCTCTTTTCGCTTTTCGTTTAACCGTCCCCGCAGAAACTCCTTGATAATCCGGTGAATTTGCAAATCGGGATATCGCCTGATTGGGGACGTAAAATGGCAATAATGTGTTGCTGCCAGTCCAAAATGTCCGCTGCACTCCGGCGAATAGACCGCGCGCTTCATGCTGCGCAGAATCAGTCTCGACAGCATCGCTTCCTCCGGCGTCCCTTCGATCTGATCCAGGAGCTTTTGCAGCTGCTTCGGATGGACATCTGCCCCGTTTTCCTGACGCTTTCCCTGTTTGCGCCCGATATGCAGCCGATAACCGAAATTTCCTAAAAATACGGACAACTGCTGCATTTTTTCCGGATCCGGGTTATCGTGTACGCGGTATAAAAACGGTTCTTCCAGCCAGTAAAAATGCTGTGCCACCGTCTCGTTTGCCGCCAGCATAAAATCCTCGATCAGCTTCGTCGCGTCGTTTCGCTCATGCGGGTGAATCGACAGCGGCTCGCCGTTTTCATCCAGTTCGATCTTGCTTTCCGGAAAATCAAAATCCACCGCGCCGCGCTCTTTTCGCTTCTGCCGAAGCACCTTCGAAAGCTTCGCCATCCATAAAGCCCTTGAAGTCAATAGTAGCAATATCACCGTTCTGAACTGGTCTGTCAGTAACAGTTACGATTCTTGCATTCTTTTCCTGTTCCTTCTTTAATTCTGCATCGATTTCTTCGTCAGTTGGTTCTTCATCCATCTTAGTATACTTTAAGCCCTTGTAATCGCCTATTTCAATTTCGGGGTAGGTTGTAACGGATACCTTGAAATCGGCGCCGTCCTCTTTGGAAATGGAAACCATTTCAAAGTCCATTTTATCATTTATAACCTTAAGACCCGATTCTGTTATAGCCTCGTCAACCAAGTCGTTATAAAGCAGGTTAAGAGCGTCCTCAAAGAATATTTCGGTGCCGTAGTAAGTCTCGATTATGTGAAGCGGAGCTTTACCTCTTCTGAAACCGGGAACGTTTATCTTCTTGCTGTTTTTCTTGTAAGCCTCGCGAATTGCCTCGCGGAATTTCTCACCGTCAACGGTGATTTCCAACTGATATCTGTTGGTATCAATCTTTTTTGTTTCTTTTAAGCTCATTTTTTTACCTCCGTAAAGCAAAACGAGCAGTGCGCACGCACATTTTACTCATTTTACATAGTTCAAATTATTATAGCATAACTAAATAATATTTTCCATACATTTTTTAAACTTTTCGTAAATTCGTCGAAATCTATATATTAAACGATAAAAACGGGCGTAAAATCCACGCAATCGCACGACAGAAGGCGGAATTTAACGCCGTCATGCTCGGTTTTTACCTTGCAGACGCCCGCGCCGTGTATATGACCGTGGTAGACCTGCTTTATTCCGTGACGCTTTATAACGCTGAAAATTTCCTCGCACACCTCGTCGCCCCAAACGCAGGAGTAATGCAAAAAGGTGAGTATGGGCAAGCCAGTTTTTTCCGCCGCCGAAAGCGATAATTCCAGCCTGCCCGCCTCGCGCTGTAAAATTTTCGGGTCTGGCTTATCGTCAAAAAACCAACCGCGCGTTCCCGCAACGGCA
>ERZ773193.2870-NODE-2870-length-17005-cov-9.128496_pt1 | contig 17005 bp, 16 predicted proteins | sample MGYA00511110_ERZ773193 | MGnify/ENA primary metagenome ERZ773193 (study PRJEB29015, sample SAMEA2737784) | human gut metagenome | biome: human gut; feature: human-associated habitat; material: faeces | place: China | collected 2012 ...
CTTGAGTGGGAAGCTGTGCATTAAAGTGACGTTCTGCTTATTATTGACGTATGAAAGAGCCGTCATTCCGCAGAACAGTCCCATAAATCCGCTGAGCACAAAGCCTATCACGCCGTAGTCCGTTATGTCGAATGCATTTGACCACGCACGCCTTTTGCCCATCTCGATGATACACGGAACCACCATTGTCAGAGCCGTAATTACAAGAAACAGTGCGAGCTGATAGATATTGTGCTTCATGTAGTATCTGAAATACGGCGCAGATGAATAATCCTTACGAGAGAATCTTTTCGTGGAATTCATATCCTCTTTCCTCCATTTCTGCGATAAATATTTCTTCAAGCGTCAGGGGTATGAACTCAACGAAGAGGGGACTGAGCGAATGCATATAGTCTTCAAGATACTTCTCGTCTCCGCGCGCTATTACGGTGAAAAGACTGCCCCTCTGCTCAAGCGAAACCTTGTCGAGCGTCTCAAGCTGTCTTTTAGCCTCGGCAACCGCGCTCTTTTCAAACGACACCTGAATTTTATGTATTCCCGTTTTTATGTCGTCAAGTCCCGCCTCAAAGAGAAGCTCTCCCTTATGCAGAAGCGCAACATGGTCGCATATATCCTCGATTTCCCCGAGATTATGTGAAGCGAAAATCACAGTCAAGCCGCGCTCCGCCACCTCAGACGCTATTATTCTGCGAACCGTCTTGCGCATTACCGGGTCAAGTCCGTCGAGAGTTTCGTCACACAGGAGATACTCCGTCTCGCAAGCTAAACCGAGCAAGAACGCCGCCTGCTTCTGCATTCCCTTGGAAAGACGGCGGATGAGCTGCTTTTCGTCCAGCGAAAAGACGCCGCGCAGCTTCTCGTAGCGCTCCATAAGTTCTGCGCGCTCGCGCTTTTTCTCCTCGAGTGCAAGTTCGCGTTCGCGCTTTTTCTCCTCACGGGAAGCTGCATAATTCTCTGCCTTCTCGGCAAGCTTGTTCTTCGCTGTCTGCGGCAGTTCCGAAATGCTCTCCTTGGTCTCTGAAAGCTTATCCTTCGCCGCTCCCGTCGTCTCCGCAAGCTTATCCTTCGCTGCCCCTGTCGTCTCCGCAAATTTATCCTTTGCCGCTCCCGTCGTCTCCGCAAGTTTATCCTTCGCTGTCTGCGGCAGCCCGTAAATATTTTCCTTCGTCTCGCTGATCTTATCCATCAGCTCCACATGTGTTTTCTGGAATTTCTCGGATTTTTCAATAACGTCTGTCACATTTTCATAGATATTTTCGCCGATCTCATCGGACAGCCGGTGAATAGACGCCGCCATCTCATCCATGACCTTTAAGCGCTTATTGAATTTCAGAATCGTCGTGACCGTGATGATGCAGTCTGCCGCGAACACGCACATGATAATACTGAGCAGCACTACGCCAAGCACGAACGGAATAAAGCGGATGGCGGCATAGATGATCGGATGAATGATATCCATGATAAAGGTACATGCCAGTCCCCAGTAGATCGAAAACTTCAGGCAGACGTAACCTTTGATGTTGAATGGCTTGTCAGAATAGTCCCACCACTTGTTGTGAAATACTTTTTCCAGAATATAACCCGTAATGTACTCCAGCACAGAGGTGAGAAGAAAAGATCCTGCAAACAGGATCAGCAGATTTTCTTTCAGAGGTGTCAGGATGGCCACCACAATCACCACGCCGCACCCATAGATCGGACAGTACGGACCGTTTAAAAATCCACGGTTCACGAACTTTCCGGTATCGAGTGCAGCGTAGGATACCTCGGTACACCAACCGATAAATGCATAGATAATAAAAATCCAGACCAATTCATAAAAATTCTGCGGCATAATCATTCTCCTTTGTTCCGTGCCTTCTCCACGTACTCATAAGAATCATTATAGTCCATTGAAATTTATGAAACAATCCTTTTTGTGTTAAATCCCGGTATAAGGCATGGAGCTGACACCTCCGGGCGGATTCCAGTTGTAGATGAAAAGCTGGTCGCCCGATCCGGTGGAGGCAATCTGCACCATGCGCTCAATGTCCGCGGCTTTGATATTTTTCGGATCAATCAATGCCCGGCACACTCCGTTTTTTTCGGAAACGATCTTCCTGCGCTTCATTTTATTCACGGCTTTTCTGACTGCGCGGGGATCACGCGTAATCCCCTGTGCCATACAGTAATGGCAGAGTTCCGTAAATGTGTGTTCCTGCTCCATAAGGTAAAAGACAATGCGCGCCTGTACGATATTTAAGCGTGTCGGAAAGATGCTCCTCTTTCCTCTCACATTGATCGTGCGGACCGAGCGGGTCATCTGTCTGTGCTCCATCGCATCGATACGGCCAAAATCCGGTGAGAGATCCGTCTGTGGAAGAGAAGCTTTCTTTAGATATTTCTCTGCTCCTGCTGCAATGTCCGCTATGTCCTGCATTTCTTCCGACTTCATGCCGGACACGAGCCCGTAAATTTCGGAAATCTCTTTCATTTCCTGCTCGATCCTGCGCCGGTAGGCGGTAAAGAGCATTCCTGTATCCGTCTGCTTCCGCTGCAGCTGACGGATCTCCTCTATCGTAAAGCGCATTTTCCTGAGAACCGCAATGTTGCAGAGTTCCCGCACCTCTTTTTCGGTGTATGTCCGGAAATTGCGCCCGTTCTTTTCCTCCATCGCCGGATGAATCAGTCCCTGCGCTTCATAATAGCGTATGGTCTTTTCTGTCAGACCCGTCTTTGCAGCCGCTTCCTTGATCGTCATGCAGTTCCCCCCCCTGTCTTACGTTCATTATACTCTTTGTTATTTAGAAATAACATATGACCCCGGGGGATATGCAAGAAATATTATCCGATTTCTCCGTGTTTTTCGTAATTTGTCACCTTTGTGACTTTATTTTTCTCATCCACGAAGAGCACTGTCGGACGAAGCTCTGATGCTTCCTCCAGCATCACCTGCGCGTATGCCATCAGAATAATCTTGTCGCCGGTCTGCACCATGCGTGCCGCCGCACCGTTTAAGCACATTACGCCGCTGCCGCGCTCCCCGGCAATCGTGTAGGTCTCAAAGCGGGAGCCGTTGTTGACGTCCACGATCTGTACCTTCTCGTATTCCAGGATTCCCGCCTGCTCCAGCAGATCCATGTCCACGGTAATGCTCCCAACGTAGTCTAATTCCGCTTGTGTTACTGTTGCGCGGTGTATTTTTGCTTTCAACATTGTAATTGTCATCGCCTAGTTCTCCAATTCATACATAAAATTATCGATCAGTCTTGTCTTTCCGATATAGACCGCTATCGCGGCAAGGATTCCTCTGTCGATCTTCTCTACCTGCTGCATCGTATCAAGATCTACAATTTTTACATAATCAATCTTTGCAAGAGGCTCCTTTTCGATCTCCGCTGTCATTGCGGCAAGAATCTTTTTGCAGTCGCGCTCTCCCTTTTCCACCATCTCTTTTCCGAGGAAAATGGAACGGCTTAACACGAGCGCTGCCTCCCGCTCCTCTATAGACAGATAGGTGTTGCGGGAACTTTTTGCAAGTCCGTCCGCTTCACGGATGATCGGACAGCCGGTAATCGTAAGCGGCATGTTCAGATCTTTCACCATTCTCTTGATGACCGCGAGCTGCTGCGCGTCTTTCTGTCCGAAATATGCGCGGTCCGGCGTTACAATATTGAAAAGCTTTGTCACAACCGTGCACACGCCGCGGAAGTGTACCGGTCTGCTGAGTCCGCAAAGCTCCTTGGTCAGCACATCCATATCCACATAAGAATAAAACTGATCCCCGTACATCTCCTCCGGTGTCGGATGGAAAATGAGATCCACACCGTGCTCCTCACAGAGCTTCGCATCATGTTCCAGATCTCTCGGATAGCTTGCGAGATCCTCCGTCGGCCCAAACTGCATCGGATTGACAAAAATGCTCACAACAACCTTGTCATTCTCTCCGGCTGCATCGATCAGGCTCATATGTCCCTCATGCAGGTAGCCCATGGTCGGCACAAACCCAATGCTCTGTCCTTCCTTTTTCCACTCCTTCACCTGTGCTCTTACTTCTTCTATGGTTGATACGATTTTCATAATCTGCTCCTTTCGGCATGATCTGTCATTTAGTATAACTTTTCAATCACTGAGTCATCGATCTTAAAGCAATGTTCCTCGCCCGGAAATGTTCCCTCTTTTGTCTCTTTGATATATGCTTTGACGCCCTCGCGCATTACTTCTCCTACGTTTGCAAATACTTTTACAAATTTCGGACGGAAATCACCATACATGGCGAGCAGATCCTGGTAGACGAGCACCTGTCCGTCACAGCCTGCTCCCGCACCGATACCGATGGTCGGAATCGTAAGTTCTTCTGATATCTTAGCTGCCAGTTTCGCCGGCACACACTCCATCACGACCATGCAGGCACCTGCCGCTTCCACTGCCTTCGCGTCGGCCAGAAGCTTTTTCGCTGCCTCCACATCTTTTCCCTGCACTTTGAATCCACCGAATGCATTGACAGACTGGGGGGTCAATCCGATGTGCGCCACAACCGGAATGGATGCCTTCACGATCGCCTCGATGTGAGGTGCAAATTCCACACCACCCTCCAGCTTTACCGCATTCGCGCGGCCTTCCTTCATCAGTCTTCCGGCATTGACCACTGCGTCGTACACGGATGTCTGGTAGGACATAAACGGCATATCCGCAACTACAAATGCATCTTTTGCACCGCGTGAAACCGCTGCCGTGTGATGAATCATATCTTCCATGGTCACAGAGAGCGTATCCTCATATCCGAGCATTACCATTCCCAATGAATCCCCGACGAGGATCGTGTTGACACCGGCTTCATCCATGATCTTTGCCGTCGTGTAATCATAAGCCGTCACCATGACGATCTTATCGTGTTCTTCCTTCTGCTTCTGTAACGTCAATACTGTGTTTTTCATGTTTCCCTCCACTTTTCCTGCGCCCCAGGCGCATAGACTGTGTTTTCCTGTTCACACTGTTTCCGCGCATTCCGCGCCCGGGCTGTGTTCCCCGTTTCTGCACAATTTTCTCATCTCCGTGTAATCACGATCTGGATGCTTGCTCTGTGCGAGATCTGTGAGATATTCGGCACAGGAAGTATATATTTTCCGCTGTTTTACATTTAACGCGGAAATATGTTTTTCTACGGTCGCACAATCATTTCTCTCCAGCGGACCTGTGAGAGACTGCACGCATCCCTGTGTCAGAATGTGATCCAGATTTCCCTTTGCAAGTGCATAGAGCTCGCTTCGCGCTTCCTCCTGTGCGAATCCGCAGTCGAGAAGTAGCTGCTCGGACATGGAAAATAAGGCAGTCATATAGTTGGATGAGATTGCTGCCGCCGCGTGATATTTGATTTTGTCTTCTTTGGAAATGATACGGGTGCGATTGCCCATGGAATGGAAAAATGTCTCCAGATCCTTCACATAGGAGGAGTCTCCCTCGAGTGTGAACAATACGCCGGATAATTCTCTCCATGCATTTTCTTTGCTGCTGATTGCAGCAAGAGGATGTACGGAACATGCATGACAGTTCATGCTGTCCCAGTCTGAAAAGATGTCTGAACTGTAAAGACCGCTGCAATGACCGATCACTTTACCGGATACATAGGGCTTTGCCTGCCGCCACACTTCTGCGATGGCGGAATCCGGTACAGTAAATAGAATCATGCCGCAACTGCTGATGATTTCTTCTAAACTTTCATAACAGGTTGTCTGTGTAAATGCTGCTGCCCATGCAGCAGACGCGCGGGTCAGGCTGTAATAACCTCCTACGTTCCTGCCCTTTTCTTTAAAATATTTGCCAAGTGACACGCCGACCTTGCCGGCACCGATAAAACCGATCTGCATACGTTCGGTCTGTACATCATTCAATGAAATACAAACGCCTCCTCCCGGAAGCAGTATGCGGCACCTTTCCTGTGAAATCATGGTCTCCTCGATCCACGTCCCGTCGGAAACTGGCGATCTAGGGTTCGTTCTCTTTTCTTCTCCGGTATCATTTCCGCGCTGCGGAATATCATCCGTGATTTACTATAACACCTGGTATTTCAAAAGTAAATAAAGGAATAAGAAAAACCCGCGGTCTTTTGACCGCGGGTTCCGATACATCTTCGATTTTAGTTATTTCCCTTATAAGACAGGAATTTTACAACTGCAATGATCGGGATCAGACCGGATACACAGCCGATTGCCTGTGTCTCGCTCTCCTGCTTGCCCTCTAACTTTGCATACATCTTAGCGTAGCTGCATCCTAAGAATACAACGTTTAATACGATTGTGATGACATTTTCTACCGTGCCGTTTACCGGAATAAACAACAGTGCAAGCGGTAAAATCCACCAGAGCTTGAATACCATTGCCGGAAGTTCAAGGCTTCCAAATAACTTTACCTTCTCGCCTTCCCCCTCTGCTGCTGCATCCGCACATGCATAAAATACACCGTATGGAATCCATGCAAGCCATGCATTTTTGTATCCCAGTGCCTTTAATGCCTTCATGTGGGAAACTGCATATAACACATAGCATGCTACCATAACAACAAGACATAACAGAATGACACCGATGCTTGCTCCAAGAATTGCTCCATAAGTACTCATATAACCTGTTCCTCCTTAATAGTAAAATCTCTCTTCACACTCTATCATATATAAAAGGCTATACGATGTCAAATGTATCTTTATATTTTTTTTATATTTTTTATTTTTCTTTTATTTTTAGAAAAATGCTTATTCCTCGTCACTGTCATCCTTGGCATCGTCTTCAGCACGCTTCAACAGCTCATCCATCAGCTCGTCATCCGTCTCGGAATTGTCTGACTGACCGGCTGCTTTCTTCGCATTTTCTGCTGCAAGAGCCGCGCTTGCCGCCTCTTCCTCATCGGTCAGAAGCTCAGAAGTATCGGCTGTCTCAAGCTCCTTATTCTCGCGCACCTTCGCAATGCTTGCCACAGTCACATTCTCGTCCAGATTGATCAGCTTGACACCGGAGGTAATACGTCCAAGAAGTGCCGTATCCGCTACCTTAATGCGGATAATGATACCCTCTGTCGTGATTAACATTATTTCATTGTCATGGTTGACTGCCTTGACACCGACGATATTACCTGTTTTCTCGGTAATCTTGTAGCACTTCACACCCTTACCGCCACGGTTCTGTGTGGTAAACTCGGAGATTAACGTGCACTTTCCGAGACCTTTTTCGGAAACGATCATCAGGGAATCTCCCTGGGATTCCATCTGCATGCCGACGACCTCATCTCCGTCTGTCAGGTTCATACCAATGACGCCCATGGATGTTCTGCCTGTTTTTCTTACGTCTGTCTCCTTGAACCGGATACACTGTCCGTATTTGGTGACAAGGAAAATATCCTGATTATTATCGGTCTTCTTCACCTCGATCAGCTCGTCGTCCTCGCGCAGATTGATGGCTGCAAGACCTGTCTTTCTCACATTTGCATAATCGGTAATCGGTGTCTTCTTCACGATACCTTTCTTTGTCGCCATGAAAAGGAAATGTCCCTCGGTGTACTCCCGGATCGGAATGACCGCAGTAATCTTCTCGCCCGGCTGCAGCTGAAGCAGGTTGATGATTGCGGTACCGCGCGCGGTTCTGCTTGCCTCTGGAATCTCATAAGCCTTCATGCGGTATACACGGCCGGTATTCGTGAAGAACATCAGGTAATGGTGCGATGTCGTCATCAGAAGTTCCTCGATGTAATCGTCATCAATGGTCTCCATTCCCTTGATTCCCTTGCCTCCGCGGTTCTGCGCACGGAAATTGTCAAGGCTCATACGCTTGATATATCCAAGCTTCGTCATGGTAATGACGGTATTGGTAACCGGAATCAGATCCTCCATGGAAATATCATATTCGTCAAAACCGATGGATGTTCTTCTGTCATCCCCGTACTTGTCGGCGATCAGAAGAATCTCCTCACGGATAACGCCGAGCAGCTTTTTCTTGTCGGCAAGAATTGCCTTCAACTCTGTGATGCGCTCCATCAACTCCGCGTATTCGTTCTCCAGCTTCTCGCGTTCCAGACCTGTCAGAGCACGCAGACGCATATCCACGATCGCCTGTGCCTGTACGTCCGTCAGCGCAAAACGCTCCATTAAGCGGTCTTTTGCTTCCTGGGTGTTCTTGCTGCTGCGGATAATGTTGATAACTTCATCGATATTATCAAGTGCTGTTAATAATCCCTGTAAGATGTGAGCACGTTCTTCCGCCTTGTTCAGATCATATTTCGTTCTTCTGGTGACAACTTCTTCCTGATGGATCAGGTAATAGTTGAGCATCTCGTAAAGGTTTAAGACCTTCGGCTGATTGTCGACAAGCGCTAACATGATCACACCGAACGTATCCTGAAGCTGTGTGTGCTTGTACAGAAGGTTCAGCACGACATTCGGGTTCACATCACGGCGGAGTTCGATGCAGATTCTCATACCCTGACGGTCGGACTCATCCCGCAGATCGGTGATGCCGTCGATTTTCTTATCTCTGACAAGCTCCGCGATCTTCTCGATCAGACGCGCCTTGTTTACCATGTAAGGAAGCTCTGTCACAACGATGCGGTTCTTGCCGTTCTGCATCGGCTCAATGCTGGTCACCGCGCGGACTCTGACTTTTCCGCGTCCGGTACGGTACGCTTCGTTGATTCCGGCGGTTCCGAGAATCGTACCTCCGGTAGGAAAATCCGGTCCCTTGACGATCGTCAAAAGTTCCTCGATATCGGTTCCCCGGTCTTCCAACACCTGGTTATCAATGATCTTTACCACACCGTTAATGACCTCGCGCAGATTGTGCGGCGGAATATTGGTCGCCATTCCGACTGCGATACCGGTCGTACCGTTGACCAACAGGTTCGGAAAACGGGACGGAAGCACTGTAGGCTCTTTTTCCGTCTCATCGAAGTTCGGAACAAAATCAACCGTATCTTTTCCGATGTCCGCAAGCATTTCCATGGAAATCTTGGAAAGTCTTGCCTCGGTGTATCGCATCGCAGCAGCGCCGTCACCATCGACGGAACCGAAGTTTCCGTGTCCGTCGACAAGCGGATAACGGAATGACCAGTCCTGTGCCATATTAACGAGTGCTCCGTAGATTGAGCTGTCGCCGTGCGGATGGTATTTACCCATCGTATCACCGACGATACGCGCACATTTACGGTGCGGCTTGTCCGGTCCGTTGTTCAGCTCGATCATGGAATAGAGGACACGCCTCTGCACCGGCTTCAAACCATCTCTTACATCCGGCAGTGCACGCTGTGCAATGACACTCATGGCATAGTCGATGTAGGAACTTTCCATTGTTTTCTTCAGATCCACATCATGTATCTGGTCAAAAATCTTGTCATCCATAGGATTTTTCTCCATTTCTATCAATTACATACTCTGTACAGTCCGTCTGTCAGATATCAAGATTCTGTACATATTTTGCATTTTCCTCGATAAATTCACGGCGCGGCTCTACCTTGTCTCCCATGAGCGTCGTAAATGTCACATCAATCTCAGAAGAATTCTCTTCATCAATCATGACACGCTTTAAGATACGCTTCTCCGGATCCATGGTCGTCTCCCAGAGCTGCTCGGCATCCATCTCACCAAGTCCTTTGTAACGCTGGATCTTGTTGTTGCCGTCACGGCCGATCTCTGTCAGAATGCTGTTTAATTCGTTATCATCGTACGCATACCACACGTTCTTGTTCTTCTCGATCTTATAGAGCGGTGGTGTAGCCAGATAGACATGTCCCTGCTTAATCAGCTCCGGCATGAAGCGGTACAAAAAGGTCAGCATCAGCGTCGCAATATGTGCACCGTCGACATCGGCATCGGTCATAATGATGATCTTATTATAGCGGAGCTTGCTGATATCAAAATCTTCATGAATACCGGTACCAAACGCTGTAATCATCGCTTTGATCTCGGCATTGCCATAAATCTTGTCCAGTCTTGCCTTCTCCACATTCAAAATCTTACCGCGGAGCGGCAGGATTGCCTGCGTCGCACGGCTTCTCGCCGTCTTTGCAGAACCACCGGCGGAATCTCCCTCTACGATAAAGATCTCGCAGTTCTTCGGGTCTTTGTCCGAACAGTCGGCAAGCTTGCCCGGTAGAGACATTCCCTCTAATGCCGTCTTTCTTCTGGTGAGATCACGTGCTTTTCTCGCCGCTTCCCTCGCACGCTGCGCAAGCAGTGATTTTTCACAGATGCTTTTTGCCACCGTAGGATTCTGCTCCAGGAAGTAGGTGAGCTGTTCGCTGACAACCGAGTCAACAGCGCCTCGCGCCTCGCTGTTGCCGAGCTTCTGCTTGGTCTGTCCCTCGAACTGCGGCTCCTCGATCTTGATGCTGATGATCGCCGTGAGCCCCTCTCTGATATCGTCTCCGGTGAGCGCCGGCTCTGTATCCTTTAAGATCTTGTTCGCACGCGCATAGGTATTGAAGGTCTTCGTCAATGCATTACGGAAACCGGCAAGATGCGTACCGCCTTCCGGCGTGATGATGTTATTGACAAAGCTGTAAGTTGCATCATTGTAGGAATCGTTGTGCTGCATGGCAACTTCCACATAGACTCCGTCCCTGGTTCCCTCGCAGTAGATGACTTCCGGATAGAGCGCTTCCTTGCTTTTGTTCAAGTAGGTCACAAATTCCTTGATACCGCCTGCATAGTGGAATTCGTGCGTATGCACCGGATCCACTCTGGCGTCGGAGAGCACAATTCTTAAGCCTTTTGTTAAAAAGGCGGTCTCGCGCAGTCTCTGTTTTAACGTATCGTAATCATAGACGGTTTCCTCAAAGATCGTTGGATCCGGATGGAAGGTAACCTTCGTTCCGTGTTTTTCGGCAGAACACTTACCGATAACCTTAACAGGTTCATCCGGCTTACCAATCTTATAACTCTGACTGTAAATCTGTCCATCCTTGTATACCTCAACAGAAAGCTTCGTGGATAGGGCATTTACAACCGATGCTCCCACTCCGTGGAGACCGCCGGATACCTTATATCCGCCGCCGCCAAACTTTCCGCCGGCATGAAGCACCGTGTATACAACCTCCAGTGCAGACTTTCCGGCTTTGTGATTCATCCCGACCGGGATACCGCGTCCGTCATCCTCCACCGTGATGGAATTGTCCGGATTGATCGTCACTTCAATATTTTTACAATATCCGGCAAGCGCCTCATCAACTGCATTATCTACAATCTCATATACCAGATGATGAAGTCCTCTCGCAGATGTACTTCCAATGTACATTCCGGGTCTTTTTCTGACTGCCTCAAGTCCCTCTAATATCTGGATTTGATCTGCTCCGTATTCATTTTCTGTACCCATTTTATTCTCCATTTCTGCATCAGCCAGAAAAACGGCTCACGCTTACTATATTGATCGCTCATATACATGACCGGCTATGACTTCAAATACCCGGTTTACCGTAAAACGATTTCTCACAAATTCATCCAGTCCCGTACAGGTAATGATGGTCTGCGTATCGGAAATATTGTTCAGCAGATAATTCTGACGGCTGCTGTCAAGCTCAGATAACACATCATCCAGCAGCAACACCGGCGTATCGGAAATGGACTTCCTCACAAGTTCAATCTCGGCCAACTTCAGCGACAACGCCGATGTTCTCTGCTGTCCCTGTGAACCGTACTTTCGGATATCGACGTCACCGATCGAGAACAGCAGATCATCCCTGTGCGGTCCCACCGATGTCTGACAAAGCTTTTTGTCCTTTTCCTTCGCCCTGCTCAACTCATCTTCAAAAAAGATATCGTCGATATTCGGCTCATATTTTAAAAAAAGCTCTTCCTTTCCGCCGGAAATGCGGTAATGAATGTCACTTACAATCTCCCGGAGTTCATCCACGAACTGTTTTCTGCGTCGGATGATCTTCTTCCCGGTCTCAATAAGCTGCATGTCCCAGACAGGCAGCGTATCGGAAAGACTCGGACGATAGATCATATCTTTTAATAGCTTGTTGCGCTGCGCTAAGATTTTATTGTAATTTGTGAGGTCTGCCAGATAGATCCGATCCAGCTGGCACAATTCGGAATCCAAAAATCTGCGCCGCTCCGCCGGACCGTTCTTGATAATATTCAGATCTTCCGGTGAAAAAAAGACAATATTTAAAATTCCAAAAAGCTCACTGGCTTTTTTGATCGGAATCTTATCGATGGCAATCCCCTTGGCGCGGTTCTTCTTCAGATGCATATCGATCTGATATTCTCTGCCGCCGCGCACGACAACCGTTTTTAAATGAGCCTCTTCCTCACCGAAGCGGATCATCTCCCTGTCACGGCTACCTTTGTGGGACTTGGTCGTCCCGCTCATATATGCCGCCTCTAAGATATTAGTCTTGCCCTGCGCATTATCCCCGAATAAAATATTGGTTCCTTCATCAAAAGAAATCTCTAAATTTTCGTAATTTCTGAAATTCTTAAGCTCGATTGACCGAATGTTCATCTGACTATCTTTACTGTCTCGCCATTATAGGAAACAAGTTCACCGCCATGCAGCTTCTTTCCTCTCTGCGTCTCTACTTCCCCGTTCACAGTTACAAGTCCATCCTGGATCACGAACTTTGCATCCACTCCGGACTCTACAAGTCCGGCTTTTTTCAGTGCCTGTCCCAGTTTGATGAATTCATCCTCTTTGCGAATCTCTATTTCTATCATATCTCTTCTACGCCTCGTTTCTAAACGGTGCTGGCATTAAAGTTCACCGGCAGTATCAGATAAATGAACTTTCCTTCATCATCCTTGATAAAACACGGTGCCTTTGGATTCACCATGTAAAGGCTTACCTCCTCCTCATCGATCACGCGAAGCGCGTCAATGAAGAACTTCGGGTTGAATCCGATTAAAATATCCTTGCCCTCTTTTACAATATCAATATCCTCATTCATAGAACCGATGAAGGAATTGATCTTTAACTCCATGTTTCCGTCTGTCACATTCATGATGATCGGCTTTTTGTCACCCTCTTTGACGAGGAGCGTCGCACGGTCGATACAGTCTAACAGCTCACGCTTGTTGATCTTGACCTTTGTCTCATAATCGGAGGAGAGCATCTGCTCGATCTTAAAGTATTCACCCTCGATCAGTCTGGAAACGACAGTCGTATCATCAAATTCAAATACAATGTGGTTGTCGGTCAGGAACATATTGACATCTTCCTCCGCGCTTCCCGGAAGAATCTTGCTCACTTCCTGCAGCGTCTTTCCAGGAACGACAACCTTCTTGTGCTCATAGTTATTCTTTAACTCGATGTTGCGGATGGAAATACGGTGGCCGTCGAGAGATACCACTTTCAAATGATTCTCCTCGATCTCAAAAAGCTCTCCCGTCATTAACTTGTTATTGTCGTTGTCTGCGATCGAGAAGATCGTCTGGCGAATGACTTCTTTTAAAGTGAATTGAGATAACGTGATGGCTTCATTTCTCTCGATATAAGGAATATAGGAAAAATCATCTCCGGATTTTCCTACGATATTGAACTTTGCTTTTTCACAGGTAATGGTCGTCTTAAAGGAAGCGTCTGTCTCAATCACAACATCACTGTCAGGAAGCTTTCTCACGATCTCGGAAAATATCTTGGCATCCAGAGCAATCACTCCGCGTTCTGCGATCTCACCTTCGATCTTCGTCTCGATTCCCAATTCCATATCATTGGCAGTTAATTTGATCTCATTGGCAGAAGCATCAATCAGGATACACTCCAGAATGGCCATCGTGGTTCTGGTTGGAACCGCTTTCGATACGATATTGACACCGTGCAGTAAATTTGATTTGGAACAGATCAGTTTCATAGTTGTTAATAACTCCTTCCTGTGGTTCGTGGAATATATGGTGCGCACGCCATACATGATTGTTATAAAAAGAGATTCAAAGTAATATTCTTAGGGGGTGTTTATATGTGAATAAGTCACACAGCCCTTGATCTATAAGACTTTCAGGTAAAAAATGAAGGGTGAAAGTCTGTGAATTACGTGCGGATGAAATTTGGACAACCTGTGAATAAAAAATTATGTAAACTTGAAAGAAAAATGTGAAAGAAACCTTAAGCGGTTTACATAATGATATTTATCCAGTTTCATGAACAAACCTTACACAATATTTCAACAACCGAATGTGAATATCTAGTTCGGGTTGATCTTTTTCTTGATGGTGTCGATGAGACTGCGTGTCGTCTCGTCCGACTCGTACTCATCCGAAATCTTCTGGACGCCGTGGATGATGGTAGAGTGATCTCTGCCGCCGAGCAGCGCACCGATGGAATCTAACGGTGTGTCGGTCATATTCTTACATAAATACATGGCAATCTGACGCGGTCTTGCAATGTCTTTGCTCCGGTTCTTGGAGATCATCTGATCTAAGGAAATCTGGAAGTGCTCCGATACGACCTCGATAATAAGCTGAGGCGTAATCTCCTTCGGCTTGTCCGGGGTGATAATATTCTGAAGCTCCTTCTGGGCAATCTCCATTGTAATGTCCGTTTTCTCAAGGTTGGAGTAGGCGAGCAGTTTATTGAGCGCACCTTCCAGCTCACGGATGTTGGACTTGATGTTGGTTGCAATGTAATTAAGGATCTCGTCGCTTAAGTTCATCTCATCCGCTTCGATCTTTTTGCGGAGAATCGCCATTCGTGTCTCGTAGTCCGGTGTTCCGATGTCAGCCATCAGACCCCACTCGAAACGGGAACGGATACGTTCTTCCAGTGTCTCCATCTCTTTTGGCGGCTTATCGGATGTAAGAATAATCTGCTTGCCTGCAGAGTGGAGAGCATTGAACGTATGGAAAAATTCTTCCTGCGTACTTTCCTTACCTATAATAAACTGTACATCATCGATCATAAGAACATCGATGGTGCGGTATTTTTCACGAAACTTGTTCATCGCGGCTGCATTACCGCTTCGGATGGACTCGATGACCTCGTTGGTAAATTCTTCGGAAGTCACGCAGATAATCTTCGCATCCGGATTGCGCTCCAGGATGAAATGACCGATGGAATGCATCAGGTGCGTCTTGCCGAGTCCCGGTCCTCCATAAATATAGAGAGGATTGTATGCCTCGCCCGGAGATTCTGCAACTGCGAGAGAAGCGGAGTGGGCAAAACGGTTATTGCTTCCGACAACGAATGTATCAAACGTATAATTGGAATTCAGATTCGATTTGGATGCCGCTTCTGAGTAAAAAGGCTTTTTCTGTTTATTAGGAGAAGAAGCGATCGACTTCGCCTGTTCCGGAAGAATGAACTTGATCTCGTATTCTGTTCCGGTGATCTCTGTGATTGCTACTTTGAGCGGCAGATAATATTTCTTGGAAATATAGCTGAGTCCCAACTGCTCGGACGGGACAAGGATATATGCGGTGTTCCCAGTGACACCATAAAATTCAAGGGGACGTAAGAATGTGTTAAAAGCAATGTCGCTGATGTCGTGTTCTGTCTTCACGGTCATCAGGATCTCGTCCCATTTTTCTAAAATCTGATCCATGTAAACGCTCCAATTTCTTATCATACTAAAAAAAATCCTACACCCTCTATCCTACACCATTTTAGTGCTTTAATCAATGTTTAATTTGCTTTGGAGTGCTATGGCGTAGGGGAACACTGTAAAAGAAAAAAATCGCTATTTGGGCAAAATACGGTGTCTATGAGGGAAAAAAAGTGATGTCATGTTATAGACCGCCAAAAATCAGCGTTTGTGATGCTTATTCACAACTTGTCCGTGTATTATCCATGTTTTATCCACAAGTTATCCACATTTCGGGGATAACTTATGTCAACGGCGTATTTAAGGGCTTTCCGGAATCCTTAATTTTACTTTTTTTTGTGGAAGGGTTGTGGAAAGCAATTTTACAAGATATAGTTGGCATGAGTTTCTTCCTTATATATATAGTGGTTATTTTTTTCCACAAAGGGCAGATTGTGGAAATGTAGATGAATCCTGCCGGCTGGGATTATTATTTTATGCTTGACTTGGAGACTTTTTCTGATATAATTGAGAATGATGTTTTGTAACGTAGAGGAGGTGAATGCGATATGAAGATGACATTCCAACCAAAAAAGAGACAGAGAGCGAAAGTTCACGGTTTCAGAAGCAGAATGAGCACAGCAGGCGGAAGAAAAGTATTGGCTGCAAGAAGATTAAAAGGTAGAAAGAAATTGTCAGCTTAGGCCACATCTTATGTGGTCTTTTCTTCTATAAAGGACATGCATACAGAATGAAATATTCCGAGTCATTGAAGAAAACCAAAGATTTCCAGAACGTATACCGCAGGGGAAAGTCATATGCGAACCGGTACCTTGTGATGTACGTTCTTTCAAATCAGACAGAAGGAAATCGTTTAGGGATTTCCGTAAGTAAAAAAGTCGGCAACAGCGTGGTTCGGCATCGCGTGAAAAGGCTCGTAAAGGAAAGCTATCGATTACATGAGGATATATTTAATAGTGGTTTAAATATAGTAATCACAGCGCGGGCTTCTGCAGCATCCATTTCATTCGAACAGATGGAGAGCGCAGTATTACACCTTGGAAGGCTTCACCACATTATGAAAGAAGAAACAAAAACGGAATGTGAGGCCGATCAATCGAATTGAAAATGATGAAAACTATTCTGATCGCAATGATAAAATTCTACCGGCGGTATCTGTCTCCTTTAAAGACAACGAAATGTCCCTATTTTCCGACCTGTTCGGAATACGGACTGGAAGCCGTAGAGAAATATGGCGCGTTAAAAGGCGGACTGCTTGCCGTCTGGAGGATTTTAAGGTGCAATCCTTTTTCCAAAGGAGGGTATGATCCGGTCCCGTAAACCGGAATCAAAAAGCAGGAGGAAATATCATTGAATGCTATTTTATTAACACAGTATGGCGGCTCTATCCTTGGACCGATTGCCAAAGTGCTCGGCTGGATCATGAACGGCATATTCTGGGTGCTGGACAAAATCGGGATTCCGAATATTGGTCTGGCAATTATTATTTTTACGATCGTTATTTATCTGCTTC
>ERZ773193.2883-NODE-2883-length-16920-cov-27.337563_pt1 | contig 16920 bp, 16 predicted proteins | sample MGYA00511110_ERZ773193 | MGnify/ENA primary metagenome ERZ773193 (study PRJEB29015, sample SAMEA2737784) | human gut metagenome | biome: human gut; feature: human-associated habitat; material: faeces | place: China | collected 2012 ...
ATGGCATCCGAGCCGAGTGGAAGATCTACTGCATCCGCTCTGCCTATTATATTTACAAGAACTATGGGTCTGACATCTATCAGGAAGCCCTGAAGATCATCGTGGAGGCATGGTGGGGCGATTCCGATTCCTTCCTGTCTGGCATCCTCCACGGCGTTACCCGCTTTGTGGCAATGTACCGGGATGAGTACAGCCGGGAGCGTCTGATTGCACGGCTTTCTACGGTGCATCCGAAAACCATTACCAAAAATGCACGGAAGGACACGGGCAACACCGCCGACCGCCACATGAAGCAGATTCTGGAGATCTACAATGGCTCCAGCCGTTCTCTGAGCCTTCCTGTAAAACGTTGATGCTCTCGCCTTTATCGGCATACTCCTTTTTCCTGCAAGAGCCGCCTGTTATAAACGGGCGGCTCTTGCTACATATAGAAGGATAGGAGGTCTGATCGCTATCATACCAAAAGACTGGAAATACCTCAGAGGGGACATTTACTATGCAGATATGGAGCCGCACATCGGCTCCGAACAGGGCGGCACCCGCCCTGTGGTGGTTCTGCAAAACGATGTAGGAAACCGCTATGCGCCTACCCTTATTGTGGCGACAGTGACTTCCCGCACCAAGAAAAAGAAATACCAGCCCACGCACGTTCTGATAGCCCACAATACAGCCTTTGAGAAGCCGTCTGTGGTTCAGCTGGAACAGATATTCACGATAGACAAAAGCCGCATACAGCGTTTCTTAGGACAGACTACGCGGCATGAAATGCGCCGGATCGAAGAAGCCCTGATGAACAGTTTAGAAATCAATGAATGGGATAGGAGGAATGCCGATGAATGAAAAAGTGATGGTATCGCCGGAAATCCAGAGCGAAGCAGTTGTCCTGCCGCAGATCGTCAGCATCAAGCAGGCAAGCCAGCGTATGGGCTTGCCTGAATATTACATCCGCCGCCTTTGCCGGGAAGTGCCGGGCATGGCGTTCCAGTCAGGCATCAAGTGGTACATCAACCTTGGCAAGATGGCTGACTATTTCAACAGTGGAACGACAACTTTGTGATTTGTCAAGGATGCGGGCGTAAACTGTGACATCCTAAAAATTAACCGCCCGAACTGCTATACTCATCGTGACAGAGATAACCACCACACAGAAAGGACGGTAAATATATGGCATCGTTTGAATTGCGAGAACCCAAAAAGAAGCCTCGTTATTATAAACTCATCGCAAATGTTCTGGTGAACGGCAAAATTGAACGCCGTTATGGTCGGTTCGATTTTGACCCCACCGAACTGAAAAACGCTCGTGCGCGCAACGCCGCTGCGAAAGCTGCCGCTGCCGAATTTGAACGGCTGGAACAGGAAAAGGCCGATAAAGAAGCCAGCAACGCCGGAAAGACCTTTGCAGTAGTGGCGCAGGAGTACATAGAATCCAAAAAGGCAAGACTTGCTCCTTCTGCTCGCTTAGAGGGCGATTATGACAGCCATCGTAATAAGGCGAACACAACGAGGGGCAAGGAAAACTACCTTCGGAAGATTCAGCAATTCCCTGAGTTTGCACAGAAGCCCGTTGATTCCATCAAAAAGGTGGATTGTGATTGGGTTCTGGAACAAATCGAAATTGGCGGCGCACGGTGCCGCACCCATGCTGTTATCAATCAGCGTGGTCTGGAGATGAAAAAGGAATCTTGTCCGAAGTTAGCTAAAAGATGCGATTGTGGAGCAAAAACCATCGAAAAGGCATTTCGCAGCGAAACAGTTGATATTAAAACAGCAGAACAGGTGGCGATTGCGCTGGGCTGTAAAGTGGACGATGCTTTTGATGTGGAAACCATTGCAAAACCTATGACCAGAAAGAGCATGAGAGAATACGCTCTGTTCATTCGTTCTACACTGGAATATGCGGATGAAAATTACGGTGTGAAGAATCCCATGCACAAAATTCCTGCACTGGGAAGCCGGAGCAGGTCGGTAGACACTATTAAGAAGCACCAGATCAAGCAGCTTCAGGACACCTTAAAGGAAAGTTCCATGTTGGAACAGGTGATCGTTCTGTCCCTGCTCAATTCTGGTGTGCGCCGTGGCGAACTGGCTGGACTGACATGGAAAGATGTCAACTTTGAAGAATGCACGATACATATTTCTAAATCGCTTCTGGTATTCAAAGATTTTGGGTATCAGTTGACAACGACCAAGGAAAGCAACATCCGGGATGTGGACGTTGCACCGGAGTACATGGACTTCCTCAAAGAATATTATAAGTATTGGAAGTCCCAGAAAAAATTGATGGGAGGGAGTTGGCAGAAAAGTCTGGATAAGAAAAGCAGCAAGTATGCACCCTCACTCCTTGCCCTTCGGGGGACGGACTTCGTGATCTGCAATGACCATGGGTTCCCCATCAACCCGGACAGCTATGGCGCACTGGTTCGCAGAATCGGACAGCGGGCAGGCATTGAAGGGCTGCATCCTCATATGTTCCGGCACACTTTTGTGAGCATCCTCTTGTCCAACCCGGAGATCGGTGTGGCGACAGTAGCCGCAGAAGCCGGACACGCACAGCCCAGTACCACCCTTGCAATTTACACGCAGGTCTATGACAAACGGCGCAAAGAAATTCGCAACCAGATGAGCAAGGAGCTGTACGAATGAGCAAAAAAGAAGCACGAAGGCCGGAACCTTCGTGCTTTTTTGGTGGGCCAGGCAGGACTTGAACCCGCGATAACCCCGTTATGAGCGGGGAGTTCTAACCACTGAACTACTGGCCCTTATGACGTTGTTTCAAAGCTCTGTAAAATGGCTTTCGTACCCAGAAAATACCCAAGTCCGATTTTCAAGCCACTCGCAAACCAAAAAACAACGGAAAAACGCTATTTGAAAAAGGTGGAAACGGTAAGGTCTGGCGGTTATGAGCCGCCAGCTCTGACCAGCTGAGCTACTGGCCCGCAGGGGTGCTGCATTGCTGCAACACGCACTAGTATAACAAAAACCGCGCAAAAAGGAAAGCATTTTCCGCAAAAATCATTTGGTGCGGTGGGCATCCAGCTTTTGCAGCATAAATTCGTCCAGCATGGCGGGCGGGAACAGCGGCTCTTTGTAGCCAAAGGCCTCCCGGATAAAGATCAAAGTCACCACGGTCTGGCGGCCGGGGTCCAGCCGCAGGGTGTACAAAGTGTCCAGCGGCTGCTGGCTGGGCTGGTGCAGCGTCAGGTGCAGCAGAAAGCTGCCGTCGTTCTCCCGGCGGCACTCGTAGGCAAAGAGGTCGGTGTCGCTGCGGGTGTCCAGACGGTCAAAGCACTCGTCCAGCGCAAGGCCGGTGCGGAACTCGGACAGGCCGGCGGGGCCGTACTGGCTGCGGCGGTTTGTCTCCCGCCGGGAGAGCAGGTACACGATGATGCCCAGCGCACAGGCCAAAAGACAGACGGAAACGACAGCGTTCATGGAAAGATCCTCCCCAAAAGAGTTTTCCTTATTGTAACACAACCTGCGGGGGTTTGTGCTATAATATTTACAATTCTTTTTTAAATTTTTCTGCAAACCGGGCGCAAACGCCCGGGGGAGGGCTTCATGAAGCTTAAATTTACACGCAAGACATGGTATTTCTTTTTGCTGGCTGCAGCGGCAGTGTCCATGCTGGGCGGCTTTGCCGTGCTGGGCGGGATGGATTTTTCCGGGCTGGAAATGATCGTGTTCTGCCTTACCGGCATCGCGGTGCTGTTTCTGGCGGCGCAAAAGGGTGCACCGGCAAGGGAAAAGCGCAACTACACCGGCGTGTTCGTGGTGCTGATGCTCAGCAAGCTGGGTGCCAGCGGCTGGGCGGGGGATATCTGCTCGGCGCTGGTGTGGCCTGCGCTGCTTGCCACCGAGTACGAGCGCGGCAAGCCCATCCAGCGGCAGCTGCAGCTGGTGAGCGCCGCCGAGGTGCTGCGGCTGGTGTTCTGGATGCTGACCAAGTACGCGGGCATGAGCGGCCTTGCCTTCTGGACGAATATTATGTTCGTGCTGCTGACCTGCGCCCGGGGCTGGGCGGGGCTTACCCTGTATAAGACACAGGAGGAGACCCTGTGACCCAGCGCCGCAGGACGTCTAAAGCCAAGGCAAAACGCCGCTTTGGCCGCAGAGCCTTTCTGACCGGGGCGGGCGTTGCCGCCTGTGCTGCGGCGGGGTGGTGCCTGCGGCAGAAAAGCGATGCAGACCACACTGCTGCCTCCGGGCAGGATACGCCCCCGGCACCCAACCCCGCCCTGCCCGCCGGAGAGTGGCGGGCGGTGTGGGTGAGCTATCTGGACTGGGCGCTGCTGGATTTCTCCACCGAGGACACCTTCCGCGCTGGGGCAGCGCAGCTGCTGGACAACTGCGCCGGGCTTGGACTGAACACCGTACTGGCGCAGGTGCGCCCCTTCGGGGATGCACTGTACCGCAGCAGTTTGTTCCCGTGGAGCCATCTGTGCACCGGGGTGCAGGGAAAAGACCCCGGCTTTGACCCGCTGGATATCTTTCTGACCGAGGCACACCGCCGGGGCATCGGGGTGGAAGCGTGGGTCAACCCCTACCGCCTGCGCTCCTCGGCGGCGATGCCGCCGAATCTGGCAGAGAATAATCTGGCCAACACCCACCCGGACTGGCTGTGCACCGCCGGGGAGGGGCTGTACCTGAACCCCGCCGTGCCTGCCGCCGCAGACTATGTGGTGCAGGGGGTGGCAGAGCTTGTGCAGAACTACCCGGTGGACGGCATCCACTTTGACGATTACTTTTACCCCACCACCGATGCCGCTGTGGACGCGGCGCAGTTTGCGGCAAGCGGCGCAGCCAACCTTGCCGCGTGGCGGCGGCAGAACGTTACCGCGCTGGTGGCGAAAGTGTACCGCACCGTGAAGGCGGCAGACCCCACCCTGCGGTTCGGCATCAGCCCGCAGGGCAACCCGGACAACGACCTCGACCAGCAGTACAGCGATGTGACCGCATGGCTGGCGGCGGGTGGGGAGGAAAAGGTCATCGATTACCTCTGCCCGCAGGTGTACTGGGGCTACGGCTTTACCTTGCAATCCGGAAGCACCCGCTTTGCCTTTGAAAACATCGTCCCGGCGTGGCTTAGCTACCCCCGGGCGGGGGATGTGGCGCTGTATTTCGGGCTGGGCGCATACCGGGTGGGCACCGGGGACGGCGGCGCGAACCCGGACAGCGTATCCGGCTGGAGCACCGGCAGTGCGCTGGCGGCGCAGGTAAAGGACTTACGGCAGCAGGCGGCGGGCGGCTGGGCGCTGTACCGCTACGGCAGCCTGTTCGGGCCGGAGGCGCCTGCACTGGCCGAGGCCGAGTGCGCAGCGCTGCGGGCGCTGAATACGTGAAAATTTGTGCAGAAACAGGCGGCAAACCGCACAAAATAAATACAGGTATCTTGTGCAGAGCGGCAAAATGCGGTATACTTACCCTGTATCTGCCCGTTGGCAGAGACGCACGAAAAAGAAAAGTTTCTTTGTTTCTATGAGGAAAGCTATGAAGATGAAAAAACAGCTTTTGGCATTGCTGCTGGCGGCGGTGATGGTGCTTAGCCTGACTGGCTGCAAGGAGACCCTGAAAAAGGTGGCGCAGAAGATAACCGGCCACTCCGAGGAAGTGCAGGAGGAGGACACCACCCGCTGGGCGGAAGCCACCACCGACCCGCTGATCATTCAGGGCATTGCGGATGCCTCGGCAAAGTATGCCACCGCCACCGCAGACGGCTGCTTGTACGCGGTGTTCAACGGCATCTGGAGCCGCAACACCGGCTACTTTACTGTGCCGGGCGGCAGTTTGAACATTATGGCCTGCGGCACCGCCGAGGGTACCCAGAAGTTCAAGGTGGCACTGTGGAAAAAGGTGGACGGCGGCGCAGAGTATGTGCCGGACAGCACCTACTATATCAAGACCGATGGCACCGACTACCACTGCACCATTTCCGGGCTGGACCCGGCGGCGCAGTACCGTGTGACCATCTCGTATGATTCCAGCCGGTACTACCTGTACGGCCTGATGAAGGTGGAGGGCATTGCCGGATGACGAACCAGACGAAAAATTCAATGCTGCTGATGCTGTGCGCCCTGATCTGGGGCACAGCCTTTGTGGCGCAGAGCGCCGGCTCCGGCATGGGCGCGTTCTCCTTTCTGGCAGGGCGCAGCTGGATGGCGGTTCTGGTGCTGATCCCCACGGTCAAGGCATTTGACGCCTTGCACCACCGGCAGGGCAGGCCGGACGGCAAGCCCAAAACGGCGGCAGAGCGCAAGCTGCTGCTGAAAGCCGGGCTTGTGTGCGGCACGCTGCTGTTTCTGGCCAGTGCGGCGCAGCAGCTGGGTATCACGTTGGACCCCTCCACCGCAAAGGCGGGCTTCCTGACCGCCATGTATGTGGTGCTGGTGCCGGTGTTCGGCCTGTTTCTGGGGCGCAAGGGCAGCGCGCAGCTGTGGGTGAGCATGGCTATTGCCGTGGTGGGGCTGTATCTGCTGTGCATGAAGGACGGCTTTGGCAGCATCCAAAGCAGCGACGGGCTGCTGCTTTTGTGTGCGGTGCTGTTCAGCTTCCAGATCATGGCGGTGGATCATTTCTCCCCGCAGATGGACGGCGTGCGCCTGAGCCTTGTGGAGTTTTTTGTGGTGTCGGTGGAAAGCACCGTGGCAGCGTTTTTGTTCGAGCAGCCTGCCATGGCAGAGTTTGTCACCTACGCCGGGCCTATCCTGTACTGCGGCGTGATGTCCAGCGGCGTGGCCTACACCCTGCAGATCTTAGGTCAGCGGGACCTGAACCCCGCGGTGGCCAGCCTGATCATGTGTCTGGAAAGCGTATTCAGCGCCCTGGGCGGCTGGCTGCTGCTGCACCAGAACCTTTCCTTCCGGGAATCTACCGGCTGCGTGCTGCTGTTTGCCGCCGTGGTGCTGGCGCAGCTGCCCCTTGGCCGCCTGATGCGGAGCAAGGCCTGAGATGCCGGCAAAGCCGTGCGCCCAGCTGCGCAGCGTGGAGGGCATTCAGTACGAGCTGGTGCGCAAAAAGGTAAAGCAGCTGCATCTGCGGGTGCGCAGCAACGGCACCGTGATGGTAAGCATCCCTTTGACGGCCAGTCTGGAGCAGGCTGACCGTTTTGTGCTGCAAAACGCCCAGTGGATCCGGGATACCCGGGTGAAGAACATTGCCAAGCTGAACAGGGACAACGCCGACCTGCCGGATAAAGCCACGGCACTGGCCTACTTTACCGCCATGAGCGATAAGGTCTACCCGGCCTTTGCCGGGGTGCTGGGCGGGCAGAAGCCCGTTCTGAAGGTGCGCAGCATGACAAGCTGCTGGGGCGTGTGCTGCCCGGCTAAGCGGCAGATCACCTTTGCCTTGCAGCTGTATAACCAGCCTCCTGCGGCGCAGATCTATGTGGTAGTACACGAGTACTGCCACTTTTTGCAGTTGAACCACAGCCCAGCCTTCTGGGCAGAGGTGGAAAAGCTGCTGCCGGACTGGAAAGCCCGGCGGGAGCTGCTGAAAAGATAATCTATCGTAAAAACGGAGGGAAATTCCCTTGGAAAACGAAAAAAAGACCGGCGATAAATATTCCAAGCTTGCCGGCAATACTTTGATCTTTGCAATCTCCAGCTTTTCGTCCAAGCTGCTTACCCTGATCGTACAGCCCTTTCTGACCTACGCCATGGCGGAGATCTCGGATCTGGGTCTGTCCAAGATCCTGAGCCAGTACGCAAACCTGCTCATCCCCTTTGTGTCCATGGGCATGTCCAACGCCATCATCCGCTTTGGTCTGGACAAGGGCAACAGCGAAAAACAGGTGTTCACCAACGGCCTGCTCACCATTCTGGGCGGTTTCGGCATTCTGGTGCTGTGCTGGCCGGTCACTCAGTTTTTGCCGGATATGGCGCAGTACGGCCTGCTGATCTACATTTATGTGCTCATGAGCTGCCTGCGCACCCTGTGCACTCAGTTCGTGCGCAGCCGCCAGTGGAATAAGCTGGTGGCAGTGGACGGCGTGCTGTGCACCGTGGCGACCATGGCGTTTTATGTGCTGTATCTGGTGGGCTTCAAGTGGGGTGCTAACGGCTACCTGCTGGCCATTATCAGCGGCGACCTGACCAGCGTGCTGTTCTTGCTGTTCACCGGCAAGCTGTGGAACTATGTGGAGCTGAAGGGCGTCAACAAAAAGCTGTGGCGGCAGATGCTCAACTTCTCGCTGCCCATGATCCCGGCGCAGATCAGCTTCTGGATCATCAATGCGTCCGACCTGTTCTTTGTGCGCGAGATGTGCGAAGGGCTGGACGAGCGCACCGGCAACGCATGGAGCGGCCTGCTTTCCACCGGCTACTTCCTGCCCACCATCCTGACCACGCTGGGTCTGATCTTCTACGATGCGTGGCAGCTTTCCGCCGTCACCGAGGAGGAGGAGCGCGCCCGGTTCTTTACCAAGATTTTCCGCACCTATTCCAGCGTGCTGTTCTGCTGTGCGGCGGGCATTATCTGGCTGTGCCGCCCGGTGATGCACGTCATGAAGTCCAACTATTACTACGCATGGCACTTTGTGCCGTTCCTCGTGCTGGCTTCTACTTGCAGCTGCTTCAACCAGTTCATGAACAGCGTCTATGTGGTGACCAAAAAGTCGCAGCGCAGCATGGTCACCATGATGGCGGGTGCCATCAGCAACTGCATCATGAACTATTTCTTCATCAAGCTGTGGGGGCCTGTGGGCGCGACCTATGCGTCCTTCCTTGGCCTTGCGCTGGTGTTCACCCTGCGTGCGGTGGACGCCCGCCGCATGATCGGGATGCGCGTCCACCCGGCGCGGGTGCTGGCAAATGCCGCCGCACTGGTATTTGAGGCCTTTGTGCTGCTGGCAGAGCCGCCGCTGTACGGACTGTGGACAGGGCTGATCACGCTGGTTATCATCCTGTACAACTTTGCGGGCGTATGGGCCATGGCACGGGTGCTGCTGCCCCGTCTGCTGGGCCGCCGGGGCAAGGCGCTGGTAGCCGCCGTGGACGGCTGGCTGAAGCCGAAAAAGGCGTAAAAATAATTATTTTAATTTTGGGGTTCTGAAAAGCCTATGGCTTTTCAGAACCCCTTTTTATGGAATGTTTTTTACAATTTATGGAATATGCTCAAGTTTTTTCCTTCTGTGGATTGACGGCATAGTCCTGAATCCGTATACTATAAATATATCTTGCACAAAAGTGTACAAACAGGATACAGACGAAAGGCGGTGGACATCATTCTCAGACGATCGCTCCCCAAGCTGCGGGAAAAGCTTTTGGAGGCGCTGCAGGCGGTGCTGCCCATTGTGGCCATTGTGCTGGTGCTCTGCTTCTCGGTAGCACCGGTATCGCCCAGCATCCTGCTGTGTTTTTTGCTGGGCGCTGCCATGATCGTGGTGGGCATCATGTTCTTTACTCTGGGGGCAGAGATGAGCATGACCCCCATGGGCGAGCGGGTGGGTGCAGTCATCACCCGCAGCCGCAAGCTGCCCCTCATCCTCGTGCTCGGCTTTTTGCTGGGCTTCCTTATCACCATCTCCGAGCCGGACTTACAGGTGCTGGCAGATCAGGTGCCCTCTATTCCAAGCGGTACGCTGATCCTCTCGGTGGCGGCGGGCGTGGGCCTGTTCCTGGTCTTTGCCTTTTTGCGTATGCTCATTGGCATTGCGCTGCCAAAGCTGCTGGTGCTGTTCTATGGGCTCATCTTTCTGCTGGCGGCCTTTGTGCCTAAGGAGTTCCTTGCCGTGGCGTTTGACTCCGGCGGCGTGACCACCGGCCCCATGACCGTGCCCTTTATCATGGCGCTGGGCGTGGGCGTTTCCGCCATCCGAGGCGACCGCCACGCGGCAGATGACAGCTTTGGTCTGGTGGCCATGTGCTCCATCGGCCCCATTCTGGCGGTGCTGACGCTGGGCATCGCGTTCCGCGCAGCGGACAGCACCTACATCCCGCCTGTTCTGCCGGAGGTGGCAGACTCGGTGGAGCTGTGGCAGCTGTTCCGGGAGGGTCTGCCCACCTATCTGGCCGAGATCGCCCGCTCGCTGCTGCCCATCGTGCTGATGTTCGGAGCATTTCAGCTCATCGCTCTGCGGCTGGACCGCCGCACGCTGGGGCGCATCGGCGTGGGCCTTGTGTATACCTATATCGGCCTTGTGCTCTTTCTGACCGGCGCAAACGTGGGCTTTATGCCCGCCGGTAACTATCTGGGTCAGGTGCTGACAGGCGGCGAGATACGCTGGGTGATTATTCCCATCGGGATGCTCATCGGCTACTTCATCGTCAAGGCCGAGCCTGCGGTCTATGTGCTGAACAAGCAGGTGGAAGAGGTGACCGACGGTGCCATCTCGGCGCAGGCCATGGGTCTGGCACTTTCCGCAGGCGTATCTATCTCGGTGGGTCTTGCCATGGTGCGGGTGCTGACCGGCATCTCCATCCTGTGGTTCCTTGTGCCGGGTTATGCGTTCGCCATCAGCATCTCCTTTGTGGTGCCCAAGCTGTTTACCGCCATTGCGTTTGACGCGGGCGGCGTGGCCTCCGGCCCCATGACCGCTACCTTCCTGCTGCCGCTGGCGCAGGGTGCCTGCGTGGCGGTGGGCGGCAATATCGTCACCGACGCTTTCGGCGTGGTGGCCATGGTCGCCATGACCCCGCTGATCACCGTGCAGATGATGGGGTTGGTGGCGCAGCTGCGCACCCGCAAGGCACGGACGGCGCAGCCCGCTGCGGTGCTTGCCACCGTGTTTGCGGATCTGCCGGATGACGCCATTATCGAGCTGTAAAGGAGGCAGAACGTGAGCAGTTTGTTTTTGATGATCACCATCACCGACCGCCGCTCTACCGACGGCTTTTTGCAGCTGTACAAAAGCCACGGCGTAACGGTAAGTATGCGCACCGTAGGTTCCGGCACGGCGGTGCAGGAGACGCTTTCCACCCTTGGGCTGGAAAAGACCGAAAAGGCGGTGCTGCTGGCCGTGGTAACGGCAGAAAGCTGGCAGAAGATCCAGAAGGATCTGCGCCGCAAAATGCAGATCGATGTGCCGGGCACCGGCATTGCGTTCATTGTGCCGCTGAGCAGCATTGGCGGCAAACGGGCGCTGATGTTCCTTACCGAGCACCAGTCCCTTACATGGAAGGAGGAGAGCACCTTGAAGGATACCCGCTATGAACTGCTGCTGGTGGTGGCAAATCAGGGCTACACCGGCTCCATTATGGATGCTGCCCGCACCGCCGGTGCAGGCGGCGGCACGGTGATCCACGCAAAGGGCACCGGCATGGAGGGTGCAGCTGCCTTTCTGGGCGTGGAGCTGGTGAACGAAAAGGAGCTGGTGCTCATCGTCAGCCGCACCAGCCAGAAAAACACCATCATGAAGGCCATTATGGAGGGGGCAAACCCCAAGGCGGGCGCCATTGTGTTCTCGCTGCCGGTGACCGATACCGCCGGTCTGCGGCTGATGGAAGAGGACGAAGCCCAGCCGGAAGCTGCCCTTTGACCCCTTAAAAATCGATCCCGATATCCGCATTTATCGCCGAAGGCTTGATAAATGCGGATGTTTTCGTTATCATAGTAGAAGATACTTCAACTATAAACAAAGGAAGATGAAGATGACGCAATTAACACACAAGCAACAGCAGCTCTTCAACGCACTGTCCATCGTGGTGGGCAACGCGATGTATGCGCTGACTGTGGTATTATTTCTGATGCCCTCCGGCCTCATCACCGGCGGTGCTACCGGTATCGCACTGGCTTTCAACAAGGTCACCGGACTGCCGGTGTCTGCAGTACTGTTTGTGGTCAACGTGGCCATGCTGCTGCTGGGCTGGTGGGTGCTGGGACGCCGCTTTGCCCTGAATACTATGGCAAGCACGGTGCTCAGTCCCTTTTTTATGGCGCTGTGGGAGCGGCTGCTGGGCAATCTTGTACTGACCGATGATCTGGTGCTGAACACCGTATTCGCGGGCTTTGGCATCGGCATCTCGCTGGGCATCACCATCCGCGCCGGTGCTTCCACCGGCGGCATGGATATCCCCCCGCTGGTGCTGAACAAGTGGTTCCACCTGCCGGTGTCCAGCACCATGATGGTTTTCGACTTTATCATTCTGGCGGCGCAGGCGGCCTTCAGTCCGGTGCGGCAGTCCCTGTACGGCGTGGTGATGGCTATTATCTACACCGTCGTGCTGGACAAGGTGCTCATGCTGGGCACCACCCGCACCGAGGTAAAGATCATCAGCGCCAAGTCCGACGAGATCTGCGCTGCCATTTTTGCGCAGCTGGACCGCGGCGTGACCATCCTGCACGGCGAGGGCGGCTACCTGCGGGAGCCGGAGTCGGTGCTGCTGAGCGTGGTCTCCAACCGGCAGCTGCCAAGGCTGGAAAAGCTGGCGCACACCATCGACCCCACCTGCTTTATGATCGTGAGCCATGTTACTGAGGTAAGCGGGCGCGGCTTCTCGCTGGAAAAGGACTATCAGGCGGAGGGGTAAGCGGATTTCCCCAAGGCTCTTGCAAAACTGCCCCGGTTTGGGGTATAGTATAGAGGAACAGTAGGTTATACTGTATCTCACCCAAAACAGAAAGGAAAAGCTATCATGTTTGATATTTTCAATATGCTCAAAAAAGAGGCACACACCGCACCCAAGCAGGTGACCCGCGATACCATCATCGGCGACATTCTGGATATGGATCAGACCACCGCACCCTACTTTATGGAGATCGGCATGCACTGTCTGGGCTGCCCGGCTTCCCGCGGGGAGACCATCGAGGAAGCCTGCGAAGTGCACGGCGTGAACTGCGATGAGCTGCTGGAGAAGCTGAACACCCATCTGGCAGCCAAGAAGGCCTGAGTGCTGCCCACACTGGATGCGCGTCTGACCGCTGCGGCAGAGCTGGTGCGCCCGGGACAGCCGGTGGCGGACATCGGCTGCGACCACGGCAAGCTGACGGCGGTGCTGGCGGCTTCGGGCAGATACCCGAAGGTCATCGGGGCAGACCTGCGCCCCGGCCCGCTGGCCAAGGCAAGGCAGACGCTGGAAAATGCAGGCTGTCTGGACCGCGCTGAGCTTCGGCTCGGCGACGGTCTTTCTGTGTTGTCTGCCGGGGAGGTGGGCAGCATCGTGCTGGCGGGCGTGTCGGCGCAGACCACATGGGAGATCATCGAAAAAGCGCCGTGGGTGTCCGCCGTGGGCGGGCCGCGCCTTATCATGGTGCCTGCCACCCGGCACAGTGAGCTGCGCCGCTGGCTGTGGCAGCACGGCTTTACCCTTGTGGCCGACCGCCCGGTGCAGGCCGCAGGCCGCTGGTACGCGGTGATGGCGGCAGAGTACACCGGCGCGGTGATAGAACCCACCTTTACCCAATGTCTGCTGGGGGACACCGCCCGCTGGCCGGAGGGCGCGGGCTACGCCGCGTGGCAGCGGGCAAAGCTGCCCCGGATGCGGCTGGGCGTGCCGGACGGCAGCCCGCTTGCCGCAGAGATGGATGCCATTCTGAAAGAGGGAAACTGAAATGACCACGGTACAGCAGGTATACGAAGTAATGCAGCGGCTTGCCCCGCCGGAACTGGCAGAGCACTGGGATAACCCCGGCCTGCTGGTGGACTGCGGCGGCAATGTGCGCCGGGTGCTGGTGACGCTGGACATCACCCCGGAGGTGGTGGCAGAAGCGGCGGCAAAGCAGTGCACGGTCATCGTGGCGCATCACCCGGTCATCTTTGACCCGCTCAAGCGGCTGTGTCCCGCCGATGTGCCTTATCAGCTGGTGCAGGCGGGCATTTCCGCCATTTGTATGCACACGAATCTGGATGCCGCCGAGGGCGGGGTGAACGATGTGCTGGCGGATATTTTCGGCATCCGGCAGCGCACCGCCTTTGCAGACGGCTGCGGCCGGGTAGGGGACATCGACCCCATCACCGTGCCGGAACTTGCCGCGCTGGCGCAGCGTAAGCTGGCTGCCCTGTGCAACGCGCCGGACACCGGCACGGCAGTACAGGTGAAGTTTGCCGACACCGGAAAGCCGGTGCGCCGGTTGGCGGTCATCAGCGGCGCGGGCGGCAGTCTGTTTGCCGAAGCCATCGCCGAGGGCGCGGACTGTCTGCTGACCGGCGAAGCCAACCACCACCATGCACTGGACGCCAAGCGGCTGGGGCTTTCCCTCATCGCGGCAGGGCATTACGCCACCGAGTTCCCGGTGACTGCTGCCGTGGCGGCTGCCCTGCGCACCGCCCTGCCGGAGGTAGAGGTGCTGGTAAGCACTGAGAACCGCGACCCATATACTTATTTATAAAAAGAGAACCCTCTCCGTCATTGCTGCGCAATGCCACCTCCCCCGAAAGGGGGAGGTCTTTCAGCATAAACCGAAAAACTGGCAACGCCGTAGGCGACTGAGAGGATTATAGATAAAACGAGGTAAACACTATGGCACTGGATGCCGCGACACTGGCGCTGACGGCAGCGGAGCTGAAAGCCACCCTGACCGATGCCAAGATCGCAAAAATTTTTGAACCGACCCGGGATGAGCTGGTCATCACTCTGCGCACCCGCACCGATACCTACGCGCTGCTGCTGTCTGCCCGCAGCGGCTCTGCCCGGGTGTGCCTGACCGAGGAGACCTTTGAAAACCCCGAGACGCCGCCCTCCTTCTGTATGCTCATGCGCAAGCACCTGACCGGCGGCAGACTGCTGGATGTGCACATGGAGCCGGGCGACCGTATCGTCTACTTTGATTTTCAGTGCACCAACGAGATGGGCGACCTTGTGCGCAATACCCTGTGCGCGGAGCTGATGGGACGCTACTCCAACCTTGTGCTGGTGCAGAGCGGCAAGATCATCGATGCCCTCAAGCGGGTGGATTTTGAGGACAGCGACGTCCGGCAGCTGCTGCCGGGCTTGCCCTACACCACGCCCCCCAAGCCCGCCCGCCCGGATTTTCTGCTGGTGAGCAGCGCGTCCATCGTGGCAGCGGCCTGTCAGCGGGAACTGCCGGTGGCAGATGCTTTGAACAAGACGGTGGCCGGCGTAGGGCCGGTGGTCTGCCGGGAGGCCGCATGGCGCGCCTTTGACGGGGAACATCTGCCCGCCAACGAGCTGACCGATGCCCAGAAGCGCAGCCTGATGGCGGCGATCGACGAGCTGAAGGAGCTGCACGCGCAGGGCGGTTGTCCGTGCAGCGTCACCGCGCCGGACGGCAAGCCGGTGGAGTATACCTTCTTCCGTCCGCAGCAGTACGGCGAGCAGTACACCATCCGGGAGTGGCCGTCCTTCAACGCGATGCTGGAGGGCTACTATGCCGAGAAGGACCGCGCCGAGCGTCTGCGCACCAAGAGCAAGGAGCTGCACAAGGCAGTGCACAATATGTACGACCGCGCTCTGCGCAAGCAGGCAGCACGGCAGGAAGAGCTTGCTGCCAGCGGCAAAAGCGAAAAGCTGCGCCTGTACGGCGAGCTGCTGTCCGCAAACCTCTATCTGGCGCAAAAGGGCATGAAGAGCCTGACCGTGCCCAACTGGTACGACGAGGGCAAAGAGGTGACCATCCCGCTGGATCTGCGGTTCAGCCCCAGCCAGAACGCCCAGAACTTCTTTAAGAACTACAAAAAGAAGCAGACCGCTGCCCGGATGCTGGTGGACCTGCTGGCAGAGGGCGAAAAGGAGATCGCCTATCTGGAAACGGTGCTCTATGAGGTGGAAAGCGCCTCCGGCGAAGCCGCCCTGAACGAGATCCGCATGGAACTGAAAAATCAGGGCTATCTGAAATACTACAAGCAGCGGGACAAAAAGCAGAAGCCGGCGGACTTTCTGCGCTATACCTCCAGCGATGGCTTTGAGATCCTGGTAGGCCGCAACAACGCCCAGAACGACAAGCTCACCCTGCACACCGCCCGAGGAAAGGACTTATGGTTCCATGTGCAGAAGGCACCCGGCAGCCATGTTGTGGTCATGAGCCACGGCGAGGACATCCCGGACACCACCAAGCAGGAAGCGGCGGAGCTGGCGGTCATCCATTCCAGCGCCTACAAGGCGGGCACCGGTGCCAAGGTGGCAGTGGATACCACCGAGGTGAAGAACATCTGGAAAGCAAACGGTGCCAAGCCCGGCATGGTGCTGTACGAGGTGTACACCACCGTCTATATCACCCCGCGGGATGGGCTGGAAGAGCAGCTGAAGAAGAAATGATTTGAACTGCGCGCCGCGTTTGCTTTGCGCATGGTTCAAGGAAGAATTATTTTAAATTTGCCAATCGGGAAAATCTGCGGATTTTCCCGATTGGCTTTTTCACGGGTAGGGTCGTGGAGGAAAACGGCATTTGCAGCGCCTGCTTCCTGCGGAAGCGGCGGCGCTGCGGGGAGCAACCTCGCCCTCTCCGTCTGCTCACTACGTTCGCATCCACCTCTCCCAAAGGGAGAGGCCTTGGCATGGCGGTAAAGCTTCCGGCTCAAGTGCCAAGTGACCGGTTTCGCCAGAGGCTCTCCCTTTGAGGAAAGACTTCCCCCGCTCCGGGGGAAGATGTCACCACAGGTGACAAAAGGGGGAGTCTGGCGCGTTAGCGCCTGAGAGGGCGAGGACGCTTGCGGGGAGAGCAGTCAAAGCCGACAGGCTTTGACTGAGGGAGTTTAGCCGTCCCCTTGGGGAAGGTGGCTGCGAACGCAGTGAGCAGACGGAAGGGGTATCTCCTATATAATAGGAATAACCCCCGCCTTTCCCGCCCATACTGATGCTGCAAAGGGGAGCGGGGGAGTTTTCCACCGGCAAAAAGCGCTGGGATTGTGCATCTTGCACAGAAAATACGGCCATTGACAAAACAGAGAAAATAAAAAAGAAAAATCGTAATTTTCTGCAAAAAACACTTGCCAAATAGACGAAGATGTGATAAAATATCTCTCGGCTGCAAAAGGCTTGTGCGATACAAGTCGTGCAGGCCAGCGATATGCGTAGATGCGGGAGGTTG
>ERZ773193.2884-NODE-2884-length-16915-cov-14.484164_pt1 | contig 16915 bp, 16 predicted proteins | sample MGYA00511110_ERZ773193 | MGnify/ENA primary metagenome ERZ773193 (study PRJEB29015, sample SAMEA2737784) | human gut metagenome | biome: human gut; feature: human-associated habitat; material: faeces | place: China | collected 2012 ...
GACCTATATTTTTCAGGGACTTTTAGTATTATCACTGATGATCATGCGAAAGAAATTCGTTGCACCGTATCTTTTCAGTTTCTTAGTTGGATTTGCATTCAGTGAGATGCTGGATATACATGAAATGTGGATTAACGCCTTGCCGACAGCTTTGGGATACAGAGTGGTTTATTTTGTAATCAGTTATCTTCTGATATGTTTTGGAATCGCACTTTCCAACCGCTGTGGTCTGCCAATCATTCCGACAGATCTTTTCCCGAGAGAACTGGCAGATATCACAAAGATAAAATATTCCAGGATCAAGATTGGATTTGATGTCACCTGTCTGGCAATAACAGCACTGATGACCTGTATCATCCTTGGGCATTTGGACGGACTCGGAATCGGTACGATTCTTGCTGCATTTACGATGGGAAAAGTGATTGGAATGATCGGAGACCAGATGGATCGTCATGTAAGATTTGAGTCATTTATGACAAAGAGAGCAGCATAAAAGGAATAATAAAAAGAGTGTAAATCTTGTGGTGTCAGGATTTACACTCTTTTTTAGTGTTCTTATATCAATTGCGCAGTTTGGAAATAATAAAGCATACAATGCCGAAAACAACCATGACCGGAATCAGAATACTCAGCACCGTACATAAAAGTACAATCACAACTGCAGCGATCAGAATAACAGCAAGCTTGCCATACCAAGTACTAAGATCGATGTGAAAACTACGGCTCTTTACTTTTTTACTGCCGGAGCTGCTGTTGTCATATTCATAAGAATTGTCTGTGTATGGTTCAGAATAGCTTCCTGTAGTCTGTGGATTACCGGAAGCGGTTGAATCAGTATCTAAAAGAGTACGTGCGATCAGCCTTGGATCGCCGAGTTCATTTAAAATATCGTCTTCACTGCGTTCTTTACGCTGTTCTTCTTCAATATAATTGCGATAATATTGTACATGGGCGGCAACATTTCCCTCCGGCATCTGCCCGGAAAGCTGTTTATATAAAATGTCAAGAAATTCTTTTTTGTTCATAACAAATCTCCATAAAAGCAAATTCATTGCCTCTGACAGAGGCTTAATTATCAGAATGGCAACATTTTACCACATATAATGTGGAAGGAATAGAGATTGAAATATTAAATTTTCATAAAAGACGGGATACAAAGTCGGATAAAAAAACCAACTTATTCATAAGAAATTGCATTTATCTGAAAAATATGCCTGTTTATAATAAAAATACAGGAAATCACTGAACGGGAAAAGAAATTTATAAGAACCGAAATGTTGACCATATACATTGAGCAGGACCTGATCAGCGATCTGCGTTCAGCGGCAGAAGAGGGCACCAGCATGAAAGATTACTACTGGAGAAGCTGGTATTTTGCGCGGAAACGTTTTACAAAAGAAGACCAGCTCTTTGCCGTGTATCTTTATGATATGCAGGACCAGCTGGTCAGCGCATATCGTTATAATGCGTCTTCATTTCCGAGAAATCTCTATCAGACAGAATACGACAGTAATTCGGCGAGAATATATGATTATGTACATGGAGAACCGTCAGATCTGATGATTTCCGGTTATTACAATCCGGATGCAAAGAGAAATGTAGTGCGTTTTGTGCTGAAACTTCATAACTATGATGAGACAAGGGAGAATATCGGCTATCTGGTATGTGATATCAACAGCAATGCTCTGACTTCGATCATGTCCAAGTATGTGGATGTCGATCAGGTCTGTCTGTGGCTGCAGCCAGTTGACGATCAGGTGATTGCCATGACCGGACGGGCTTCAAAATCCCAGAAACGTATTCAGAAACAGCTTGCCAAAGTAATAGAAAATTATTATCACTCGGATCAGCTGGAGCAGGAATATGACGGGAATTATCTGATAAAAGTTTCCCAGAAGGAATATAATCTGGAGGCCTTTGTGCTGGTGTCCCAGTCGCTTCTGACAGCAACACAGAAGTCGTTGATACGTACATTACGGATCATTATGGCCGGTATGATCGGAGCAATCGTCCTGCTGGTATTTTTTCTGTCACGCTGGATGACGAAACCAGTGGAATGTTTGCAGAATCTGGCGGACATTTCTGTGACCCATTATTCGCATTCCTTATGACATACAACGCAGTAAAAGGTAACTACGTAAAAGAAGAAGGAAGCTTCGGATATGAGATCGAGTTCCCATACCTGTATGTATCTTCTTGATATGAGTGTTGGTGCCAATATTGTACTTTCTTCCATTATTGCATGTAATGCAAGCGTAAAATTCGGATATGCAGGTCTGATCATTGCTCCGCTCATCTGTGGCACGATCATTGGTCTGATCAATGGTATCGTTTATATCAAGCTGCATATTTCATCTCTGATCGTAACCTGTGCACTTTCGCTGATCTACGAAGCCTTGAGCGTATATACCACAAACGGAAAGAATGTAATCCTTTCTACAGAATATAGAGCATTCGGTGATTATCCGGTCAATCTGATCCTGGCACTGATCGCATATTTCCTCTGTGCATTTATCCTGAAATATACAAAGATCGGAATCTATACATATGCAATCGGAAGTAATGAAGTGGTTGCAAAAAATATGGGTGTAAATGTTTCCAAATACAAAATCGTTGCATTTACGCTGGCAGGATTTTTCTTCGGACTGGCATTTAAGAAATATGGTCATCCGGTAGTTGCAATCGTAATCGGTGAAAATGGTTCCGGTAAATCTACACTGACTTCCTGTCTGACTGGTATCTATCAGAAAGATTCCGGAAAATTTATTCTGGAAGGAAAAGAAATCACAGCAACCAATCAGGTAGAGGCAAACCATCAGGGAGTTGCGATCATCGTACAGGAGATAGGAACATTTTCCGGACTGACCGTAGCAGAAAACATTTTTCTTGGGAACGAAGATAAATTTACAAAACATGGTATTAAAAATACTGCAGCCATGAACAAACAGGCACAGGAATACCTGGATAGTTATGGCTTCAATTATATCGATGCGACAAAAGTTATCGATGACTATAATTTTGAGGATAGAAAACTGGTAGAGATCGTAAAAGCCACTTATTTCAATCCAAAGGTTCTGGTTGTTGATGAGGCGACAACAGCGCTTGGACAGAAAGGACGTGAAGAGCTTTTTAAAGTAATGCACAAAGTCCGTGATACCGGAAACTGTGTCATCTTTATTTCTCATGACATCGAGGAAGTTATTGAACAGGCCGATAATATCAGCGTACTTCGAGATGGTGTAAAGATTGGCTCTATCACAAAAGCAGAGGCAACACCGGACAAGCTGAAAGCACTGATGGTAGGTCGTGAGATCGGTGACAATTATTACCGTACAGATTATGGTGAAGAGATTTCAAAAGAAATTGTTCTTTCTGCAAAAAATGTTACTGTAAAAGGTCAGATCGAAGATCTGAACCTGGAATTGCACAAAGGAGAGATCCTTGGTATTGGAGGTCTTTCTGAATGTGGAATGCATGAAGTAGGAAAAGCTCTTTTTGGAGCATCTTATTTCCGTCAGGGAACAGTAACTTTGGGTGACGGAACTCCAATCAATTCTATTCCGGATGCGATCAAACACAGCATTGCTTATGCGTCCAAGGACAGAGACAATGAGTCTCTTGTCATCAATGATACAATTGGAAACAATATCTGCCTTCCATCATTGGAAAATCTGAAAACACATGGTATGCTTCGTGGAAAATCCATGAAAGAATTTGCCAATAAATATGCGAAACAGATGAGTACAAAAATGACCGGTGTCGATCAGTTTGTTTCTGCACTTTCCGGTGGTAACAAACAGAAAGTAGTTCTGGCGCGCTGGGTTGGCAAGGATTCCGACCTGATCATCCTGGATTCCCCTACACGTGGTATTGATGTCAAGGTAAAAGCGGACATCTATGCCATGATGAATGATATGAGAAAAAGTGGAAAATCCATTATCATGATCTCAGAGGAGATTATGGAGCTGCTTGGAATGGCAGACCGTATTCTGATCATGAAAGACGGTAAGATCAATGGTGAGTTCCTTCGTTCTCCGGAACTCAAAGACACCGATCTGATCGACAATATGATTTAAGGGGGTAAAAAAATGGATACAACTAAAAAATCAGCTGAACAGGTACCATTTCTGGAACGTCCCATTGTGCGTACGGTTCTTCCTATAGCAGGATTTGTGATCATTTGTGTTTTATTTGCTTTTTTGACAGACGGAAGATTGTTCCAACCTAAAAATCTTTCTCTGCTTTTAAGCCAGTCTTACATGCTTTTGATCTCATCAATCGGTGTTTTTATGGTCATGACAATGGGCGGTCTGGATTTTTCACAGGGATCTATGCTTGGTGTGGCATCCATCGTAGTATGCTGGCTGTCACATTATAATATGATCCTTGCAGCAATTGGCGGAGTAGTCACAGGCGGACTGATTGGATTACTCAATGGCTATTTCAATGTAAAAAGAAAGATCACAAGTTTTATCGTGACAATCTGCAGTATGTATCTGTTCCGTGGAGTATGTGCTTATGCAACTACAAATTCACCGGTATATGCAGTCAGTGATATCTCAAAATATAATACACTTCCGTTTATGCTGACTTTTACGGTGATCATTTTTGTGATCGTCTATCTGGTATTTACATATACAGGACTTGGTTACAGACTGAAAGCAATCGGTACAGGCGAGACTGCTGCGAGATATGCAGGTATTCGTGTAGAACGTACAAAAATGCTGATATTTATGACAGCCGGATGTATTACAGGTCTTGCAGCATTTGTAAATGCGATCAAGGTCGGATCTGTGACATCTACATCCGGAAACCAGCTGGAGACACAGATCATGATCGCGCTGGTACTTGGCGGAATGCCGGTAAATGGTGGTGCGAAAGTTAAATTCTATAACATCGTTCTGGGTGTTATGACGTACAAAGTATTATCCAGTGGACTGGTCATGCTGATGATGCCTACACAGCTTCAGCAGCTGATCCTTGGAGTGATTTTCCTGATCGAGGTTGCACTGTTCAGTGACAGAAAGACAGGAATGATTGTTAAATAAAGTTTTGAATATAAAAAAGAGTGCAGATCCTGACAATTTAGCACAGGATTTACACTCTTTTTTATGTAATAGGAAATTACTCCGTAATGTTCCTATTACATAAAAACGCTTTGTTCTACAACATTTCCCGGTATTGTTCCGGGGTCATGCCGGTTTTCTTTTTAAATATCCGGAAGAAATATTTCGGATTGTCATATCCGACCGCTTTGGAGATCTGATACATTTTACGGTTGGAATCTTTTAATAATTCTTTGGATTTTTCTATCCGGACTTCGTTCAGATAATCAACAAACTTCATTCCCGTCTTCTGTTTGAACAGGGTACTCAGATAGCTTCTGTTCAGATAGAAAAGAGAAGCGATAAAGTCCTGCGTCAGATTTTTTTGATAGTTGTGCTGCATGTAGGTCTGGATTTTTTCAACCACATCATCACCGGAATAAATGCTTTCAGCCTTCAGAAGTTCCGTGATATTCATAAAAAACTGGTAGTAATAATCCTTCAGTTCCTCCAAAGAAAAGATGTAATTGACCACATTCTGGATACTGTTGGAGGACTTTGGTGTTTCTTGCTTCAGGTAATAATTCAGGATATTACGGCACTGTCCGGAAAGATAATAGCAGTAGTATTTTGCATCTGCAAGTGAGAAATCAGAAGTTCTGGCCATCAGATCAAAAAGCTGTTCGGTCAGATCCTGTACCTCGGCAGCCATTCCTGCTTCCACACGAAAAAGGAATTCCTCTTCCTGTTCCCATATAAAGGAGCGAGGTTCTGCCGCCTCCTTGTAGTAAAAGATGTTTTCGGAGTCTCCATTTAGTTTCTGGCGATTCAGAGCAGCGGAAGTTTCTTCAAAAGCATCATGTAATTCGCTGAGATCAGAATGTGGCTGACTGATACCTATAATCAGAGAATTCTGGAGATGGCGCACATAGTCGGTAAGAGCAGAAGAAATCTGATCAACCAGTCGCCTGGAATGAATCACTTCTGTATTTGGCATAAAAAGAATCAGGAAGCCCATCTGATTTGAAGCGGTATTTGGAAGATACAGAGCCAGGTCACCAAAACCACCATCTTCCAGCCAGTGCTGGATATTAACTTCCTGTATCTGTGAAGGCGATTCAAAATAAAGAGTGAGCAGGACAAGCTGATGGGTATCATTGATGAAATTCAGGCGTTTTGAAGAGATGGAACCTTCTCCGACATGATAACCAAGGATCAGATTGGTCAGATGTTGGATATCATAGTCATAGTAGGCGGCTTCTTTTTCTTCATCACTGTCTGTGACTCTTGAAAGGGTCTGGCTGTCTTCCAGGCGTTCAATCGCGCGGGAAATGCAGTCCTGGATTGCCTCCTTGCTGAATGGTTTCAGAATATAATCGATGGCAGCTGCGGAAATTGCCTGTTTTACATAGTCAAAATCCCGATATCCACTGATAACGATCAGTGGCATATCAGGATAACTTTCAGCCAGATAAGGAAGCAGTTCTTTCCCACCCATGATCGGCATCTGCATATCCAGAATCACAATGTCCGGATGCACTTCCTGGATCAGTTCGATTCCAGCTTTGCCGTTATCAGCTTCTCCAATACAGGTAATCTGTTCCTCCATGGGCTGAAGCTTTTTGATGGTGCCTTTGCGGATGAGCGATTCATCGTCTATGACAATATAAGTATACATATGTTTCTCCTCCTGTTATTTCAGAATAGGAAGCCGGATCTGTATGTTGGTCCATTCACCATGAATGCTGGTAACAGTAAGTCCATAGCCTTTGCCATAATACAGTTCGATTCGACTGTGAATGTTTTTTAGTCCGATGCTTTGCTTGTTGCGGTGCCCAAGTTCAGTAAAAGAAGCCTCTTCCATGAGTGAACTCTGGAGTTTTGTAAGTGTTTCAATATCCATTCCCTGTCCGTTATCATGTACATCTATCATCAGACAGTTGTTTTCGGTATATGCACGAATGGTGATCGTATCTCCGGTAGTACAGTAATTCAGACCGTGATATAGTGCGTTTTCAACCAGGGGTTGGAGAATCAGTTTCAGAACTTTGTTATCCAGATATTCAGATGAGATATCCAGATCCAGATGAAAACGATTGTCAAATCGGATCCGCTGAATGGTAACATAGTCATTTACATGGCCGAGTTCATCCTGAACAGTCACAAGCTCGCTTTGCGTCTTCAGGGTATAGCGGAACATATTTCCAAGAGCAAGCGACATAGTGGCAATAGTCTCATTATCTTCCAGTTCAGCAATACTGTTGATCGCTTCCAGTGTGTTGAACAGGAAATGTGAATTGATTCTGGCTTCAAGAGATTTCATCTGGGCATCCAGAAGAACAAGCTTGTCCTGATAATCCTGTTTGACCGCTGCATTCAGCGATTCCACCATGGCATTATATTCGTTATACAGCGTACCGATCTCATCTGTCCGATTCAGATACCGTGTAGACTGGATCAGAGAGTGTCCGGACTGAGAGGACATTTTATGACTCAGGTGTTCTACAGGACGTACCATATAGCGGGAGATAATATAAGCAAAAATAATATAACCGGTGATACATACCGCACAGATGAGTATGATCAGCACAGCTGTAATATTGAATTCTTTAGCCAGGTTTGTATAATCCATGACCATAGTAAGGCGCAGTGGTGAGAGATTGAGATCTGTATGCCATATGCTGTTTCCGGTATTTACAAAATCTGATGGAAGTTCATTATAATTAGTATACAAAACATCATTGGTTTTTGTATTATCAATAGTAAGTAAAGTGACCTCCGGCATGGTGTTGACGGCACTCAGATCCAGCATTTGGGAATTACAGTCCAGCATCAGGACTCCGACGACCTCATGAGTGTAGATGTCTTTCAGGCATTGTGCAAAGAAGATTGTTTGTTTGTCTCCTGTAAAGCAGTCGTGAACTGCATTGTCGCTTATGTAAAGTGCGCCATCAAGTTCCATGGTATCCTGATACCAGTCCGCATTCTGGAAGTCGTAATTAGACTGGATCGTGCCATTTTCGCCATTTGTACAGTTAAAAATATAACCGGATGGAGTAAAGATATAGATGCCATAAATGTCCTGATCAGAATACAGAAGATTCTGGCAGGTGCGTTTGAATGTCTGGGACATCCTGAAATATTCATAGGTATCCGGTGGTGAATCAGAATCTTTAAAATTCTTTAGATCACTGATAATACTGGAACCATCATTATAATAAAAGTTAAAAGTACCAGCTGTCTGTCGAACTTTGGTTAAAGTGTCATTAACTGCATTCTGAGCATTTTCAAACAGATGCGAAGAGATGACATTCATCCGCTCATAGGTTGTTTCTGTATAGCGTTTATAGCAGAATGCGGTGAAAATCACCAGTGGAACGGTAGCCAGAATACTAAATGTCAGAAATATTTTTGTACGTAGTTTCATTTTTTTACCTCGACAATAAAATCTAAAAAAAGTATACCATTAGACCCAACAAAAGTGTACCATGCCTGTGTTAGAATGTAAACATCAAAACAAGGACACGAAAACGTGAAAGGGAGGATTTAATCATGAAATTCAAAAAAATGGCAGCAGTTGCTCTTGCAGGCGTTACCGCATGCGCTACCGTACCGGCAGCAGTTCCGGTATTTGCAGCAGATGGTTATGATCATGAAGCAATCGAAAACGCAGGAGACATCACAATTACAATGATGGTTTCCGGTGTTGCAACAGACAACGACTTCGAAACAGAACAGTTACCGGCACTGGTAAAAGAAAAATGGCCGAACGTAACACTTGAGGTTACAAAACTTCCGGATGACAACTACTACACCTCTCTGAAAACAAAACTTGCATCCGGTGAATGCCCGGATATCATTCTGACACAGCCTATGTATGCTGGACAGAACTCCTGCTACGCACTGGCAGATGCAGGATATCTTGCTTCTTTAAATGATCTTGATAATGTAAAAGACAGAATGGACAGCCTTGCTTCTGTTACTTATGACGGAGATGTTGTAACAGATACAGCAGGTGTATCTATCCTTGGTACATATTATAACAAAGATCTGTTTGCTCAGGCTGGTATCGAAAGCGAACCACAGACATGGGATGAATTCCTGGAAGACTGCCAGAAATTACAGGATGCCGGAATCCAGCCGATCGTAATGGGTGACAAAGATCAGTATGTAATGCAGTTTGGTCTGTATCAGCTGGCAGCAGATGAAATCTATTCCAAGAACGCTGATTTTGATACACAGGTCAGAGAGGGCGATGCAAGCTTCACAGATGAAGGAACATGGGATACTGTTCTTGAAATGTACAAGACTCTGTATGACAAAGGATACATTGATTCTTCCAAATCTCTTGGATATGGTGCTTCTCAGGCAATCACAGATTTTATCGATGGCAAAGCAGCTATGACATTTGACGGATCCTTCAATGTAACAGCTCTTACAGCAGAAGGTGCTGCAGGAAACTTCGAAAGAGGATATTTCCCACTTCCAGGAACAGACGGAACATATACAGCTACATGCCTTTCTGCAGGATACAGTATCTACAGCAAATCTGAACATGTAGATGAGTGTAAAGAACTTCTTGACTACTGGATGGATGGTGAGTCTGATCTGTGGGATGCATACCTTGCATCAGGAAAGATCATCGCTACATATGGTAACGGTGCAGATTCTGCTCCAAACTATGATCTGTTCAAACCATTCGTTGATATGCTGAATGACGGTAAAGCTTTCTACTGGTGCAACCAGGCTTGGCCGGCTGGAACAGAAAACGAAATGTTAAATCTGTTCAGTGAAATGGTTGGCGGTCAGGGAACAGAAATCGATGATATCACTGAAGGAATGCAGGATAAATTCGAAGACCTTCTGGACGAATAATAGGGCTTAACCATTAGTAAAGTAAGAATATAATTATCACTGCCCTGGAACTTTATGTAAGCTTCAGGGCAGTTCCATTTCACTAGGAGGGAAAAGGAATGGCACAACCAAAAATGAAGAAAAAACGGCGGAGGTTGATGGTGTGGTTTCTGTTTTACAGGCCACTATCGACACGCTGCAAGGGCAACTTGAAGTGAAAGACCGGCAGCTCGAGCAGCAGGTCCAAGCCATTACCAGGCTCACTGACGCGCTGGCCGCAGCGCAGCAGACAGCGGCAGCGGCCCAGGCTCTTCACGCAGGAACACTCCAACAGCAGTTTCTAACTGGTGTTGTTGAAGAGAGTCAAAAGAACCAAGAACAGGGAAAAAAACATGGTTGGGTGAGAAAAATTTTTTATGGAATTAAAAGTAAAAGCAGTAGTTAAAGAAAAATCCATCTATCTATAGTTTTTGAGAGATTCACATACAATCTTTTTAAATGAGTGGCGGAGAAAACAGATGACTAACAAAAATAAATTTCAAAAATTTGCATTAGTGTTGTATATAATTTTTGTGATAATTCTTTTTGTTCTGTTCTCTTCTGTTTTAATAAAAACAGCGCAAAGAGGAGATTCTTTGTCAAGTACTGGAGATTTTTCGAGAGATGGTGTAATGGATTATGAGACTACAGAGCAAAATGACACTTCTGAACAAGATACTGAAGGTAGCTACGAATTAATTCAAGGAGTAAATGGACAATATGAATACCGTTGTACAAAAATTTGTTCTGAAGAATGCGGCAGGGCTTGCGATACATGTTTGATGAATGGAAAATCTTCCAAGCGCAGTCCAAAGTGTTGTTTTGATTATAGTGCATCAAAACCGATTGGCTGGGTTGGATGCCCCGATTGTGGCGATATTTCCCATCCAGCTTGGTATGATTGGTACAGGAGAGCATTAGGTTTAAAGTAGTCGTTTGTAGGGAGTAGACTACTGTGTCCTATCGGCTTCTTTAGCTCCCGGCAGGGCGCAAAAGCACTTTCATACTGCCGGCCCAGAAGGGGCGGTGGTGTGAAAGTGCTTTTGCGTTACTTTCTCACAAGAAAGTAACAAAGAGGTTGTGGACTGCGGCCAGTTATGGTAAAATAGGAGTAGTAGGATATAGGCTTTTGCAGGAAAGGGACGGGTGATTTTATAGGCACAACCATTTCGGGAATGACGGGCCGGGGAAGTATCCGGCACAACAACAGGAGCTTTTCAGCGGCGAATGTAGACCGAAGCAGGTCGGGGCAGAATGTCACCTTTTGCAACGAGGATTTGAAAAAGGTGTACCACGAACTTTTCGATGAAGCCCTGGCCGCCTACAATGCCAAAAAGAAAAAGACCAGGGACAAGATACCAGACTACTATGAGCATATCCGGCAGAGCAAGCAGGAGAAGCTATTTCACGAGGCTATCTTTCAGATCGGCAACTTGACGGACTGCGGGTGCGGCTCCCCTGGAGGGGAACGGGCGGCGGCAGCTCTCAAAGAATTTGCAGAGTCCTTCCAGGAGCGCAATCCTCATCTGCGGGTGTTCAATATGGTGCTGCACATGGACGAGGCCACGCCCCACCTCCATGTGGACTTCGTGCCGGTGGCAACGGAGCAGAGCCGGGGCCTCTCAACGAGGGTATCAATGAAACAAGCGTTAAAGCAGCAAGGATTTGAGGGGCTTGGCCGGAAGCAGACGGAATGGAAAGCCTGGATGGAACGGGAGAAAGAAGCCCTAACAGAAATCGCCCAGGCGCATGAGTTTGAGATTATCAGCCTGGGCGGTGGCCGGCCTCATATGGAGCTGCCAGAGTACAGAGCAGCGGCCCAGCGGCTTGAAGCTGTCCAGGAACAGGTGATAGCGGCAGAGCAGGAGATCGCGGCCTTGGAAAAGCAGAGAAAGGCCCTGCAAGGGAATGTGAAGCTGCTGAAAGCGGTGGAGAAGGTCAAGCCCGATCTGGACGCAATACAGCCGGAAAAGACGCTGACAGGGGCCGTCAAGGGCGTGACGGTGGAGCAGGTGAAGGAGCTGAAGGCGGCGGTGATCCGGGGCGCGGCGGCAGAGCAGAAGGTGCGGGAGCTGAAGGTAGAAAACCAACAGCTTCAGCAGAAAATCCCCTCGACGAAAGAAAAGCTGAAGGAGGCCCAGGAGCGGCAGCGGCTTGAAAATGAAAACCGGCAGCTCAAAGTGCAGGTGGAATACCTGGAAGAAGATTTGAGCCGGGAGCGCGGGTTTTCGGCGCGGCTCCGGGAAGGGATCGGGGCGGTGCTGGATTTCCTGGATCGGCACTTGCCAGAGCAGTTCCGTCCTCTGGTCGAAAAGGCGCGTGAGCTGCTACCTGTGCCAGAGGTGCAGCAGCCGGAAAGAGATCAGGAACGGGGCCATACCTGGGGCGGTATGGAGCTGTAAAAGAAGCCTGTCCGGGGGCCTTGCAAGAGCCACCCGGACAGGCTATAATATCAACAGAAAATAGGGAAAAAATATATTGATAATATATGCCCCCTATGGGGGGGACAAGCTGAAATGGGTTTGTCGTAAAATAGGGAAAAAATATATTGATAATATATGCCCCCCTATGGCCTTTAGGCCAGGGAAAATATAATAAAATATTCTCTCTCTGACAGGGAGAAAGTCGGAGGGGGTTATGGGGGTGAGCGGCGGGGTGTGGGAATGTGGTAAACCTGAAAGGTTTTCCATCATTTCCATGCCCCAGAGCGAGGGGGAAAAGGGGGAGGTGACTTTCTCTTTAAGGCCCCGAAGGGGCCGCTCTTTGGCTTCCCCTTTTCCCCCTATGGGTTTGCAGAATGTACGAAAAGAGGTGTAAGGAATGGCGGATCAGCAAGAAGCCCTGGAACGGCTGCGGGAACTTTACAGGGAAAAGAACGAGCATTTAGAGAAGTTTTTGGAGCCGGTGGAGCCGTATGAGTTTTATCGTGAGATCTTCCCAGAAGGATCTTTCGAGAGGAAGGGCCATTTTGAGGACAGGAAGGGAAACGGAATTGCGGTGACGGTGCCGAAAGGTGAGGTTGACAAGGCAACGGGGATTGCCTTGCAGATCGAGGGGGACGGTAAAGCGAAACGCTGTACCATCACTGACGAGCTGGACGAGCTGCGGGAGCTGCAAGATACCGATTTCACGATTATGTCCCCGATCTCCTATTTTGGGCTGCGGCGGTGCGGCAAAAATGCCAGGTATCTCTATGCCTTGGTTTTTGACCTGGACGGGGTGGGTATGCCCCAGCTCCGGGACACGCTGCACCAGATGAACAAGGATATTCTGCCCCAGGCAACCTTTGTTGTAAACAGCGGGACAGGGCTTCACCTGTATTATGTGCTGAAAGAGCCGGTGCCTATGTACCCGTACAACCAAAAATGCTTGAAAGAGCTGAAATATTCCCTTACCCGGCAGATTTGGAATAAGTTTACCTCCACCATCAAGGAGCCGCAAATGCAGGGGATTTTGCAGGGCTTTCGGGTGGTCGGCTCCGGCTCGAAGCTGGGACGGGAGTACCCTGTGAGGGCGTTCCGGCTCGGCGGGCCGGTGGAGCTGGCGCGGCTGCTTGATTATATCCCGGACAGCAACGGGGAACAGCAGCGGCTTGAGGGGCTTATGAGAAAGAGCCGCCTGTCGCTGGCCGAGGCGAAAGAGAAGTACCCGGATTGGTATGAGCGGAGGATCGTCAAGAAGGAGCGGCGGGGCCGCTGGACGGTCAAGCGTGACCTTTACGACTGGTGGCTACACCGGATCGCCGATGAAATCCGGGTGGGCCATCGTTTCTATGGCATTATGACGCTGGCGATTTATGCAAAAAAATGCGGGATAGACGAGGACGAGCTGCGCCGGGACGCTTTTGCGCTGCTCCGGCCCTACGATGATATGAGTGTTGAGGATATAAACCGCTTTACAAAAGATGATGTGGTGTGCGCCCTGGAAATGTTCAATGAGGACTATGTGACATTCCCCAGGGACGATATAGCGAAGCTCTCCGGCCTGACTATGCCTGTCAATAAGCGGAACTGGCGCAAACAGGAACAGCATTTGAAGATAGCCAGGGCAACGCGGGACATAGTTCATAGTAATTGGCGTGAGGGGAATGGCCGCCCGTCGGCCCAGGCGCGGGTTTATGAATGGCGGCAGCAGCACCCGGAGGGGCGCAAGGCCGACTGTCACCGGGAAACTGGCCTTGATCCGAAAACCGTCCGTAAGTGGTGGGATTGCCCGCCGCCAGCGGTGCGCTTTGAAAATGGGCATATAACGGTGCGGGTGTCCCCTTCCCAGGAGTTGAGCGATTGGCTCCTGGACGCGCTGCACGATGGGGGCCAGGAATAAGGCCCAGAAAGGCCCCTGTTACGCTTTAGAAGCCGTTTTCAGCCCTCCGAGGGTAAATATACCGGCCCCCTCTCTACTGCGCCCGGAAAGCCGCATAAATCAAGGCTTTTTTGTCCTCTAAATGCGAACATACCAGGGTAGAAGTTTAAGGGCCAGTGCTTGGGTAAACGGTCAGAAACATATATTGACATTGTAAATAAAAAGTTATACAATGGATATAATGAGAGTGAAAGGAGTTGCTACCTATGGCAAATACAAATATTAACATTCGTATGGACGCAGACTTGAAGCGGCAGTTTGAGGCGTTCTGTGCTGATATGGGAATGACGATGACAACGGCGTTCAATGTTTTTGCGCGTAAGGCTGTGAGGGAGTATAGAATACCCTTTGAAATTAGCGGCGATGTGCCGAACGCGGAAACTGTTGAAGCAATCAAGGAAGTAAAGAGAATGAAAGCCGATCCGAGCCTCGGCAAGACCTATTCCAATGTCGATCAGATGATGGAGGAGCTGCTTGCTGATGTATAACATAAGACCAACCACAAAGTTTCAGAAGGATTTGAAGCGCGTGAAAAAGCGCGGCTTTGATATTTCTTTGCTGACGGATATTATTAAAAAGTTGGCTGCGGGGGAGCCGTTGCCAGAGAAGAACAGGGATCACCAACTTTCCGGGGATTATGCTGGGTGTCGTGAGTGCCACATTACGCCGGATTGGTTGCTGATCTACGAAGTGGACGGGGACGAGCTGATTTTATATCTCACCCGGACGGGATCGCATAGCGATTTATTTTAGGGGAAGGAGGAAAGGTCTATGAGCTGGGATAAAGAGAGGATCGCGCAGTTGCAGCTCCCCGATCCGGCAGACGATGATCCGCACTCTCGGCTGCTCCTGGAAGGGGACGGCATACACGCAGGGCAGGGTTTTACCGCCTTGTTTCCTGATGGCTGGCACGAGATTACCCTTGAAGTAGCCTGGGAGCCAACAGGCCCCGGCTGCTGGTACATATCTACGCCTGGGTTTGAGGGCGTGTGTCCTGTGGGCCTGTTCGTGAAAGTATGAAAACAATCCGGCAGATAGCGGACGAGATAGGGGTATCAAAGACAGCAGTAAATAAACAAATCGCAAACCTGGGTTTGCGATCAGGTTTGCGAAAAAACGGAAACCAGTTTGCGATTGATGAACACCAGGAAGCCTTGATAAAACAGGCTTTTTCTGAAAAATCGCAAACCGAAATCGAAAACCAAACGCAAACTAAAACGCAAACCGAAAACCACGAAGTTGGCGATTTAGTTTGCGTTTTACAGGCAACTATCGACACGCTGCAAGGGCAGCTTGAAGTAAAAGACCGGCAGATTGCAAAGCTGACTGAGGCCCTGGTAGCCGCCCAGCAGACAGCGGCAGCGGCCCAGGCACTCCACGCGGGAACAATGAAGCAACAGCTTCTTTCCGGGGAGAGTGGAGCGGATCAGCAGGAGCCGGAACAGAAAAAAAGCTGGTTTTCAAAAATTTTTGGTGGTAGATAGGAAACAAAAGGACATTTTTTTCGTCACTACAAGTAGGAAAGGCGGTGTGATACAATGAAGAAAATTGCTCTTATTTTATGTTTGGTATTAGTGGCGTCTTTTGTATTAAGTGGGTGTAACAACAGTGATAGTATCATTACTCTCGAAGATAGAGAAGTTGGAAAAATAGAAATACAATCAGGAAATACGGGAGAAACGGTAGAGGTCACCGAAGAAGAAGTAATTTCGCAAATTGCTGATATACTGTCATTAGAATTTGAAAAAGGTGAGAAAAGTAACGACAGTACAGGGTGGAGTTATTCAGTAAGGTGGTATGATACAGAAGGGAAACAGATAGACACTGTTGTAATAATGAATGATGGAACTATTGAGAAAGACGGATATTTTTGGAAAACATCTAAGGACAACATAGAACTATCTGTATTTGATGAATTAGTAACGAAGCATTCCTCCGAGCTGCCACTTGAATGGGACAAAATTCCTATGGTGATGGTGGATGGTAAACTCTACTACGATACGGGGAAAGAGAGTACCGTAAGTGCCCGTTGTGGAGTAATGGATGGGGAAATTACTTCGACGGTTGACGGTTCTGAGATACCGACAAAAGATAACCAATCCAATTTCGGGACGGGCTTTGAATATCAATACGGAGCCGACAATACCATAGAGATTTTTATGAACGAAAAATGGATTGTTTTTGAGCAAAGAGAAGGAACTGGAAATCAAGTCCGATTTGGTGATCGGATGGTAGATGCGGATGGTCTTTCGGAAGAAACGCTTGAATGGCTCGATTGGTATCTTAAAATTTTGTATAATAGGAATTGAAGTTAAATTAGATGCTAAAAATTTGTAATTAAGAAGGAGGGATTCGTCATGTTGGTATTCCAAATGCGTAATGTAGATAAAACATCTACTGTTTTGAAACAGACTAAAAACAGTGATTACGCAGATAAATAAATACGTTAGATTAATTCCTACCAGTGACTAATCTTATGACTTTTTAAACAGATAACTAAAATTACAAACAAATCGTTTAACTTCTGTATTTATTTACAGATGTAATCACTTCAGGAGTGATTACATGAACAAAAATATAAAATATTCTCAAAACTTTTTAACGAGTGAAAAAGT
>ERZ773193.2887-NODE-2887-length-16891-cov-5.033797_pt1 | contig 16891 bp, 13 predicted proteins | sample MGYA00511110_ERZ773193 | MGnify/ENA primary metagenome ERZ773193 (study PRJEB29015, sample SAMEA2737784) | human gut metagenome | biome: human gut; feature: human-associated habitat; material: faeces | place: China | collected 2012 ...
CTTGCATGTGTTAAGCACGCCGCCAGCGTTCATCCTGAGCCAGGATCAAACTCTCTGATAAAATGTTTGTTCCAAGTTCAAAATCAACATACTAGCTAATTTATCCCTTTTACTGTTTTAAAGGATCTTTCGATCGTTTTGAATTACTTATTCAGAACTTTCGAGGATGTGTTTCACTGTTTAATTATCAAGGATCTCTGCTGTTCTGACTCGGATCAGCTCATTTATTTTATCACAGAACTTTTCGTTTGTCAAGAACTTTTTTTAATTTATTTTTCGAAGTTTTTTCAAACTTCTTTGCTGTTCTCTCGATCAGCAACTCGTTTATTTTATCAAACTCATTTGCTTTTGTCAAGAACTTTTTTAATTTATTTTTGGAGATTAGTTTTTTCAAACCCATCACCAACTCTGCTATCTTATCAGATGTGAAGCGGTTTGTCAAGAACTTTTTCCATAAAAAATATCATTTTGTTTTGGCTTTTAAACGGAGAAGGAGGGATTTGAACCCTCGCGCCGGTTACCCGACCTACACCCTTAGCAGGGGCGCCTCTTCAGCCACTTGAGTACTTCTCCAAATGCCTAAATATAAAATGATATGTGTGGTCACTCATTCGTGACGCATGGTTTATTATACAAAAACCTTACCTTCTTGTCAACCCATTTTTTCGATTTTTTTGTTTTTTTCTTACCATAATAGAAAATACGCTTTACAGAGCCCTGCCAGCCTCTTATAACGTCAAAAAAAGAGCGCATGATACGCTCTTTTTTTACCGCTACGCGGTTACAACCGCTTCAATTCTCTTCTTTACCATCTCTGCGATCTCTGTCGTCTTCATTCCCTGGTACTCCTCATACGGGATTGGATCGAGGAAATGAACTTCGACTGTTACGGGACGAATTGTATTGGAGTCAAACGGAACAAAACAGTTTTTTAACGCAACCGGCACAATCGGACATTTTGCTTTTACCGCAATCTTAAAACTGCCGCTTTTAAACTCCAGCAGCTGGTTTCCCTTCCTGCTCCTCGTTCCTTCCGGAAACAGAATGATATTTTTCCCGTCTTTTACAACATCCGCTGCCTCATTAATCACCTGCATCGACTGCCGCAGATTTTCCCGTTCCATAAACAGCGCATGAATACAGGCAAAGACCTGCTTTAAAAACGGAACATGCTCTACTTCTTTTTTTGCAACAACCGTAAAGGTACGCGAGCATGCCCCTGCGATCGCCAGCACGTCGTACAGTCCCTGGTGATTCGGATACATCACAAAGCCGTCCTGCTCCGGAAGATTTTCTGCTCCATAGGATTCCACAATGACGTTTCCGCCTTTGTTCGCCCGCTGTACAATAAAGCGCAGCATTTGAAAGTGTTCCTCCAGACTGTACTTGTCCGGATGCGCTGCATGGTAACAGAGCCGGCACCACATCCACGGAACCAGAAGCAGATTCCGCAGCACCATCAGTAAAATTCGTTTCATATTTTTCTCCCTTTCCACAAACGAGAAAAACGTGCCTGAGCTTTTTTCTCTCAGACACGTTTTGCGACGCTGTATTATTCCTGCGTTTTCTCAGAAGCCGTTTCGCTCTCTTTCTCCGAAACCGGAGTCTCCTCAGACGCCTCTTTGTCTCTTACTTTTGCAATGCTGGCAACCTTGATTTCGCCGTCCACATCCATCAGCTTAACGCCGGATGTGATCCGTCCCATCACAGAAATGCCGGAGCATGGCGTACGGATGATGATTCCCTCTGTGGTGATCATCATGATCTCATTATCCTCGTTGACTGCCTTGGAACCGATCAGGTTTCCGGTCTTTTCGGTAATCTTATAGCATTTGACACCCTTACCGCCGCGAAGCTGCACGGTAAACTCAGCCATCGGCGTCCGTTTGCCCATGCCGTTTTCGGATACGACAAGGAGATAGTCTCCCTGCGTGCAGATCTGCATGCCGACTACTTCATCGCCGTCCAGAAGGTTGATGCCGCGTACACCCATGGAAACACGGCCTGTCGTACGCACATCGTTTTCCTTGAAACGGATACACTGGCCGAATTTCGTTACCAGAATAATCTCTTTCTCGTTATCAGTTGTCTTAACTTCAATCAGTTCATCATCATCGCGGAGCGCAATGGCAGCAAGACCCGTTTTTCTGACGTTCTCGTACTCTTCGAGCGGCGTCTTCTTCACCAGTCCCTTTTTCGTTGCCATAAACAGATAATGGCCCTTCTCATATTTACGCATTGGAATAACAGCGGTAATCTTCTCTCCCGGCTGCAGCTGGAGAAGGTTGACAATCGCCGTTCCTCTTGCGGTTCTGGACGCCTCCGGAATCTCGTATGCTTTCAGACGGTAGACTCTTCCCGTATTCGTAAAGAACATCAGGTAATGATGGGTCGTCGTCATCAGAAGCTCCTCGATGTAGTCGTCCTCGATGGTCTGCATGCCCTTGATTCCCTTGCCGCCGCGGTTCTGGCTGCGGAAGTTGTCAACGGTCATACGTTTGATATAGCCCAGTTTCGTCATGGTGATGACGGTATTCTCGCGCGGAATCAGATCCTCCATGGAGAGATCGTACTCATCAAAGCCGATGGAAGTTCTTCTGTCATCGCCGTATTTTTCGGATACGGTCAGAATCTCCCTGCGGATAACGCCAAGAAGCACCTTGCGGTCTGCGAGGATGGCTTTTAACTGCTCGATGCGCGCCATCAGCTCTTTGTACTCGTTCTCGAGCTTCTCCCGTTCCAGACCGGTCAGAGCGCGCAGACGCATGTCTACGATTGCCTGGGCCTGGGCATCACTCAGATCGAAGCGTTCCATCAGGTTCTTCTTTGCCTCTGCCGCATTCGCGGATGCACGGATGATATGGATCACTTCGTCAATATGGTCAAGCGCTTTTAAGAGTCCTTCCAGAATATGGCTTCTCTCCTGCGCTTTGTTCAGGTCGTATTTCGTTCTTCTCGTCACAACCTCTTCCTGGTGCTGCAGATAATACGTCAGCATCTCCAGAAGGTTCATGACTTTCGGCTGATTGTTTACCAGTGCAAGCATGATCACACCAAAGGTATCCTGCATCTGGGTATGTTTGTACAGCTGGTTTAAGATGACGTTTGCATTGGCGTCGCGGCGCAGTTCGATACAGATGCGCATACCCTCACGGTTGGAGTGGTCCGCAATGCCGGTGATGCCGTCGATCTTTTTATCTCTTACCAGCGCGGCGATGTTCTCGATCAGGCGCGCCTTGTTTACCATGTACGGGATCTCGGTTACGATGATCTCGCTCTTTCCGTTCGGCAGTGTCTCGATGTTTGATACCGCACGAACACGGATTTTACCGCGGCCGGTACGGTAAGCCTCGTCGATGCCGCGGGTGCCGAGGATTTCTGCTCCGGTCGGGAAGTCAGGGCCTTTTACAATGCCGAGAATCTCCTCGAGATCTGTCGTACGGTCCTCCTCGATGATATTATCAATAATTTTTACAATGGCACTTACCACCTCGCGCAGATTGTGCGGCGGGATGTTCGTTGCCATACCGACTGCGATACCGGAAGTACCGTTTACCAGAAGGTTCGGGTAGCGGGCCGGCATAACAACAGGCTCTTTTTCGGTTTCATCAAAGTTCGGGGCGAAGTCTACGGTGTCTTTGTTGATATCCGCCAGCATCTCCATCGAGATTTTGCTTAAACGTGCCTCGGTGTATCGCATAGCCGCAGCGCCGTCGCCGTCGACGGAACCGAAGTTTCCATGGCCGTCCACCATCGGATAACGGGTTGCCCAGTCTTGTGCCATGTTGACGAGTGCTCCGTAGATAGAGCTGTCGCCGTGCGGGTGATATTTACCCATCGTATCACCGACGATACGCGCGCACTTACGGTGCGGCTTATCCGGCGTATTGTTCAGTTCACTCATGGAGTACAGAATACGTCTCTGTACCGGCTTTAAGCCATCGCGGACATCTGGAAGTGCACGGGATGCAATTACGCTCATCGCGTAGTTGATGTAGGATTCCTCCATCGTGTCTTTCAGATCGACCTCGTGAATTTTATCAAAAACATTATCTTCCATCTTTTCCTCCACTTCAGTTCACAGGACTTTTAGATATCCAGGTTGTTTGCGTATTTTGCTCTCTCTTCGATAAAGTCACGGCGCGGTTCTACCTTGTCACCCATGAGTGTATTGAAGGTCAGGTCAATTTCAGAAGAATACTCTTCGTCGAACACAACGCGGCGCAGAACACGGCGTTCCGGATCCATGGTGGTCTCCCAGAGCTGCTCCGCATCCATCTCTCCAAGTCCTTTGTAACGCTGGATCTTATTGTCTCCACGTCCAATCTCATTGAGGATCTGATTCATCTGATCGTCATCGTATGCATACCATACTTTTTTGTTTTTTTCGATCTTAAACAGCGGCGGCTGTGCCAGATAAACGTGGCCCTGTTTGATCAGCTCCGGCATGAAGCGGTACAGGAACGTCAGCATCAGTGTGTCGATGTGCGCGCCGTCGACATCGGCATCGGTCATGATGATGATCTTGTCGTAGCGCAGTTTGGTGATATCGAAATCGTCGTGGATTCCGGTTCCGAATGCCGTAATCATCGCTTTGATCTCGGCATTGGCATAAATTTTATCGAGACGTGCTTTCTCTACATTCAGGATTTTTCCACGCAGAGGCAGGATCGCCTGCGTTGCACGGCTTCTCGCGGATTTTGCGGAACCGCCCGCGGAATCTCCCTCGACCAGGAAGATCTCACAGTTTTTCGGATCCTTGTCGGTACAGTCTGCCAGTTTTCCAGGCAGGGACATACCGTCCAGTGCGGATTTTCTTCTCGTCAGGTCACGCGCTTTTCTTGCAGCCTCTCTCGCACGCTGGGAAAGCAGGGACTTTTCAACGATCGTTTTTGCGACAGCCGGGTTCTGCTCCAGGAACAGCTCGAGCTGAGTGCTCACGATATTGTCGACTGCTCCTCTCGCCTCGCTGTTTCCAAGTTTCTGCTTTGTCTGGCCCTCGAACTGCGGCTCCTCGATTTTGATGCTGACAATCGCCGTCATACCCTCGCGGATATCCTCTCCGGTCAGGTTCGGTTCGCTGTCTTTTAACAGTTTATTTGCTCTTGCATATTCATTAAAGGTTTTCGTCAGCGCATTCCGGAAGCCCACGATATGGGTACCGCCCTCCGGCGTCGTAATGTTGTTGACGAAACCGTACGTATTTTCCTGATAGGAATCGTTGTGCTGCATCGCAACCTCAACGAGAACGCCGTCTCTTTCTCCCTCGCAGTAGATGATGTCCGGGTAGAGCGCCGTTTTGCTCTTGTTCAGGTAGCTGACAAACTCTTTGATACCGCCCTCGTAGTGGAATGCTTTTTCCACTACCGGATCCGTGCGCAGATCGCGCAGAACAATGCGCAGTCCCTTGGTCAGAAATGCGGTCTCGCGGAGTCTTGTTTTTAAAACGTCGTAATCATAAACCGTCTCCTCGAACATCGTGTCATCCGGCAGGAAACGGACCTCGGTACCTGTTTTTTCGATCGGACAGGTATCGATAACCTCCAGCTTATTCATGGTTTTTCCGCGTTCATACCGCTGGAAGTAAACCTTTCCATCGTGATAAACGCGCACCTCAAGCCAGTTGGACAGCGCATTTACAACGATGCACCAACGCCGTGCAGACCGCCGGATACCTTGTACCCTCCGCCGCCGAACTTTCCGCCTGCGTGCAGCACCGTAAAGACAACCTCAACGGCCGGAAGGCCCGACTTATGATTGATGCCGACCGGAATACCACGGCCGTCGTCGATGACGGTGATGGAGTTGTCCGGGTTAATCGTAACGTCAATATTTTTGCAGTATCCTGCCAGTGCCTCGTCTACCGAGTTGTCGACAATCTCATAGACCAGATGGTGAAGTCCCCGTGCGGAGGTACTGCCGATATACATACCTGGGCGCTTCCGTACGGCTTCCAGACCCTCCAGAATCTGAATCTGGTCTGCACCATACTCTGTCTTTTCCATGTTCTCTGTACTCATTTAGATTCCTCCTGTTTCTTTGTGAAACACAGATCCCTCGACCACCTGGAATACGCTGTTTGCCTCAAAATGATTTTCGACAAACTCGTCCAGTCCGGTACAGGTAATCAGTGTCTGTATGCTGTGAATGCTCTGCAGAAGATAATTCTGCCGGCTGCCGTCCAGCTCCGACAAAACATCATCCAGCAGTAAAACCGGTGTATCGTGAATTTCCTCCTCGACCAGACGGATCTCCGCCAGTTTCAGCGAAAGCGCCGCCGTCCTCTGCTGCCCCTGGGAACCGTATTTACGGATATCAATGTCGTTGACCCGCACACAGAAATCGTCCCGGTGCGGCCCGGTGTAGGACTGTCCGAAACGCAGATCACGCTCTCTTCCGGCTTTTAACTCTTCGGAAAACGCTTCCTCGGACACATTCGGTTCATAGGTAATCAGAATCTGCTCCTTTCCTCCGGTCAGATTCTGATGGATCTCGGATAAAATATCATTCAGGCGGCTGATAAATTTTTTCCGCTCGGAAATAATGCTTGTTCCATAGCGGACCATCTGCTCATCCCAGATCTCGAGCGTATCCGCCATTCTGCCGGAAAACGAAATCTCTTTAAGCAGCTTGTTTCTCTGCGCCACCACTTTATTATAATTGGCAAGCTCGATCATGTATAGTCTTGACAATTGACAAATTTCGCTATCCAGGAAACGCCGGCGCTCCGCAGGACCGTTTTTGATGATATTCAGGTCCTCCGGAGAGAAAAACACAATATTTACAATGCCAAAAAGTTCCGACGCTTTGCGGATCGGAACTCCATCGATGGCGATTCCCTTGGATTTATTTTTTTTCAGATGCATATCGATTTTATGCGTGCTGCCGTTCCGCTCCACCATCATCCGGATATGGGCTTCCTCCCGGTCAAACTGGATGATTTCGCGGTCCTTGCTGCCGCGGTGCGATTTTGTCGTACCCGCGAGATATAAAGCCTCGAGAATATTCGTCTTTCCCTGGGCATTGTCGCCGTAGAGAATATTCGTTCCGGGGCTGATATTTATGCATAAACTCTCATAATTCCGATAGTTCTTCAGTTCTAAAGATTTGATATACATGAGCACTCGTCCGTGAAAAATCAGCTTAAGTTTTTAAGCCTTATTTTTTAATTTGTATCTCATTTCCATTGTAGCAGACAACATCTCCGTCATAGAGCTTGCGGCCGCGGCGGGTATCTACTTCACCGTTCACGGTCACTTCGCCATCCTTGATGACGAGCTTTGCTTCCACGCCGTCTTCTACCAGAGCCGCAGCTTTTAATGCCTGGCCCAGTTTGATGTAATCTTCACGCAGCGTAATAATTTCCATTTTTTCCTCCTGCACTGCCGTGCCTTTTCCTCACGTAAGTTCGCAGTTTTCAACCTGTGTGGCTGTAAAACCGCTGAAAGTTCTTTCAGAAAAGGTTCCGGCAGATTTCAAACTTATGTGACTTATCTCACGGAATTGAAGTTTACCGGCAGAATCAGATAGATATAGCTCTCTTCTTCGTTCCGGATAAAACATGGAGCCTTCGGGTTGACCAGATAAATCGAAATTTCCTCGTCGTCAATAACACGAAGTGCATCGATCAGGAATTTCGGGTTAAAACCGATCATAATATCCTTGCCTTCTTTGTTGATATCGATCTCTTCTTTCATGGAACCCATCGCGGAGTTGATCTGCAGTTCCATCGCTCCATCCTGGATGTCGATGATGATCGGTTTTTTGTCGCCTTCTTTGACAAGAAGTGTCGCACGGTCGATACAGCTTAAGAATTCTTTTTTGTTGATCGTCACTTTTGTCTCGTAATCACTCGAAAGCATCTGGTCGATGCGGAAATATTCACCGTCGATCAGTCTGGAAACGACCGTTGTATCATCGAACTTGAACATAATGTGGTTTTCCGAGAAGTAAATATCAATCTGATCATCCATCTCGCCGGACAGAATTTTGCTGATTTCGTTCAGGGTTTTTCCCGGAACAACGACTTTTCGGTCCGGATACGAATCTTTCAGCTCAATTCTGCGGATCGCAATACGGTGTCCGTCCAGAGATACGACGCGAAGTGTGTTATCTTTGATTTCAAAAAGCTCACCGGTCATCAGTTTGTTGTTCTCATTGGCTGCAATGGAAAAAATGGTCTGACGGATCAGTTCTTTTAAGGTGAACTGGGAAATGGAAACACAATCGGAAGTTTCGAGAATCGGCAGATAGGAAAAATCTTCTCCTGACTGTCCCGGAATGTTAAATTTTGCTTTTTCACAGGTAATTGTTGTTACCAGGTTTTCATCTGTTTCTATTGTAACCTGATTATCCGGAAGTTTTCTTACGATCTCAGAAAAAATCTTTGCATCCAGAGCAACAATACCGCGTTCCAGAATCATACCTGTGACGATGGTTTCGATTCCGAGTTCCATATCGTTGGAGGTAAATTTGATCACGTTGGAAGATGCATCAATCAGAATGCATTCCAGAATCGGCATGGTTGTTTTACCGGAGACAGCTTTCATAGCGATACCAACGCTTTTTACAAGGTCTGCTTTATCAAACACTAATTTCATAATTGTGGATAACTCTCCTTTCCTCACTGCTTGGTGAGTCTGCTTATAAAGAAAAAATATAGTAAAAATCCGTAGTCTTAGTCGTAGGGGCTGTGGATATGTGGAAAACCCCGTCAAGAATGCGGAAATACTGGAAAAATCGATCTGTATAACTCTGTGAATAATCGAACGTGAACCTGTGTATGAAATGTTGATAACTTCAGACCACAAATTTGTCCACAATTCATCCACAGGCTTTCCACATCGGTTTGTGTATAAATAAGGGCCTGTCAACCGATGAGTTTCTTCTTATATAAATGTAAATCGGTTTTAACCGTTTTGACAGAGTTACAAAGGCTCCGCCTATTTCGACGGGTTAATCTTCTTCTTTAAGATATCTACCGTGTTGCGGACACTGTCTTTGGCACTCATTTCCTTTTCGATCTTTTCAATGCCGTGCATGACAGTGGTATGATCGCGGTCGCCCATCATTTTTCCGATTCCGGTCAGCGGGGCATCGAGCATTTCGCGGCACAGATACATTGCGATCTGGCGCGGGAATACGATTTTGCTGCTCCGCTTGCTGCCGACAATGTCGGACGGCGTAATATCGAAGTGATCTGCAACGGTGTCGATGATAAATTCCGGCGTGATCACCTTCTTCTCGTTCGGGGAGATGATGTCGCGCAGCACCTGCTCTGCAAGATCAATGTTAATTTCACGTTTTTCAAGGTTTGCGTATGCAATGATTTTGTTGAGAGCGCCTTCTAATTCACGGATGTTCGATTTAATATTGGAAGCGATGTATTCGATCACATCGTCGCTGACGGAATAGCCGTCTAATTCCTGTTTCTTTCGGAGGATGGCGATTCGCGTTTCATAATCCGGGCTCTGGATGTCGGCAAGGAGTCCCCATTCGAAACGGGAACGGATGCGGTCTTCCAGGATATCCATGTCTTTCGGGGGACGATCCGAAGAAAGGATGATCTGTTTGTTGGCGCCGTGCAGCGTATTGAAGGTATGGAAAAACTCTTCCTGCGTGGATTCCTTTCCTATAATAAACTGCACATCATCGATGAGAAGTACGTCGATATTGCGGTATTTCTCACGGAATTTGGTCATTGCGGTGTTGTTGCTGTTTCGGATAGCCTCGATGACTTCATTGGTAAATTCTTCACTCGTTACGTAGAGAATCCGCGAAGACGGGTTCTTCTGAAGAATAAAATGTGCGATCGAGTGCATCAGATGGGTTTTGCCCAGTCCAACACCACCGTATAAAAACAGCGGATTGTAGATTTCTCCCGGGGATTCGGCCACGGCGAGAGAAGCTGCATGGGCAAATTTGTTATTGCTGCCGACCACGAAGGTATCAAAGGTATACTTTGGATTCAGGTTCGGCACATAGAGATTTTTCTGGACGGGAGCAGGCGCTTTTTCCTGTTTCACTTCTTCCGGAAGAATAAAGCGGATCTCATAGTTGACACCTGTGATTTCCGCGATTGCCACTTTAATAGGAAGAGTATATTTTTTGCTCACGTAATCGAGACCCATTTTTTCGGATGGAACCAGGATTGTGATCAGATTGTCCTCAACCGAATGGATCGTAAGTGGTTCAATCCATGTAGTAAAGGAGATCTCAGATAATTCGTGCTCGTCCCGCACTCTCTGCAGTATTTCTTTCCATTTATCTTGTACGATTTCCATGCTTTTTCTGTCGCTCCGCTTCTATAATCATTGCTTTTTGGGGATAACTTCTGTCTGGAAAACGAAATTTTCCCCGAATAGTCGCATTTTTACTTCTATATGATATAATAAAATGCCGTTTTATTCAACCCAAAAATGTGGATAATTATTTTTTTATCCACAGAATGTGTAAAAAATTTTCCTGTTGATGAAATGGAGGATAGTTTGTGGATAACAGGGAATCTTATGTTGATAAAATTGTGGATAGAGGGCTGGAAAAACCGAAATGTGTAAAGTCTGGAAAATTTATATACACATTATACATGGCGTAAATACTGGAAAAATTGGAAATGCCCACAGGTTGTACACAGCAAAACCGAAAGTTATCCACAAGGTTATCCACAGATTGTGGATAATGTTGATTACGGTTACAAGATATCGTGTGGAAAGCACAAAAATCGAACTGATATTTGTACGCGTGCGGCGGACAGTGTGGATAAGTTGTGGATAAACCGAAAATCAGCACACGGAAGGCACGGGCAGCGGCAGACCGGAAAACCGCGTCAGAGCGGCATTTTTCCCGAAAAAACTGCGAAAATTATTGATTTTAGGGTTGACGAAATGGGGGTTTATGAATATAATTGAAATGATGTTTTCTGTCATACATGTAGTGAAATACTGCCTTGCAGGCAGTTATTGATTAGAATTTAAAGGAGGTGCCTTATCTTATGAAAATGACATTTCAGCCGAAAAAAAGATCCAGAGCTAAAGTTCACGGATTCAGAGCAAGAATGAGCACAAAAGGTGGAAGAAAAGTTTTAGCTGCAAGAAGATTAAAAGGAAGAAAAAAATTATCAGCATAAAACCAAAGGCCGCATAAAATTTATGTGGTCTTTTCTTCTATCTAAAGCTATTCAAGGAAAAGAAAATTTAGACAAATCATGAAGGAAAGAATGGATTCATGAAATATTCGGAAAGCCTGAAAAAAAACAGAGATTTTCAGCTGGTTTATAAGCAGGGAACATCGTTTGCAAACCGATTTCTGGTCATGTATGTGAAGAAAAATCAGCTGGGACGGAACCGGATTGGAATTTCAGTAAGCAAAAAGGTGGGAAACAGCGTTGTGCGCCACCATCTGGCGAGACTGATCCGGGAGAGTTATCGTCTGCATGAAGAGGAATTTCAGTGTGGAATGGATGTAGTTGTGATCGCAAGAGTTAATGCAAAAAACTGTACGTATTTCGAGATAGAGGGAGCACTTTTGCATCTGGGAAAACTGCATCATATATTAAAGGAAACAGAAGAATGAAGACGGTATTGATAAAAGGTATCCGGTTTTATCAGAAGTACCTGTCTCCTCTGAAGAGGGTGCACTGCCCTTATACGCCGACCTGCTCGCAGTACGGGCTGGAAGCGATTCAGAAATATGGTGCTTTCAAAGGAAGTCTGCTGGCATTATGGAGAATACTGAGATGTAACCCGTTTTCACACGGAGGTTACGACCCTGTGCCGTAGATAAATAAGGAGGAAAAGACGTTTTGGATATCGTACTGAGTAAGTCAACGTGGCCGATTATCGGGTGGGTATGCCAGATCCTCGGCTGGCTGATCAATGGAATTTATTTTTGTCTGGAAAAAATTGGAATTCCGAACATCGGTATTGCGATTATTCTGTATACGATTATCATTTATCTCGTTCTGACGCCGCTTCAGATCAAGCAGCAGAAGATGTCGAAGATGATGAGCGTAATGCAGCCGGATCTGCAGAGAATTGAAAAGAAATATCAGAACAAAAAAGACCAGGCTTCTCAGATGAAAAAATCTGAAGAGACCATGGCAGTTTATCAGAAATACGGTGTCTCCCCGACAGGAAGCTGCAGTACACTGCTGATTCAGATGCCGATTCTGCTTGCGCTGTACCAGGTTATCTATCATATTCCGGGATATATCGGAAGTGTCCGCAATGTATTCCAGGGACTGACAACACAGATGATGGGTGTATCAGGATATTCTGGAATTCTGACACAGTTTATCACAGATAACCGTGTTACCATGTACAGTAAAGTAAGTGAAACATTAACCGAAAACAACCTTCTGGACATGTTTTATGTGCTGAAACCGTCCCAGTGGGAGAAACTGGCAGATATCAGTCAGTTCTCTGGCATTGCGGATACCATTACAAAAACCGCAGCGGATTCCAAACATATTAACATGTTCCTTGGATTTAATATTACACAGTCTCCGATGGATGTCATCCGTGAGGGTATGGCAAACGGATCTGCGCTTCTGATTGCAGGAGCAATTCTGGTGCCGGTTCTGGCATGGTTTACCCAGTGGCTGAACTACAAGCTGATGCCGCAGGCACCATCTTCCAACAACGGAAATAAGCCAGCAAACTCCATGGAAAATTCCATGAAGACCATGAACACGGTAATGCCTGTTTTCTCCGCATTTATGTGTTTATCATTCTCCATCGGTATTGGTATTTACTGGATCGCCGGTGCGCTCGTTCGAAGTGTACAGCAGGTTATTATCAACCGCCATATGTCCTCGATCGACATGGATGAGGTGATCCGCAAAAACCAGGAAAAAGCGGCAAAGAAGAGAGAAAAAGCCGGCCTTCCGCCGCAGAAAATCACACAGGCTGCAACGCAGAGTGTGCGTAATATTCAGGTACAGGAGAACGAAGAGCCGTCTGCTGAGGAAAAAGAGGCAGCAAGAAAGGCTTCGACTGAGTATTACAACAGCAATCAGGAATACCGCGCCGGAAGCATCGCTGCGAAAGCAAACATGGTAAAACAGTTTGATGAAAAGAACAGCAAAAAGAAAAAATAGGGGGTAAATCTTTATGGAGTTTATCGAAGTATCCGCAAAAACCGTGGACGACGCCATTACAAAAGCCTGCATCGAGCTTCAGGCTGCCAGCGATAAACTGGAGATCCAGGTCATCAGCGAAGGCAGTTCCGGATTCTTTGGAATCGGAAGTAAACCGGCTGTGATCCGTGCCGCTGTAAAAGCCGCACCGGAAAAAGAACCGGAAGCACCCCAGAAACCAGAGAAAAAAGAGGCAGCTCCTGCACCGGTAAAAGAAGCGCCGAAAAAAGAAGCTGTAAAGAAAGAAACGGAAAGAAAATCTGCTCCGCGTCAGGCAGAAACTGCAAGACGCTCCGAGCCAAGAGAAGAGCGTGAAGTAGTTCAGAGAACAGACGAGGAAATCGCCCAGATCAAGGCAACGGCACTTGAGTTCTTAAGCGGCGTGTTCAAAGCCATGGAGCTCCCGGTTGAGATCCAGATGGAGTACAATGCCGAGAATGGTTCTCTTGAAGTTGATTTTGCCGGTGAGGATATGGGCATCCTGATCGGAAAAAGAGGACAGACGCTGGATTCCCTTCAGTATCTGACCAGCCTTGTAGTCAATAAAGAGCAGAAGGATTACGTTCGTGTCAAACTTGATACGGAAAATTACCGCAAGCGCAGAAAAGAAACACTGGAAAACCTGGCAAGAAACATCGCTTACAAAGTGAAAAAGACCAGAAGACCGGTTTCTCTGGAGCCGATGAATCCTTATGAGAGAAGAATCATCCACTCTGCATTGCAGGGAAATAAATTTGTGGAGACCTACAGCGAGGGCAGCGAGCCATATCGTCACGTTGTTGTAGCGCCGAAACGATAAGAAAGCGTAAAAAATATGCAAAAAGACGGTACCTGTGTAAAATACGGGGTACCGTCTTTTCTGGTTTTCTGATAAAATGGAACTATTCAGAGCCATGCGAAAGGAAAGAAAAAATGTGGATCTGAATATTGGGATCCCCAAAAAGAGAGGTTTTAGAAAGGACTGGAAACAATGGCAGGATTTCATTTGGATGATACAATTGCCGCAGTGTCCACAGCGATGGCGCCGGCGGGAATTGGTATTGTAAGAATCAGCGGAAACGATGCGTTCGAAGTGGCAGATCGCGTATTCCGTGCAAAAAAAGAAGGAAAACAGCTTTCTACGGTCAAATCGCACACCATTCATTATGGCTGGATTACCGAAGGAGAGGAAGTGATTGATGAGGTTCTTGTCATGGTAATGAAAGGACCGAAAACATATACAGGTGAGAATACCGTCGAAATCGACTGTCACGGCGGTGTGCTGGCGGTAAAAAAGGTGCTTGAGGCAGTCTTACATGCGGGCGCGCGGGCGGCAGATCCGGGCGAGTTTACGAAACGGGCGTTTTTGAACGGAAGAATGGATCTGACGCAGGCCGAAGCGGTCATGGATGTCATTTCGGCGAAAAGCGCCTATGCCTTAAAAAGCTCCGAGAGCCAGCTTCGCGGAACGGTGAAAAAGGCGATCCGGGCAATCCGCAAGAAGCTGATTTACGAGATCGCATTTATTGAGTCGGCGCTCGACGACCCGGAGCACATCAGCCTGGACGGGTATCCAAAGCGGCTGGCCCAGGTTGTTGCGGAGCAGAAAAAGCAGGTGGAAAAGCTGCTTGCATCTGCGGATGAGGGCAAAATGATCCAGGAGGGCATCAAGACGGTTATTCTTGGAAAGCCGAATGCCGGAAAATCATCGCTTTTGAATCTGCTGGCCGGAGAGGAAAAGGCGATTGTGACGGATATCGCCGGAACGACACGCGACGTGCTCGAGGAAAATCTGGTCTTAAAGGGCATTTCCCTTCGGATTCTGGATACGGCGGGGATCCGAAAAACGGCGGATACGGTCGAGAAAATCGGTGTGGATCGTGCTTTGGAGCATGCAAAGGACGCAGATCTGATTCTCTATGTGGTGGATGCATCCGTGCCGCTTGATGAGAATGATGCAAAAATCATGGAAATCCTGAAAGGGCGCAAGGCGATTGTGCTGCTGAATAAGTCGGATCTGACTGCGGTGATCGAAAAAGAGGAGATGGAGCAAAAGACAGGCGCTCCGGTCATCAGCATTTCCGCGCGGGAAGAGACAGGAATGGAAGAGCTGGAGGAGCAGATGAAAAAGATGTTTTTCCAGGGCGAAATTTCGTTCAACGATGAGGTTTACATTACGAATGCGCGCCACAAGCAGGCACTCTTTGCAGCAAAAAAGAGTCTGGAACTGACGGCAGAAAGCATCGAAATGGGTATGCCGGAGGATTTCTTTTCCATTGATCTTATGAATGCGTATGAGGAGCTGGGTTCGATCATCGGTGAAGCGGTGGGAGAGGACCTTGTGAATGAGATTTTCAGCAAGTTCTGTACAGGTAAATAAAGGCAGCAAATACAGATTACGAAGATCTGCCGGAATAGAGTTACAAGGAACGACAGCCGGATTTTGACAGAGTAGAAAAAGCTTAAGGCAAAATTCAAAGCTGTAGATAGAGAAAGAGGATAAAAGAAAAATGGCAGTTTTAGAAGAAACAATTGATATTGCCGTCATCGGCGCAGGCCATGCGGGATGCGAGGCAGCGCTTGCGGCAGCGCGGATGGGGCTGGAAACGGTTGTATTTACGGTAAGTGTCGACAGCATCGCGATGATGCCGTGCAATCCGAACATCGGAGGAACCTCGAAGGGACACCTCGTAAAAGAGATCGACGCGCTCGGCGGCGAGATGGGTAAAAATATTGATAAGACGTTTATTCAGTCGAAAATGCTGAATAAATCAAAGGGACCGGCGGTGCATTCGTTGCGTGCGCAGGCAGACAAGCGGGCGTACAGCCAGTCGATGCGCGAGGTTCTCGAAAATACCGATCATCTGACGATCCGCCAGATGGAGATTGCGGAGCTGATCGTGGAAGACGGCGTTCTGACGGGCGTCAAAGCCGTTTCCGGTGCAATTTACCACTGCAAGGCTGCAGTGCTCTGTACCGGTGTTTACCTGAATGCGCGGTGCATTTACGGTGATGTGAGCACATATACGGGACCGAATGGCCTGCAGGCGGCAACACATCTGACGGATTCGCTGAAGGCAAACGGCGTGGAGATGGTGCGCTTTAAAACAGGAACACCGGCGCGTATCGACAAGCGGAGCATCGACTTCTCCAAGATGGAAGAGCAGTTCGGCGATGAGCGGGTTGTGCCGTTCTCCTTCTCGACCGATCCGGAGAGCGTACAGATTGATCAGGAATCCTGCTGGCTGACGTATACGAACGAGGAGACGCACAAAATCATCCGCGAAAATCTCAGCCGGTCGCCGCTCTATTCCGGCATGATCGAGGGAACTGGTCCGCGGTACTGTCCTTCGATTGAGGATAAAGTCGTAAAATTTGCGGATAAAAACCGTCATCAGGTGTTCCTGGAGCCGGAGGGAAGATACACGAATGAGATGTACGTCGGCGGCATGTCGAGTTCACTGCCGGAGGATGTGCAGATTGCGATGTATCACACCGTGCCGGGTCTGGAGCATGCAAAAATTGTGCGGAATGCGTATGCGATCGAGTATGACTGTATCAATCCGAGACAGCTTCTGCCGTCCCTGGAGTTCAAGGCGATCAAAAATCTGTTTTCCGGCGGCCAGTTTAACGGCAGTTCAGGATACGAGGAAGCTGCGGCACAGGGCCTGATCGCGGGCATCAATGCGGCGCTCCGCGTGCAGGGAAAAGAGGAGCTGGTGCTCGACCGTTCCGAGTCGTACATCGGTGTTCTGATCGATGACCTGGTAACTAAGG
>ERZ773193.2891-NODE-2891-length-16868-cov-9.234342_pt1 | contig 16868 bp, 16 predicted proteins | sample MGYA00511110_ERZ773193 | MGnify/ENA primary metagenome ERZ773193 (study PRJEB29015, sample SAMEA2737784) | human gut metagenome | biome: human gut; feature: human-associated habitat; material: faeces | place: China | collected 2012 ...
TCCCAGATCGCCTTGGCGAAGTAGACGTTCGACGACGAAGCCACGGCGCGGCGGAAGTCGATGACGTGGTCGCCGCGGTGCGAGTCGCGGATATTCTTGGCCGGGCCTACGGTCACCGGGTCGCCGTTGTGGGTGTCGTAGGCGGTCTGGGGAGACATGTCGGCGTCGTCGAGCAGCGTGAGCATCGTCGCCAGCTTGAAGGTCGAACCCGGCTCCATGCTGCGCCCCAGCGCGTAATTCTCGCGTTCGTAAAACGCCCCTTCGGTTCCCGCCCGGCCCAGATTGGCCATGGCGAGGATTTCTCCCGTATGGACCTCCATGACGATCGTCGTGCCCCAGATGGCGTTCTGGGCTTCGAGCTGGCGCCGCAGCGCCTTGTCGGCGACGTCCTGCAGGTCCAGATCGAGCGTGGTCACCACGTCGTAGCCGTCTTCGGGGTCCTCGTGGCCGCCGCCCGCGACGCGGCCGTAGAAGCCTCTGGCGATGCGCTGCCGCAGGGCTTTGCCGTCGCGGCCCGCAAGCTCTTCGCGGTAGGCCTCCTCGATGCCGTAATTGCCCTTGTCGCCCGTCAGTCCGATCGTGCGGCGCGCCAGTTCGCCCTGCGGGTAGACCCGCTGGTCGCGTTCGACGAGCCGGTAGACCATGCCCATGTTCCAGTTCAGCAGCGGATAACGCCGCAGGGTCTGCCATTCGGCGTAGTCCACTTCACGGGGGAAGATATTGACGGGCGTGTGGTCGCGGATGGTGTCGTAGATGCGGCGCGTGGCGAACTCTTCGCCGCGCAGACGGTCCATCAGGCGCGAGAACCACCCCTCGGAGCGCAGGTAGGTCGTGTCGCGTCCGTTGACGAGCCGGTAGCGGCGGGCGTGCTCCTCGCGGAATTTGCGGCTGTATTCGGCGGCGGACTTGTCCCGGAAGAACGCCGCGAGCAGTTTGGCCAGCGAGTCGCTCTGTTCGCGGAAGGTTTTCAGCGAATCGAGACCCGGCGAAGCGAAGTCGAAGGCGGCCTGATAGCGGAAGATCGAAGTCGCCAGCGGCGCGCCGCCGCGCGAGAGGATGCTGCCGCGCTGCGCTGGAATGGTCTCCTCGGTGAAGATGCGGCTGGCCAGCCGTTCGGCGTTGTAGGCCACTTCGGAACTGAAGAGCTGCACCCAGACCAATCGTCCGAGCACGACGGCCCCGGCGAGTATGAACAGCACGTAAAGCAGTCGTACCCGCAGCAGAATGTCGCTTTTGATCTTCGAACGTTCCTCTTTCATCGTCCGTCAGTTTTCGATGATTTCGCCCGGCGCCGGCGGGTCGGTAAGCTCGATGCCGCGTTCGCGCAGCCGTTCGACGATGGCCGAGTGGGTGGTGCGGCGGTAACGCTGTTCCTGCAGGCGGATCGAGCGTTCGCGCAGGATCTGCACTTCGCGTTCGAGGCGCGAGTATTTCATGTCCAGATGCAGGGTGGTGAACATCACGGCGATGCTCAAAAAGAACATGCCCGCGATCGAGAGCATGTAGGGATAGTATTTCGAGACTCCCTCGTGGACGAGGATCGTACCTGAGAAGAGCTGCCAGAAGGTGCTGGCCTTGCGGCGGCGCTCCCGGCGCTGACGCTCCTCCTCTTCGGCCTTCTCCTCCTCTTCGCGTTCCATGTCGGCGCGGATGTCCTCGTCGGCTTCGCCCCGCTCGATGCGCAGCACTTCGCGCCGCACGCGGCGGGCGAATTCCTCCTCCTGCCTGCGGCGGGCCTCCTCTTCGGGGGTTACCGGGTCGAATTCGTGGTCCTTGAACATCCTTCTCTGCTGCTTTTGTCGTTGAATGATTCGCGGCGGCTTCCGCCCTCCGTTATTCGTTCTCCCGTTTTGCGGCCGCGCGCAGCTTGGCCGAGCGCGACCGGGGGTTGCGTTCCAACTCTTCGGCCGTGGGGACCACGGCCTTGCGCGTTATGATCTCGAACGGCGTGAGGGCGCGTCCGAAAAAGTCTTTCTCCACCGAGCCTGAGAAATTCCCGCTGCGCAGGAAGTTCTTGACCAGCCGGTCTTCGAGCGAGTGGTACGAGATGACGACCAGCCGCCCGCCGGGACGCAGTACCTTGAGACTCTGCTCCAGCGCCATTTTGAGCGCCTCCATTTCGCCGTTGACCTCGATGCGCAGCGCCTGAAAAAGCTTGGTCAGGAACTTCGACTCGTCTTTTTTCGGGGTGCAGGGCTTCACGGCCTCGACCAGCTGCGCCGTGGTCTCGATCGGTGCGGCTTCCCGTGCCCGGACGATGCAGTTGGCGATTTTCCACGGGGTCTCCAGCTCGCCCCAGTCTCCCAGCAGACGCGTCAGCGCGTCGGCCGGATAGCCGTTCACGACGCGGGCCGCCGTCAGCGCGCCCCGCTGGTTCATGCGCATGTCCAGCGGCGCTTCGCCCCGGAACGAGAAACCCCGCTCCACGGCGTCGAAATGGTGCGACGAGACGCCCAGATCGGCCAGAATGCCGTCCACCTGCTCCACCTCCCGCAGCCGCAGCGCCCCGCGCAGAAAGCGGAAGTTGCTCTCGACGTAGTGGAACCGCCCGTCGTCGGGACAGTTCGCGCGCGTGTCGCGGTCCTGATCGAAGGCGTAGAGTCTCCCGCCGGGACCCAGCTTTTCGAGGATGCGGCGCGAATGGCCGCCCCCGCCGAAAGTGAGGTCCACGTAAGTGCCCGCAGGGTCTACGGCGAGCAGGTCGACGGACTCCTCCAGAAGGACAGGTGTATGATACTGAGACATATTCGTTGCTGACAAGGTCGATTTGGGTGTAAAGTTAGGGATTTTTCGAAAAAGAATACCTATATTTGTGGATATAATTTTTTGTACGTCTTTATGCCCAGAATAGATATCGGAGCGGTACTTGCCGACAAAGCCCCGCGGCTGGCCCGCTGGATTCCCGGCTTCGTCATCGGCTGGCTCCGCCGCACGATTCACGAGTCGGAGATCAATTACATTCTCGAACACTACTGGAACCTGCCCCCGCAGGAGTTTATCCGCGCCTGCTTCAGGGAGTGGCAGGTGACCTATACGGTCGAGGGGCTCGAAAAGCTCGATCCCAAGGGCCGCTATCTGTTCGCCGCGAACCATCCCTTCGGGGGAATGGACGGCATGATGCTCGCCGACAAGCTGATAGACCGCTTCGGCGACGCCCGCGTGGTGGTCAACGACCTGCTGATGCACCTCGAACCGCTGCGTCCGCTATGGATTCCGGTGAACAAGCACGGTTCGCAGAACAGCGCCTACGCCCGCAAATTCGACGAGGAGTTCGTCGGCGAAGTGCCGATCCTGACCTTCCCGGCGGGGCTTTGCTCGCGCTGCATCGGGGGCGAGGTGACCGACCTGCCGTGGAAAACCAACTTCCTGAAAAAGGCCTACGCTTCGCAGCGCGAGATCGTGCCGGTGTTCGTCGAAGGACGGCTGTCGAACTTCTTCTACCGCGTGGCCCGGCTGCGCGTGATGCTGGGGCTGAAGCTCAATATCGAGATGCTCTGGCTGCCCGACGAAATGTTTTCCCAAAAGGGCCGGCACTTCCGCATTTTCGTGGGCGACCCGATTCCCGTCTCCGAGCTGCAGCGTTACGGCGGACTCCGCGAGCAGGCCGAATTCGTACGTAAAAAGGCGTATTTTTTGGAAAATATGCTCGCGCCGGAACCGGAAAAACGCTAAAATCGGTATTTTTGCCCCCAGTTATATGCAACAGAGACAAATGGAAGCCATCATACCTCCCGTCGAAAGGGAACTGCTCCGCGCCGAACTGACGCCGGAGCGCAAGGCCCGCGATACGAAGAAGGCCGGGAACGAGATTTATATCTTCTCGGCCGCCGAGTGTCCGTCGCTGATGCGCGAGATCGGCCGCCTGCGCGAAATCGCGTTCCGCGGCGCGGGTGGCGGCACGGGCAAGGAGCTGGACATCGACGCCGAAGATCTGGCCGAGGACGGCTACTACCAGCTGATCGTGTGGGATCCCGCCGCCGAAGAGATCGTCGGCGGCTACCGTTTCATCATCTGCACGGACGAATATCCGCGCCATCTCTCGACCGAACACTATTTCCGCTTCAGCGACAAGTTCCGCCGCAAATACCTGCCCCGCACCATCGAACTGGGCCGTTCGTTCGTGCAGCCCTCCTATCAGGCGCGCGGCAACGCCAAGAGCATCTATGCGCTGGACAACCTTTGGGACGGGCTCGGTGCGCTGATCGTGCTGGACCCCCGCGCCAAATACCTTTTCGGCAAGGTGACGATGTATACGACCTACAAGGCCGTGGCCCGCAACGCCCTGATCTGGTTCCTGCGCCGTTACTTCCCCGACCGGGACAACCTCGTCGAGGGCATCCATCCGCTCCGGCTCGATCTGGACGACCCCTATTACGAGCAGCTCTTCACAGGGCAGACCTATCAGGAGAATTACCGCATTCTGATTCAGAAAATCCGCGAGTTCAACGAGAACATTCCGCCGCTGATCAACGCATACATGAACCTTTCGCCCACGATGCGGGTTTTCGATACGGTGTCGAATCCCGATTTCGGCGGTGTCGAGGAGACGGGCATTCTGGTCACGATACGCGACATCTATCCCGAAAAACGGGAGCGTTACACCCGCTGGCTGGGGTGGCAGGCCAATCTGCAGTACCGCCGCGAGCTTTTCCGCAAACGGGTGCGCGAGCATCTGGACCGGATCAAGAAACGCAAAGGCGAATGACGTCTGCTGCATCGGATAAAAGCCGCACGGAATGCCGTGCGGCTTGTTTTTTCAGACGGAAATCGGTCGCGGGATGCAGTAAAAGGGCTTTTGCAGCGTTTATAAGGGCAGTAACGCTAATTAGATTCGCTATGAAAAGATTGTTTTCGGCCCTCCTTTGTCTGGCCCTGATCGCGGGATCGGCGGCGTGCAGCGACGACGAAACGACCCGTCCCGTGCTGGTAGTCAACGCCGGCGAGAGTTTTCTGTCGCTCGACGCACTGGCCCGCGCCGGCAAGATCTCCGTAACTTCGTCGCTGCCGTGGCGCGTGACGGCAGCCGCCGGGGACAAGTGGTTTACGCTCTCCGCCACGGAAGGCCCGGCGGGATATTCCGAGATCGAGGTGACCTTCGACCGGAACGAAGGCCCCGCCCGCAGTGCGCAGCTGGCTTTTGCCAGCGAGGACCTGATCGTGCCGTTCGTCGTGTCGCAGAGCGCGCCGAAAGACGGTTACGACGCGCCGGATTACTATTTTTATGCCGGATTCGGCACGATGCCGGCCCTCTATGCCGGATTGCATGTGCTGTCCCACGACAAACCGAGTTATTTCTATTATACGCGTTCGAGAACGTTCGACCCGGATAAGTTTCCGCCGCATGTCAAAGTCACGACGGCGGCCGACCGGACCTCGGATGCCACCGAAGCCGAAAAGGACGCGATGTGCCGCGAAATGAAACGGCGAGTTCTGGAGATCAACAAGGCCGATCCGACGGCCGTCTTCGGTCTTTATGTGGACGACCTGCGCTGCCGTCTGGGTTACGACTGGTTCGTGGCGCAGGGAATCGACTCCGCGCGGGTGAAGGTGAGCCTGCTTTCGGACGGAACGGCGACATACAACAACTTTTACAACTATTTCGGCGATCCGGCCACGGCTCAGCAGAACTGGGAGACCTATGCCGCGGAGGTAGAGGCGCTCGACTGGAATCACGGGGGACGTTATCCCGAAACCCGTGCCGAGTTCGAACTCGAATCGTGGACGTGGCCTTACTACCTTGCGACCCGTCCCGGCTATCGCTTGGTGATGCAGAACGGGGCGCTGCTCGAAAGCTCCTGCCCGTTCATTACCGACAAACTTCGTGAAATGCAGATCGAAGATATTCAGCCCTACGAGATGCTGTCGGCACTGCCCGAATCGGCCCGCAGGCAGTTCTACGACATGGCGGGCTTCGATTACGACAAGTTCGCGGCGCTGTTCGACGCTTCCCCAAAAGGCAACCTGATCATCATCGGAACGAGCCATCAGAACGCTGCGAGCGAACAGCAGCAGCGCGATTACGTGGCGCGGATCGTCGGACAGTACGGCGCCGCGTACGACATTTTCTTCAAGCCTCATCCCGCCGACACCTCTTCGGCGTCGTACGAAACCGACTTTCCGGGGCTGACGCTGCTTCCCGGTCAGATGCCGTTCGAGATTTTCGTCTGGTCGCTGATGGATCACGTCGATATGATCGGCGGTTATCCCTCGACGGTTTTCCTGACGGTGCCCGTCGATAAGGTGCGGTTCATCTTCGCTCCGGATGCCGAGAGTCTGGTGCGGCCGCTCAACCTGCTGTTCCGCGATGCGGCGAACGTCGAGTGGATGCAGTAAAGGGTCTTCTGCGGATGTGGTTCCTGCGGATATGGAAACAGCCGGTCATGCGACCGGCTGTTTTTTTGTTTGCAGGCGTGCTGCCTGCCTTTTTCGGGTCTTGTCCCGTTTGTCTTGGTTGTCCGTTCCCGGCAGCAGGCTTACCGCGAGGCGGCCAGCGACGAGGGAGTCACGCCTTCGGAGTTTTTGGCCCAGTCGCCGCGGGCGCGGAGCACCTGCTCGACGATGTCGCGCACGGCCCCTTCACCGCCCTTGAATTCGGAGACGTAACGCGACGCTTCGATCACTTCGGCGGCGGCGTCGGCCGGGCAGACCGGGATGCCCACTTCGCGCATGCACTCCAGATCGGGGATGTCGTCGCCCATGTAGATTGCGTTCCGGGGGTCGATGCCCTCCTCGGCGAAGTATTCGTGCAGGGCGCTGATCTTGTCCATGCAGTCGATGTAGGCACGGGTGACGCCCAGCATCTTCAGCCGGTTTTCGAGGGTCTTGCCGCGTCCTCCGGTGATGATGCAGACCTTGTAGCCCATTTTGATCGCGTAGGCCAGCGCATAGCCGTCCTTGGCGTTGTAGCGGCGGATGAAGTCGCCGTCGAGTGTGGGGATGATGCCGCCGTCGGTCATCACGCCGTCCACGTCGAAGACGAAGGCTTCGGTGCGGACTATATCTTCTTTGAAGTTTCCCATATGCTGTTGCTTATGATTGAATAGATGTTCTTGAGTTGCAGATCGTCGTCGAGCAGGGCGCAGTGGCGGGCGCGGGTCCCGGTGTCGTTGCGCACGGCGGGACCGGTCTGCACGTCGGCCGGGGAGGCCGCGTCGAGCGCTTTGGCGGCGGTCTGGGCGATCAGCGGTTTGAGCACGTCGAACGGAAGCCCCGCACTGCCGGCGATGCGTTCGGCGACGGCGTACATGTGATTGACGAAATTGCAGGCGAAAACCGCCGCGAGATGCGCTTTCGTCCGGCAGGCCGAGTCGGCCCAGATTACCGTGCGCGAGAGACGGCGGGCGAAGGCTTCCAGCTCCGGGCGCAGGGCTTCGTCGTCGGTTTCGAGAAAGACGGGAATCTGCGAAAAATCCACTTCGCGGCCCTTGGTGAAGGTCTGGAGGGGATAGAAGACGGCCCGGCGCATGGGTTGGCCGGGCAGGGCTTCGAGCGGCACGCTTCCGGCGGTGTGGGCCACGACGGCCCCCGCGGGAATGGGCAGCGAAGCGGCCGCTTCCGCTACGGCCCGGTCGCTTACCGCGATCAGGTAGATGTCGGCTTCGGCCAGCCCGGCCGGGTCCGAGGTCCATTGGGTGCCGGCGAGTGCGGCGACCTGCTGCCCGCGTGCGGCGTTGCGGGCGAAAATCTGCACCAGCTTCAGACCGCTTTTGGCCACGGCCCGTGCCAGCGCTTCCGCGAGGTTGCCGCTTCCGATGATTACTGCGCGTTCCATAAGTTTCTTAGTCGTTTCGTTAAAGCAGGTCCACCAGCCGTACGTTGTCCTGCGACTTGCGGGCCGTTTCCTTCAGGTTCTCCAACTCCCGGTCGATGCGGGTCAGTTCGGCGTTGCGGGCCAGATCGACGGTCGTCTGCCCCGACACTTCGACCGCTTCGAGCACCCCGTATACGGTCAGCGTTCCGGTGTCGTGCGCCGGGGCGAAAGCCACTTCGCGCTCGCCGTCGCCCGAAGGCACGGCGATGAGCTGTCCGGCCTGCACGAGCTGGTAGAGTACGTCGTTGACGATGCGCGTGGGCAGTCCGAGCCGTGCGCGGATCACGTCGGCGGGCGTTGCACCGCCCTTTTCGCGGAAGTGCCGCACCACGGAGAGCATCACGGCCAGCAGGATCTTACGCCGCTGGTCGTAGCTTATCAGCAGCGATTCGCGCTCCTCGCCGAAGCGGGCGATGTTCTGGTAGGCGAACGACAGCTCGCCGCCGAACAGCAGGATCTGCCACGAGGTCTGGAGCCAGATCAGCAGCAGCGGAAGGGCCGCGAAACTGCCGTAGATGGCGTTGTAGGAGGTCATCCACCGCTGAATGTAGATATAGCCCCACTGAAAGAGCAGGAAGAGCGTGCCGGCGACGATGCCCGCCATCAGCGCGCTCTTGAATTTGACTTTGGTGTTAGGGATGATGATATACAGGATGGTGAACATCACCCAGATGATGAACATCGACGCGAAACGCGAGAGCAGGTCGAAATACCAGCTGCCGTCGAATCCCAGCAGCTGCTGGGTGTAGTTGCCTACGGCATTGGCCACGACCCACAGCACCGGGACGATCATCACCACGGCGATATAGTCGGTGTACTGGCGCGTCACGCTGCGTTCGACCTTGACCTCCCAGATGTTGTTGAAGGCGCTTTCGATCGAGCCGAAGACCCGGATTATGGCCCAGAAGAGCATCACCAGCGCCACGGCCGCCACCACGCCGCCCTGCGTGCGGGCCAGCGCCTTTTCGGCGAAACCGACGACGTAGTCGATGATTTCGGGGTTCTGCGGGAAGAGGGCGTAGAGGTTGTCGATCAGTCCGTCGGCCAGTCCGAAGCCCTTGACCACGGCGAAAACCACCGCTACGATCGGCACCAGCGACATCAGCGTATAGAACGTGAGGGCCGCGCTGCGGACGATCGTGCCGTGTTCCAGCAGGCCCCGCGCCGTGTAGAACAGCAGGCGGTACTGCTGTACGAGCCACCGGATGACCGGGTTGCGCCATTCGTTGATGTCGCGCCGGAAGATCGTGTCGGTGAAGTAGGTGAATATCTCGCTGATTTTCATAGGCTGTTACGATTCCTGCAAACGGACTGCGCGCCGAACGCCGCCGGGCGCATTCCGATATGCTGCAAATATAGCTATTTCAACCGGACCGCCCAAAATCCGTTTCCGATTTTGGTGAAGGCCAGCCGCACGTCGGCTCCCGCGTGCACGCCCAGCCGCCGGGCCAGCTCCTCGGCTCCGAACGGGAAGTCGCGTTTCATCAGCTCGGCTCCGGCTCCTTTCAGGCTGCGTTTCAGCCGCCGCGGGTCGTACGGTTCGATGCTTTCGACTGCGAATACCTTGCCGATTACCTCCTGCGGCTCTTCGGCGGCGAATCCGTAGCCGTTTTCGCTCCAGATGTCGGCCTTGCCGCGCAGGTGGAGCCGCGCCAGCCGCGCCTTCTGCAGCGCGACGTCGGGCACGACCAGCCAGCGGTAGCGCGACGGGTCGAAGGTGTCGGGTGCGGGCGGCGGCGTCTGGCCGGGGGTGGCCGTGAAACTGCCGCGGCCGAGCGCCGTCGCCGTGAGGACGGGACCCGTGCCGTCGGCATAGACGAGCACCTCCTTGCACTCGTCGCCGAGCGAAACGACCTCCACACGGCTGTCGGGAAAGAGCCGCAGGGCTTCGTCCACGTCGAACAGCGGCGAGTTCTTGATGCACAGACGCCCCGACGCGCGCATGATAAGCGGCATCAGGGCGGTGACGTCGGGCGAGCACGCTTCGAGCCGCACCAGCTTGCGGCCGTCGGCCGAGCGGCGGTCGGGGTCGGCGAAAATCCAGTCGAAGCGCAGTCCGGGCCGTTGCAGATACTCCTCGGCCGAGGTGTGGACGACCTCTATGTTGGCGGCTTGGAGCCGCCGGAAGTTTTCGGCGGCGATACGGGCCAGCGTTTCGCTGCGTTCGAGCGTCACCACGCGCCGGAAACGGCGGCTCAGGAAGAGCGCATCGACGCCCAGTCCGCAGGTGAGGTCCAGCGCCGTGTCGCCGTCGATCCGTTTATGCGCCGCGCACGCCTCGCTCGACGCCTGCTCGAAGGCCAGCGGCGGGAGTATGCACTGCGCCGCGGCGTACGACGGCAGTTTCGATGCCGCCCGCGCGAGGTATTTGACCTGCGTGGCGACCAGCCGCGCGTGGGGCACGGTGCGGTCGAGGGCCACGTCCAGCGGATCGCGGCCGCGGGAGGTGGCAATGGCCCGCTGCACTTCGTCCGTAAGCAGGAGTTCGTATTCTTCGGAGGTCATCATGCCGGCAAATGTACGCTTTTTTTCGGTTCGGCGGACCACGCCGCAACCGTTGCGAGCGCGAAAAAGAGGTAAACGGCCGCTGTCGCCCCTCCGCCGAGGGCGTATTCCGCCGCTGCGCAGGGCAGATCCGCCGTGACGCGCGCCAGCGCGTTGAGTCCTTCGGCCGTGTGCGACAACACGCATTCGAATGCCGGGGCCGCCCATCCGACCGGCAGCAGCATCCAGAGCGCGCCGGCCAGCACCAAGACGCTTCCGAGCAGGATCGCTGCCGGATTGACGACGACTCCCGCCAGCGGCACGATGCCGAACGTATGCGATACGAGGGGTACCGTGGCCAGCGTCGCCGCAAGGCTGACCGCCAGCGCGTCGGTAATCGGATTCAGCGCCCGCCGCCGGGTGCGGAGCCGGCGGCAGAGGGGTACGCCCCATGCGAGGATCGCCGCGACGGCCGCGAACGAGAGCTGGAAGCTGATGTCTCCGAGCCATGCGGGATTCCACAACAGCATGCCGAAGGCGGCCGCGGCGAGGGCGTTCAGGCCGTTGTATTCCGACGCGGAGGCGAGGGCCGACTGGAGCATCGTGAACATCACCGCCGCCCTCACGGCGCTGGGCGGAAATCCCGCCGCGGCGACGTAAATCCAAATGCAGGCCGCCGCCAGCAGGTTGCGCAGCAGATGGCCCCTGCGCAGCAGCGGCAGCCACCACAACAGCAGATTGACCAGCGCGAAGACGATGCCCGTGTGCAGTCCCGATACGGCCAGCAGGTGCGAGAGTCCGCTGCGCGAGTAGGCCGCGCGCAGTTCGGGCGTGATGCCGCTCCGGTCGCCCGCCGTCATGGCGCGGCAGACGGCACCCGCGTCGCCGGGGATTCTCAGACGGCCCATTCGTTCGGCGGCGTGCAGATGCAGGGCCGTATTGCGGGCGGGCAATCGTTCGAGTATGGTTCGCTCCGACAGCCATATCGTTCCCGCGAATCCCCGCCGCGTCATCAGGCGGCGGTAACTCTCCGCGCCGCCGCGCAGCGGCCGGACCGTGCCCCGGCAGCGGAGACGCTCGCCCGGATGCAGGGGCGTCAGAGTGTCGGCATGGAGCGTCACCCGGTCGCCTGCGGGGTGCCATGTGCCGTTGGCTGGGTCGCGCCACGCCGTGACGGTCGCTTCGGCGGAAGCATAGCGGCCCCGGTCGGCGGGGATGCCCTCGACGGAGAGTTCATAGGCCGTGTATACCCCGTAAGGTACCGTGCGTCCGGTATCGCGGAGCTGTGCCGCGCCGAATCCCGCCGTGAAGAGCATGGCGAGGGTGCAGAGCGGCGACCGGAGAAGCAGCGCCAAGACGCCGGAGAGCAAAAAGGCCCCTGCGAGAAACCACAGGGGCAGTGCGAAACGGTCGGCGGCGAGAATCCCGGCCGCAAACGGCACGACGGCTTTCAGCATCGGCATGCGGTCGAGTTTGGCAAGCAGGAATTCGGGTTTCATACCTGCAAATATAGCAAAATAGGGCTGTTTTGTGTGCTGTTCAGGCAAAAGGATTTCGTGCCGCCGCCGGATCGGGCGGGACTCTCCGCCGCTATTGGCGAAATAGCTCCCAACCCCGCTCCACATCATCCATATCGGCCGCCGTGCCGTTTTCCACCCGTGAAATGGCCGCCGCCATGCGGAGCATCGTTGTCCGGTCGCGGGTGTCGACCGGACGGTCGTCGGCAATGCCCACGGCGTCGGCGACTGCGCGGATGTAGATTTCCGTATGGTTCTCCGAAGGCGGGGCCCAGCGCGAGATCATGCCGCGGATGGTCTCCAGACCGTGGCGGATGCGGTAGGTGTCCAAGAGAACGAAGATCGCCCGATACCCCCACGGCATGGATTCGAACTGTTTGAACGCCGGATCGCGCGAGGGCCGCACCTCGCCTTTGTAGCGGACCGCCGACTGCCGGATATTGCCGGGGTTCCGGTTGCTCAGCCCCCTACTCATCGCCCGCCTCCCTCCGGATGCGGCGGCGGACGTAGCGGCGCAGCCAGCGGAACAGCGGGGCGTCGGATAACTGCGACGCGTTTTCGAGGAACGACCACAGCTCCACGCCGCACGTGAAGCCCGTGAAGAGCCGTGCGACGTTCAGCTCCATGAAGTTGAGGATGCAGCTGTCAATCAGCCACGCCATGGCGATCGCCGTAATGGCAAGGGCCAGCTTGAGGACCGTGCGCCATGCTTCGCGGCTCTCGAAGTACCATGCGCGGCCTTCGCGGCGGGCCGCCGCGCGGCTGGCGGCGACGCCTGACAGGAAGTCGATGCCGATGAAGACCACGGCGCAGGCCACGAGCGGCCCGATCGGGGCGAACAGGGCGGCGATCCCCGCCGCCGCGCCGCTAACGAGTCTGTACAAAGTTTCCATCGGTCGTGCAGCGGTTGAGGATGTTCTCGTGCGGGTCGTATTCCGGAAATTCGGCGGCGTGCGTTTCGAGGTGTTCGGCGGCGCGGCGCAACAGCGTCCGGGCCTGACGGTGCAGGCTCCGTTGCAGCTCGCGCAGGGCCTGCGTGCCTGCGGGCTGGTAGGCGGCGGATTTGGGCGCGACGGTGCCGCACTGCCCGGTGCGGACGTCGAGCCGCGGCTGGAGGGCGATGCGCGTGAAAAACGCCGCCGGAGCCGCCAGATAGTCGGTCGTGAAGCCGGCATGCGAGCCGGCGAGAAGCTTCTCGTACAGCCGCCGCCCGATGACCGGGACGATGTAACGCTGTTCGGCCGCGGCGATGTCGCTCTGCGTGACGCTCTCCGGTGCGAGATACTCCCCGTCGGCGAAGGCCAGCGCGACGGCCTGCGCGGGGGTGATAAGTGTGTTCATGGTTGTTGTAATTGAAATGATTTTCGAATATCGCTGAAAGCGGCGCAGAAGTTCCCGCGGGGCGTCATAGCCACAAACGCGGCAACAGCGTGCCGGAGCGAAAAGAGCAAGACAACCTTTGCGTCATCTTGGTCGCGTGCGACAACTCCCCGCCGGGGCGGGGAGTTAGGGGGGCAGACTTGTAAACGACGCCGAAGGCGGCGAACAGAAAGTTTCGAAAGCACCCGGAGAATCAGGTCTTATTCTATACTCCTGATATTATACTTCGTGATCTCGGACAGAAACGCCTGCTGGCGCTCGTCTTCGGGATCATACTCCAGTCCGTCGGCCTTGCGGGCCTCCCAGACCTTCATGTAGATCGGCTTGGAGCGTGTCGGCGGGCGGTTTACGATTTGCAGCGACGACGTGTCGAATCCCGATACGGAGGTCAGGAGCTGGCGGATCGGTTCGGTCAGTTCGGCCTGCTCGCCGAGGATGACCGTGTTGAGTGCCACTTCGTACTCGTGCAGGATGCGTTCGGCGCTGAATCCCGAAGCATAGTCCAGTCCGCTCAGGGTCCGGAACCACGAGTGGGCCACGACGATGTCCGACACGGCCTGCTCGTGCAGCGCCTGCCAGTCGCCCTCGTTCTGCGACGCGATCGGAATGAAACGCGAATTGTCGTTCTGCTCGCCGCCGTCGCGGATGACGAACATCACCTGTCCGGGGTTGCCCGCGAATTTCTGCTCGGCCAGCCGTACGATGCGTTCGGCTTCGGCTTCGCTGTCCACCGAGCTGTCGAGCATCATCACGCCGGAGAGCTGGAACGAGTTGTCGAGCCGCGAGATATTCCACTTGTCGGTCTTGTAGGCGATGGCCGAGACGTTGAACCCCGCGATGTAGGGCGGCACGCCGTAATGTTCGAACGTCGGTTCGTAGTCCTTGTAGTGGATCACGGCGCGCAGCGTGCCGTCGGACTGCTCTTCGAATGCCGGGTAGAGGGGCAGGGTCCGCGCTTCGGCGGCTTTGAACGCCGTCCAGTCGTGGTGGAGCAGGACGTGGGCCGAGTCGCGGGCCAGCCGGCAGCGCGAGGCGTCCTGATGGTGCAGCGAGAGGAACGTATGCCCGGCGTCGGTCACCGCTTCGAGAAATGCGTTGCCGAAGAGCGCCTTGTCGAACGCCAGCTTGTTGAGCACCTGCCGCAGGCTCTCCCCGTCGCCGTTTACGTGGCGCAGGAAGGCCGCGAGCCGGGGCTGCTGCGCCTCGTCGCACGTGAAGCCCTTGCCCGAAATGTAGTCGGCCTTGTCGTTGATGATGCGGCGGTGGGTCACCGAACGGCGTGCCATCAGCGCCAGCGCGTTGGGAAAGAGGTTGTCGTCGCCCCAGCGCCAGAACGCGTCGTTTTCGACACGTCCCGCGCCGAGCGTGATGTAGGGATCGGCCGTGCGGTTGTTCACCGCGACGGCCGGTTTGATTTTGTGCTTTTTGCTCATGGTTCCTGTTGTTTGAGTTCCGGGGCCGGGTCGGTGTCCTCGCAGGTGAGGGTCACGACGACCGGCGTGCCGTCGAGGGGTTTTACGCCCGATTCGTTGCTCACCGAGCCGAGCCGCAGGGGTTGTTCCCTCCCCAGCCGGGCCGACCAGCCGATCAGCAGCCGTTCGCCCGATGCGGCCGTGACGGTTGCGATCAGCCCCTCGGACGCGGCCGTGCGGCGGAATGCCGGGCCGAAAAGCGTGCGGGCCGCTTCGCGGCTGACGACGAGCTTCAGCGTATGACGCACGCGCTGCGGTCCGGCTTGGGTGTCGCTCAGCTCGGTATAGGAGGAGCGTTGTTCGGCGAGCGGCAGCCGCGTGAGCAGCGTCCCGTCGCGGAATACCGCTTCGGCGCGCCCGTCGGCCCCCAGCGCCGCCCGCAGGAGATTTCCTGCGGGGGTGATCGCGGCGGCCGTGATGCCGCCGGCGGGTTTGCGGGGTGTGGACGCTGTCATCGCTATACCCGGAATGCGTAAGAGAGCATCGTCTCGTCGATCACATCGCATCCGGCCATGAAGACGGCGCGCTGGCGGTTCTCCATCAGGTCGGGGTTGTACCACATGCGCACTTCGTTGCCCGGAAAGTCGGACGTGTTGACGGCCAGTACGAGATTGCGGCGGTCGGTCAGCAGGCAGAACGACTTGTGGAGCGAGGTGTCGGCCAGATAGGCCCCCAGACGGACGTCGACGAGCGGGATGCCGTGGTAGGCCAGTCCCTGACGGCCGTTGGTGCTTTCGGCGTAGGCCGCGTCGGCGCCCTTGCTGTCGAGGTACTTTTCGTAGGCGTAGTAGAGATCCGAGGTGACGAAGAAGGCGAGCTGGCCTTCGGCTTTGCGGTCCTTGATGCGTTCGTCGGCGTTCTGCCAGAGGTCGTCGAGGATCGCGACGATCTTTTCGGGATTGGCGAAGTCGGCGGCTTCGTAGACCGAATTGTGGAACCGCTCCTGCTCGGCGCCGGCCTTGACGCTTTTGAGGAAGCCGTCGAAGGTGTTGAAGCCCGAAGCGGCCGTCGTGTCGCCGACCCACATCGTGGCGCGGATTCCCTCGGCGATGGCCTGCTTGAAGAGCGAGGTTTCGGCCTGCTCCAGCTCGCTGCCCGTCAGGTCGTCCATATTGACGTCGGCGCGCGCCGCGATTTTCTCGTATACCAGCGAGAAGTAGTCGGCGGCCGAGAATCCCAGCTCGGCCTTCACGCGGCTCAGAACGATGGTTTTCTGCAGTTTGGTGGCGGCGCTGCCCCCGGACCACCCTGCGGCGGTGTATTTCTGGAGGACGTTGCGCTGCCCTTCCCAGAGCTGGATGGTCGTCGGGACGGGCATGTTGTAGAGGACCCTCACGCCCAGTTCGCCGGCCGAAGGGCCGCTCAGGATGGGACGGAAGAAGATGTTTTCGAGGTCGGAACCGGTGTACTGCTTGGCGTTTTCTAAGAAACTCATGGTTGAAATGATTTTGGTGTTGTTCGAATGGTCGGGGAGCCTTTTTCTGCGGGACTCTCCCGGTTTTACATGTTGCGCAGACGTTTCGCGTCTTCGGAGTAGGCGCGTTGGTTGGCCGTCCGCACGAGGTCGCCGTAGGAGGGATCCTCGCGGGGCCGGGTTTGCGTGGGGACGACCCGCTGCTGCGCCTGACGCACCGCGGCGGCGGAGCGGCGGAGCAGCTCCCGCTCTTCTCCTTCGGTGTGGAGGATGTTGCGGTCCGCGGGCAGCTGCTCTCCGGCGCTGAGACCGATGCGGACGAGCAGGCGTTCCCAGCCGCGGGCGATGTTTCGCGTCAGCGAGGGGGCGGGATGCCCCGCCGCATCGGTCACGACGTCGGCCAGACCGGCCGCGACGGCCTCTTCGGGCGACAGCCAGCGGCCGTTGCCGTTGTTTTCGGCCATCAGGGTTTCGAATTCGGCCGCCGGGCGTCCCGAACGGGCGGCATAGACTGCGGCGATGCGCGCGTCGGTCTGGCGCAGCAGGTCGAGTTTGCCGTTCAGCTCGGCGGCGTTGCCTTCAGTGGCGCAGACGGCCGTGTGTATCAGGTAGAGGGCGTTGGCCGATATTTCGCGGCAGCCGGGCGACGCGGCCTGCGCGATGATCGTCGCTGCCGAGGCGGTGTACCCGTAACATCGGGTCGTGATGTGTGCGCCGAGCGCCGTGAGCGCATCGTGGATCAGCAGCGCGTCGTTCACGTCGCCGCCCGTCGAGCGGATGTTGACCACCAC
>ERZ773193.2893-NODE-2893-length-16866-cov-5.387009_pt1 | contig 16866 bp, 17 predicted proteins | sample MGYA00511110_ERZ773193 | MGnify/ENA primary metagenome ERZ773193 (study PRJEB29015, sample SAMEA2737784) | human gut metagenome | biome: human gut; feature: human-associated habitat; material: faeces | place: China | collected 2012 ...
TCCTTCAGGCATGTATTCATCAGAGACTTAACAAAATAAGAAATCACGTAAAAACTCTGCGTTCTTCGGCAATTGTCTTAGTTTTTTTGATGACAGGATAATTTACTTTATCGGTTGCAAAATAGCTATTGTTTTACTGACATAATAAGCAATATGTGGTTGTGTGAGATAATGAGGTATGGGAAGCTTAAATAGGTTAATGAAAGAGAGTTTGTTATATGTCGCTGGAAAGACAATATAACAAACTCTTTTTTAATTAATAGGAAACTGCTGTTGTGTAGCGTGACATCACCAAGAATTGCTTTAGCAATTCTTGCAAAGCGCTGACTTTGCTTTTTTATAAACTGATTGATCAAAATATAGTAAATAAAAACGAACAAATATTGTGAAATGTGTACAATTTTGATGTACAAAAATATGAAATGTGCCAATAGTAATTTTTGGGTGAAAATGATATAATGCCACATACGAAATGATAAACACAGCGTGTTTTAGGGAAGAGGAGATTACTATGGCAATGAAAATACAGCATTGACATTAGACGATGACGCAGTTAAGATAATCTTAAGTACAAAGGGAACAATGGACGATGTGAGTCCCGAAATGAAACGGATTTTGGATTATATTGATGGAAAAGGTGCGTCGGACAAATTCACAGAGGAGTTGGAAGAAGCAGTGCGTTCGGCCCGCCAAAATGAGAGATGGAGGTTGGATTATATGACATTAGAATATGAATATCGTCAGCGCTACCTAGAGGGAAAGGAAGAAGGCCGAGAAGAAGGCCGAGAAGAAGGTCGTGCGGAAGGCCGAGAAAGAACGATTCAAAAGCTACATGAACGTGGTGAAAGTATTGCATCTATTGCGGACATTGTAGAGTTGAATGAAGAAGAGGTTAAGCGTGTAATATCTAAATTGAAACTGTAAGGTATAAGCACTATAATGTACCCTATTAAGTGGACATGTGAAAAAGGAATCAAATCCTATAAAGTAGGCACATGGTTAAAGGCAATAAATTAATAAAACTTCTCGTTTCCTATAATTTCTAAAATGGAGCAAAAAAACTAAATTTCTCTAGCAGGCGGTTTTTTATTGTTTGGTGGTAATAACGTATTATAATGCAAGAGATGATGGCAACGGAGAGATCCGTGGCATTCGTGGTGGTCAATATATGAAGGATTTGCGTACAGAAAAGGGGATTATTATGAGTAAAAATATAAAAGTTACAATGACAGCAATATTTTCCATGTGTATTCTTTTGGTGGCAGCTGCAGGAGTAAAAGCGGACAGCAACTTGCAACAAAAGACAGTGCATATATTGACAAAGCAGGAAAAGGAACAAAAACAGGAGTTACAACAAATAAAAAAAGAACTTACGAATGGTATGTTCCCTACACAACGAAATCAGGGCGTGCAGGAATTACAATGTTGCAGAAAGTGAACGGCAAATATCAATGGATGTCAGAGTCAGACGATGGGGAGATTGGTCAAACCGTTTTAGATAAAGACAAAGTTGCGTCGATGGTTGCTAAAGTAATCAGCGCAAAGAATATGATAAAAGATATTCGTTTGTTAAGAAATGATTTGTATTATTTAAATATGATATATGTAAAATGTGCAAAAGAAAGTTATATGATACCTTTTGCAGATGCACCGGATGTGTTTAATGCTAAAGCTGGGAAAAAGGGACTTGTTAATGGAAAAGTATATACAACAAAAGAATTTATGAGTCTTATGAACACCATGTTTGATGAACAATTGTTGATGAATGCAGATCCCGATACTTCCGGGAATGCATTACCCTATAGACAAAAATCTTCAAAATATATGGGATTTGTTATTTTGTTTCTTATTTGCGGCGGTGCGGCTATCATTGGATGCAGATTATTTGACAGACGGTATACAAGGTGATACATTAAAATATAAGGCATATCGGTTACAAGCACAGGTCTATATGTAGCAGTAGATAAAAGGGAGAGCAAAGTTTCAGATTACAAAGTAGCAATTTATCAAGTACAGTTAAAATAGTGATTGCAAGGAGGGGGATTATGAAAAGAGCAGGTTATATTATTACACTAATGATCGCATTTTGGATGGTAGCAGGGGGATTGTTTTTTGCACAAAGTGTACAGGCAAAAGTAGTCTCTGGAAGCTGTGGTGGTGAGACAAAATACCGCTATGACAGCAAGTCAAAGAAGCTGGAACTTTATGGACGGGGAGTTGTGTCGCAAACCATTCGTGTAGATGAACAACTTAGCCGTAAAAACAGATACTTTCAGGTGAAAAAATTAGTGATACGACAGGGGATTACAGCAATCAAAGATTCTTCGGTTCTTCAATATGCGTCCGAAGAAGAAAGAGGAATATCGGATGATTATGAGCTCGGCTGGGGTTTTGATGTGTGGAGAGGTCTGGGTGATGCAACTGAAAAATTATATGTGGAATTACCGGAAGGATTCACCACGATTACAGCCAACATGTTTGGTGATATACAGGTAAGGGAAATCTATATTCCGGCAAGTGTGACAAAAATTGAAGAAGGGGCATTTGGGGCACAGATTTATCTTACAAGTATTCGAGTCTCTTTTAACAACTCAAAGTACAGATCGCAAAATGGTGTTTTATATAATAAGAAAATGACAACACTTATCTGTTATCCGATGGGAAAGGAAGGTCGAACCTTCGTTGTTCCTGATACTGTTCGTCAGACAGCACCACTATCATTTAAGGGAAATTATTATTTGAAAAAAATTGTCTTACCGAAGAACTTACACAAATTAGGAGAAGGAAGTTTCTTTGATTGTATTTTACTTAAGGATGTGAATTTGGAGACACTTAATCATCTGGAGCGAATTTCAGATTATTACAACAAGTCTGATGTGCGAGTGATACATTATTATGATTCGGAGAATGAAGATCCTTATGATCGCTATGTGAATGGCGTGGACTATTTTGCGTTAGATCATGATGAGGGACAATTCGATGGCTATTTGAAGAGATATGGAACTTTTGCAGGGACGGGAATTACGAGTTTTCGTATGCCGTCAAACTTACAATATATTGCACCGGAGACATTTAGAAATTGTGAGCAGTTGAAAACATTTTACATTGGCAAAGCATTTCGCGGAAAGATCAATTATGGCGAAGAAGGAGATCCGGATACGCTGTTTTTGTATTATGCACCGATCAGATTGATCCAGATTGATAAGGAGAATACGTCATATCAGTTGCAAAACGAAATTTTATATACGAGGGATGGTCACATTCTTTGCCAAGCACTCAAAAATGACAATGCAGATTCTCAATTGACAATTCCATCCTGTGTGACGGAGATTGCGGATGGTGCCTTTTATCGTAATAGTGAGTTTGGGGCGATTGAAGTGAAGGGGAGTCTTGAAAGAATTGGAATCTCGGCCTTTGCTTGCGCTGATGTCGGTAGTTTTTATGTGAAAGGTGGGGTAAACTATTTGGATCGCGGAAGCTTTTATCAGAGTGCTATTTCCGAATGGCGATGTCATGGAGGGGTGAAAAAGTACGAGAAAAGTGCATTTCAGGATGTTGATGCAACAAACAGATATGCGATAGATATGAATGTAATAACAAAATTATATCAAGAACTCTTATATGTGAATGCTACAACGGATTTGAGTTATTGGGTGAAGACAATCTGGAACTGGATCATAATGTGATGAGAATATCATGCGAGATTTGAGGACAAAAGAAGTGAGGGATAATGATGTTAAAAAAATAAATTTTTTTGTCAGGATTTTGCCGTGCGATTCGTTATATATTATTGAAACAGTTGAATTGATTATTCTAAAGTGTTATACTGTCAAAGAATAAAAGTATCATTAGTGGCGATGAGACAGTAAAGTGTTTTTGCTTTTTTTAAAATCATTTTAAATTATTCAAATAAAATGAACCTTTGGGGCTTCTAAATAGTCTAATATATAAAAGGGAATATTTTGGCAGGGCTCAAATCATTTGTCGAATAATACGAGGGGGTATAGAAATGGTGAAGGTTGCAGTGTGTGATACTGATGAAAATAATTTAAGAAAAGAGAAAAAGCTTGTAGATCAATATATGCGGGTACATGGTTATCAATACTGTATAGAATCTCCTGCATCTGAGGTGGATTTAATGATTATCGGAGATGCTTACCGCATTATTTTCGTGACAGCATGTCAGGGAGTGCATGTTGATGAAACTAAAATAAACGCGATGCAGAATATCATAAAAGGTGATGCTATGTGGGATAAGCGGATAGTTAGATGTATGGACGATTTTATGCAGAGATTTATTGAGAAAACTTCAAAATTACAATTTGCTTTTGTGGAAGGTAATAAGAAGATATATCCTAGCGATATAGTATATATTGAGAGTTGTTTACATAGAGTGATATTTCACATCAAAAATGTATCGAAAACATACTCTATGTATCAGAAATTAGATAGAACTGAAGAAATATTGTGCATGTATGGATTTTGTCGCATTCATAAAAGTTTTCTTGTCAACATGAGATATGTCGAGAGTATTCAGCGATATTCGGCGAGATTGACGGATGAAATTAGCATTCAAAAAGAACTCAGTGTTTCACAAAGTAAATATAATAAGGTATAAGAGGAGTATGCGAAATATTACGATATATAGCACAGAGGATAAATTATTATTGTGACTTTTAAATTCTGCATTTTATTTTTGAATTCTGCAATAGTTATAGATATATTCCTCAGAGTATGTAAAATAAAGACAGATGCCATGAGGGTGAGCTTGTTTAGAATATCAATGCAGTTTTAACTGTGAAATCGGTGACAGATTCGTTCCCGACCACATCAGTGTCCTTTACAGGGACTTCAAATGGAAAGGCAATGAAATATAAAAATGCTATACCACTTGCAAAACAGAAAATAAAATTTAGAGGGACTGTAACAAAGTACACTGCTTTTACAATTAAAGCACAGGTGAAAGGATAATAAAGATTATGAGAGTATTTCACAAAAATTATTTACTATATTGTATATTATTAATTCTTACATTATGCATTACAGGATGTCAAAAAGCGCCGAAGCGAGACAAAGATACAACGGATAAAGTTGATTTATCTTCGGACAAGTTAGTGCCTGTACAAGAAGCAAAGCGACAGACTTTGAAGTTGCAGGGGATTAATATGGATGGACTGCAATTTCCTAAAATGATTATGTTTCCAGACGTGCAAGAGATCTCGGAGATAAAACTCACCCCTTGGTATACCCAAAATGATAATGATCTAAAAAAAGTGATCCAATCGTTATGGAGTGATTATGATACTGTGGATTGGGAGAAAATTCAAGAACAGGATTTTCCAAACGACAATATTCCGAATTATTATGGGAAGGAAAAAAGTGATAAGAAAACCGGAAAAACATATTCTTATAGTTCTATGGGATTTTTCTCTGGAAATTCATTGGGAGATGAACCTGAGCCATCAATGGATAACTGTGTGAAAAAATATAATTTTGAATGGGGAGAGGTCGCATCAAAGCAGGACAAATATGCTCTACAAGACGGTGAACTTTCGGTATTAGATGCAGTTACATATACAGAAGGTCTCTTTAATAAACATATGCGGTCGTTTGAGAAGGAAAAGTTTACTTATAAAGTACAACATTTGTATGTCATGAAAGTACCTGATCAAGAGTATTATAGCTACAGCATGGTGATCGGACGGCTATATAATGGAATGGTAGTGGATACAAGCTCCGATTTTTTATTAGCTGATGGAAAAAGTTATCCATATACGCATTGCGGAAATCACATTATGGCGACTATGTGTCATAAGAAGACATTAGATTATGTTAATACAGGTTTCGAATGCTTTGATATTGCAAGCACGAAAGCGCATAAAAAAATCATCTCGCCACTTTGGGCAGTACGTAAAATTAAGAAAGAGATTGCTCATATTGGAGGTATGTCGTTTCAAAATTGTGGATTGGTATATCTGCTTGTACAAAAGAACCGTGAGGCAAAGGATAATGTTCAGGGGGTGTATCAGTGCGTAGACGATACGACTTGTTTGCGTCCGGTATGGGTGTTTATGACAGGAGCTTCAGGATCTGCATTTGATACAAGCACAGATGATATACATGGCGCTAGCGTTATTGTCGATGCACTGGATGGGACATTATATTATTATGAGGAAACAGGGGGGTACTGATCCTATGATAAGGTTAGAGATCAAAAAGAGCATAAAAAGCAGATATTTTTTGATTGCAGTTGCACTTCTTTATATTATGTTTATGCTTGGGGACAGTGGACAGGTATTAGGAGATGAAACATCAACAACAATCCTTCAGGCAATTTGGAACAAATTTCATGGAAATTGGATCAAAGGATTAAATTCCTCCTATTTGATCCGTATGGACAGTATGTGGCAGGATAATGCATATTTGCCGGTTGTGATGCCTGTAATTTGTGGTTTCCCAAGTGTGATTAATTACTTAGAGGAAATTTCAACGAAAAATAAGAGGATGATAATTACAAGATGCAGTTTTAAGGAATATTATACTGCTAAAATCATTGCAAATGCGATTACTGCAGTAGGTGTTTCTATCACGGCGATCGTATTATTTTATGCTACACTTTTGGTGGGATATGATTATATTCCAGTGTCTGATGAATCGTTTTCAGTTATATACTTTACGTTTTCCGGTAAGATGATAGAGGGAGCTGATAGTGCACAAAAGATTTCGATGACTCTGATTTATATGCAACTGATGAAAGGAATATTATTCTTTTCTCTGTATTCCGTGATAAATAGTTCTTTCTGTTTTTTGATGGGAGTATTGCTACAGGATAAATATTTGGTATTAGGCAGCACGATTGCAGTAATTTATCTGCAGTGTAGAATATATGGGGAATTATCCACCAAATATCTTAGAGATGGAAAAATTCTCGCAGGCAGAGTGGCAGATCTGATCAATCCATGTTTTTTGCATTATGCAGGTTCCTCGGTAGAGGGGTTTTATCAACATAGAACATGGCTGGCTTTGCTTATTGCGGTGATTATCATAGCATTTAACTATTGGTTGATGGTTTATGTGTCGCAAAGGCAGTTTGATATTACAGAACGCTAGGGAAAACAAAAGATCATAGAAACGGAGGGCTACGATGAAAAAAGTTTTATTGATACTTCGACCCGGTTTGCAAGAATCATTTGCAGATAAAAAGAATATTATTTTGTTGTTGATCATTGGTTTTATTTTGGATAACGGTGTCAGAGTGATGGTTGATCATGCAAAACAAGTTGGACAGCCGCTTGGAGTATTTGAAACATTTATTATGTGCTTAAACCACTGGTATTATCTGGTTATTTTTTTGGTGGGCTATGTGTTGATCCTCACTACGATTCCAAGGTTGGATAGTGATCAGTTGTTATTGATATACCGTGCCGGTAAAAAAGGGTGGTTTTTTGGAGAACTTTTGCAGATTACCTTGTATTCTTTGGCATATATTTTGTTACTTATGGCTGGCTGCATGGTTTGTGCTGCAAAGTATAGTTATATAGGAAATATATGGAGTAATTTTACCATCTATTATAAGAGCAGTTATGAAAAATTGCTGTCTGATAATAATCGATTTATTGACCAACAGGTTTTTAAGTATTATTCCCCTTACCAAGCGGTAATTCATGGCGTAGTATTACTTTTGCTTTGCATGGTGTTAATGGGAACGGTGACGCTCTATTTTTCGATTATGAATAAAAAATTAGTGGCAATTCTGTTGAATGTGATTTCGATTTTATTTGTACTTATTTTTAATAATTATCGCATAGGGGCTATGTGGTTATCTCCGTTTTGTCACGCCGTGCTCGCACTTCATAATAGGTATGTTTATACAGAGTTTTCTGTATCGCTTGGGTATTCCTATGCATATTTGGTGCTGTTGGAAATAATAATGATTGGATTATCTATAAAGCAGTTGAAGAAAAAGATGTTTTATTAGTACACTGATTTAAACTTCGCACATCAAAAGATGCTGTCGGGTCACATATTGCTTATTATGTCAGTAAAAAATATGATATTTTGCAGCCGGCAAACTAACTTGTTCTGCCGGCAGCGAACTAAGATAATTGCCGCAGAACGCAGAGTTTTTGTGTGATTTCTTATTTTGTTAAGTCTCTGATGAATACATGCCTGAAGGAATGTCTGAGATGTCCCGGTTTAGCAAGGTATCATCGATTTTTGGACGGGACGCTTTCGCTACGATGCGCTACGTCACGTTACTTAATGTCTCTGAAATACGAGACATAAGTAACGACGAGCGCAAAGTCCCTTTCAAAAATGATGATTACCTTGCTTCCGGGACTTCGAGTTCTCCGAAGGGCATGTAAATCAATCATCAGAGACAACAAAATTTAGAAATCACCTAAAACGTAAATGCGGCAAGGCAATTACTATAGTTCTCTGCCAGCAGAAATCGTCATGTTGTAGCTGCAAAATACATAGTAATCTTTGAAATAATAAGCAATATGTGACGATGTGATGATTTTGGAGATGCGAAGTTGGAATGCGCTGATGTATTAGATTGTAAGGGAGGACTAGAGCATGATAGAAGTTCAAAAGGTATCATTGCAGATAAAAAAAGCAAAGATATTAGAGAATGTTGATTTCACCTGTCAAAAGGGGCAGATTTGTGGTGTCGTGGGTAGAAATGGAAGCGGTAAGACGATGTTGATGAAGTGTATCTGCGGTTTTGTGAAACCGACTTCTGGAGAAATACAGGTAGATGGTCAAGTGATTGGAAAAGATATAGATTTTATTCCGAATGCTGGAATCATTATTGAAACGCCGGGGTTTATTCCTAATTATTCAGGCTATAAAAATCTGCAGTTGTTAGCATCTATTCAAAATAGAATTGATAAGACAAGGATTCGTGAAGTTATGCAGATGGTAGGATTGGATCCGGATATGAAACGTAGTGTAAAAAAATATTCCTTAGGAATGCGTCAAAGATTGGGGTTAGCACAGGCAATTATGGAAGATCCAAGTGTATTAGTTCTTGACGAGCCCTTTAATGGGTTGGATAAGGAGGGGGTTGTGGAGATGCGGCAATATCTGTTGCAATTAAAAGATGCGGGAAAGGCGATTATGGTTTGCTCACATTCATCGGAGGATATTGCAGTTTTGTGTGACCGTGTGTATGAAATGGAGCATGGCAAATTGACGCCTAAATGATTGCATTCGCCCCAATTGGTTGCTATACTAATATAGTAGAAACCGTTCCGGGCATGTTGTGTTCGATGCAACGTGACAATGAGCGGTAATGAGTATTGATAGGCAATAGATTGGAGGAGCTATGGCATACGACGATTATTTGAAGGCACAAAAATTAGCTTTAAAAGCATATAAAAATAAAACAGTGAGAGGTGCATATCCGTATCTTCCGGTATTGGATGAGATTCTTTCTCATGTCCGGATTGAGAGAGAGGAAATTCTGGGGACGGTAAATATTCCATTAAAACAAGTGGTGGGAACATCCTCTGCAGGGCGTACGCAGGCATTTGCATCTAATTTTATGCCTTTGTTGGATTATGGCAGTGAGTTTGCTACAAAGTGGTCAACACTCTATGATGCGCAGATTGAAGAGGGGATTCATACTCCGATCAAGGCCTATGAATTTTTAAATAAATATTATGTGATCGAAGGAAATAAGAGAACCAGTGTACTCAAATATGTAGATTCTCCAACTATCGCTGCGGAAGTGATTCGTAAGGTGCCTCGTTTAACGGATGATCCGGAGATTCAAGTCTATTATGAATATATGGATTTTTATCGTAAAACAAAGATTAGTTATGTCATCTTTACCAAAACCGGAGGATATCAGAAGTTATGCGAATATGTGGGACGAGGGAACAATGAAGAGTGGACGGATGATGACCGCATGAACTTTTCATCGTTCCATTTGGCATTTTATAATGCATACAAAGCATTGGGGGGACTGGAGTTAAAGGATATTACAGAGGATGATGCGCTGTTATTGTATCTGTCCCTGTATCCGTACAATGAGTCCATGGAGAAATTAACCGGTGAGATAAAAAAAGATTTGGAAAAGATCTGGCCGGAAATCAAAACGCTGACCGTAGAGGAACCGGTAGAATTATTGATCACACCAACGACGGAAACGTCTATGATCAAGAAGATCCAGTCCAAAAAAGTGCACAAGGTGGCATTTGTTTATGATGTACCACCATCAAAATCGGATTGGATCTATGCACAGGAATTAGGGCGCGAGCATATTCTGGATGTATTTCACGGGGAGATTGAGGCGGAGAAGTTTATCGCCAAGCCTTATGAGGAAGATGAGGAGTTATTTACGGAGCTTTGCGAAGAGGGATATGATATTATTTTTGCAATCGCACCAATGTTTATTCGTGCCTGCATCAAAGTGGCACCGTTGTATCCAAATACAAAAATATTGAATTGCTCGTTAAATTCACCGCATGCATCCATTCGAACCTATGGTATTCGTATTTATGAAGGCAAGTTTTTGCTGGGAATGGTGGCAGCAGCTATGAGTGAGCAGGATGACATTGGATATCTGGCGGATTATCCGATTTACGGTGTGATTCCGGGAATCAATGCATTTACGCTGGGAGCGCGCGCGATTAACCCACGTGCCCGTATTCATTTGCAGTGGTCGACGATGAAAGATGCGCATACGGATGAGTACTTTTTAAGCCATGGCATTTCATATATTTCTTCGCAGAATATGATCTCGCCGACGAAAGAGGACCGTGCCTTGGGATTGTATCATTTGACCGAGAATGGTGCCAAAAATATAGCTACTACGGTGTACCAGTGGGGTGCTTTTTATGAGGAATTGATCAACAGTATCATGCGCGGATCTTGGAAAACAGACACGACCAAGGAGCCAAAGGCGCTGAATTACTGGTGGGGATTGTCCGCAAATGTGCTGGATGTTATATTGGGCAGCAGTGTTCCGACCAGCACGCGCAAACTGGTTGATTTTATGAAAAATGCGATCGCTGAGGGAAATTACTGGATGTTTTCCGGAGAATTATATGATAAAGATCATAATAAGCGCTGCAATGCAGACGAGGCGCTGCAGTCTGAAGATATTATGATGATGGATTGGCTGATCGATGGTATTGTAGGTGATATTCCTACGATCCATCAGTTGATAGACCATGCGAAAGAGCTTGTCAGTCTCCGTGGATTGAAGCAGGCGCTTCCGGAGGGAGAAGGCAAGATTTTGTAGGAAAGGCATGGTGAGAACGGATGAAGATATTGTTATTAGCGGATGTAGAATCAAAATATTTATGGGACTATTTTGAAAAAGAAAAGCTTGATGGCATTGATCTGATCATTTCCTGCGGAGATCTGAAAGCGGAGTATTTGTCTTTTTTGGCAACATTTACGACAGCTCCTGTGCTTTATGTACATGGTAATCATGACGTGAAATATGATTATAAAGCTCCGGATGGATGTGTATGTATTGATGACCGTGTCTTTGTGCACAATGGGCTGCGTATTGCGGGACTTGGTGGTTCGATGTGCTACTCCATGAAGAAATACCAGTACACCGAGAAGCAGATGTATAAACGACTAGCTCGCTTAAAGTGGCGTATCCGTATTCGGGGCGGGTTAGATATTTTAGTGACACATGCGCCGGCTAAGGATCTGGGAGATGCCGAAGATCAGCCACACAGAGGATTTCGGTGCTTTCGTTGGATCATGAAACATTACAAACCGGAGTATTTTTTTCATGGACATGTTCACATGAACTATAACCGTAATCAGCCACGTGTCAGCAGCTACTTAGATACAACGATCATTAATGCGTATGACCGGTATATCGTTGAAGTGCCGGATCCGGAGAAAAAACGCAAATTCTGGCAGAAAATGAACAAATTTTTGTATCCAAACGACATTTATTTTGAATAGATAACTCAAACTTCGCACATCCAAGATTATCGTGTTATTACATAATAAGTAATATGTGACCTGACAGTAGCTTTGGATGTGCGAAGTTTAGGTAAATAGCATTTTTGTAAAATGTGGAAAGGCACTTCCTTTTGGTGCGCTGCATAAGATATATGGATAGCGTGAAAGGGGAAGTGCGACAATGCAATCATTTCCACAACCTCCCAGCGCCAAAGAAGAAAAAGAGTACCTGAAAAAATGCAAGGAAGGCGACTGGCAGGCGCGTAATCAATTGATTGAGCGGAATATGCGCCTGGTTGCCTATATTGCCAAGAAGTACCAGCAGTCAGGGGTAGAAATGGAGGATCTTATTTCGATTGGAACGATTGGACTGATCAAGGGAGTGGACAGTTTTAGGGAAGACAAAAAGATTCGGCTTGCAACGTATTGTGCGAGATGTGTAGAAAATGAAATACTGATGTATCTTCGTTCCGTAAAAAAGACAGCGCGTGATGTATATTTGTTTGATACCATAGGTTCGGATAAGGAAGGAAATGAAATCAATCTGTTTGATGTATTGGAATATGAGGAAGAGGATATTGCAGATCGTTTGACGAGAAAAGAGCATATTGGTAAGTTGGAACAATATATGGAACAAACCCTGACACCACGAGAAAAAGAGATACTTTGCCTGCGTTACGGCATACAGGCAAAGGAGCAGAAAACGCAGAGGGAGATCGCAGAAATTTATCAAATTTCCAGATCTTATGTATCACGTATTGAAAAAAAGGCACTAAAGAAATTGAGAGATCGTTACGAAGACGAATAAAAAAGCCAAAAGGGGCTGTTATATGAATTGCAGATGGTTCATATACAGCCTCTTTTTGATAGATTTGGACTGGACGCGGACGGTCAAATATGCTAACATTTTCTCTATATGATAAGATCAAGGACAGAAAGGAAATGAAAAAGATATGACATACATCAAAGAATATCAAGAGGGAAATAAGTTTTTTGGCATTTATTTGTGCAAATCCAAGCAGGTATTAAAAACAAAGGCTGGTAAGACTTATTATTCTTTGCTCTTGCAAGATAAAACGGGGATTATTGACGGAAAAGTTTGGGAACTCACCAATGCGATCAACGATTTTGACAGCATGGATTTTATTATGGTAGATGGTATGGTTACGACTTTTCAGGGGAGCAGACAGGTAAACATTAATCGTATTCGCCAAGCGCAGGAGGGAGAATATGATCCGAAAGAGTATATTCCGGCATCGAAATACGACATTCCTCAGATGTATGAGCAGCTGAAACAGCATATTGAAGGGATTAAAGAGCCACATTTACATAGACTTGCAGAGATGGTGTTCGTGGATGATACAGAGATCGCTAAGGAGTTTCAGCAGCATTCTGCTGCCAAATCGGTGCATCACGGTTTTATTGGCGGACTGTTACAGCATACGCTCGGTGTAACAAAAATGTGCGAGTATTTTGCGCAGAATTATGAAATCTTAGACCACGATCTTCTGATCACTGCAGCGATGTTTCATGATATTGGAAAGTTATATGAATTGTCTGACTTTCCGACGAATGAATACACAGATGAAGGTCAGCTTTTGGGACACATTTTCTTGGGTGCTGAGCTGATCGGCAAATGGAGCAGCCAGATTCCGGGATTCCCACCGGTATTGGCAACGGAGCTTCGTCATTGCATTTTGGCACACCATGGTGAGTTAGAATATGGATCTCCTAAAAAACCGGCGTTGGCAGAGGCGATGGCACTTAATTTTGCAGACAACATTGATGCGCGCATGGAGACAATGACGGAATTATTTGATAAAGCAGATCCAACGATGGAATGGCTTGGATTTAATCGAATTGTAGATTCCAATGTACGTCAGAGCTCGGGATATTTGCAGAAACGCAAATAGAGAAAGTTGTGAAAGGTCTTAAGAAGATATGGGCTGAGGAAGGAATAGATAGTAGCATGGGAAAAAAAACAAAAAAAGAATTTTCAGAGGCGGTTTGTCACAAAAATGACGAGCTGACCCTGGAAATAATTGATATGGGAACAGAAGGTGAAGGAATTGGGCGTGCAAATGGGTACGCCCTTATTGTCAAGGACGCATAGGTTGGAGATATTGCCCGAGTACGGGTAATGAAAACGAGAAAGCATTTTGGATATGCGCGTTTGTTAGAAATTATACAGCCGTCGCCGTTCCGCGTGGAACCGAAATGTCCGGTGGCAAGACCGTGCGGTGGATGTCAGTTGCAGCATTGCAGCTATGAAAAGCAGTTGCAGTGGAAGCAGGAAAAAGTGGCGAATTGTCTCCGGCGCATCGGCGGGATTGATATAGACAAAAATGAGGTTGTTATGGAACCGATCATGGGAATGGAAGTCCCATACTATTATCGCAACAAATCGCAATACCCGGTTGGTTATGACAAAGACGGAAATCTCGTCGCAGGTTTTTATGCCGGTCGTACGCATCAGATCATTTCCTGCCGCAATTGTGCGATTGCTGATCCGGCAAGCCAACTGATCATAGACACCGTGCTTGACTTTATGAAGCAATATGGCATTCGTGCTTATGATGAAACGACCGGGAAGGGAATTGTGCGGCATATATTGATCCGTTCCGGCAAAAGCACCGGGCAGATCATGGTTTGTCTGGTTATTAATGGAACCAGACTTCCGCATAAGGAAGAATTGATCGAAGTACTGCGAGAAGCGAATCCACAGATTGTCAGCATTTGCATAAATATCAACGATAAAAATACAAATGTTATTCTCGGCCGGGAAACGAAAGCGATTTATGGACAGGATTATATAGAAGATTGTATCGGCAGCTTACGCTATCGTATTTCTGCGCAGTCGTTTTATCAGGTAAATCCTATTCAGACGAAAAAACTTTATGATAAGGCATTAGAGTATGCTGATCTGCATGGGGATGAAACGGTTTGGGATCTGTACTGCGGCATTGGAACAATCTCCTTGTTCTTGTCCCAAAAGGCGGACAAGGTATATGGTGTTGAAATCGTAGAACAGGCTGTAAAAAATGCACGTGAAAATGCAGCATTGAATGAGATATCCAACGTAGAGTTTTTTGCCGGGGCAGCAGAAGAGGTCGTACCGGCGAAATATCGTGAGAGCGGAGGGACATTACGCAGTGATGTGGTCGTGCTCGATCCACCGCGAAAGGGATGTGACGAAAAATTATTACAAACGGTCATTCAGATGGAGCCCAAACGCATTGTGTATGTCAGTTGCGATCCGGCAACGCTGGCAAGAGACTTGAAGTATTTTGGAGAGAATGGGTATGCCCTGAAACGAATCTGCCCGTGTGATATGTTCGGTCACAGCTATCATGTGGAGACGGTGGTTGGACTACAACGGAAAGATATGTAGAAATCCTTGAATTTACGCACTTTACAGAGTTTTGGACTTTTAATGAAGTTGGTGTAAATCATAAAGAAAAAGTACAAGTTCGTAAAGTGGAGGTGTCTGTGGTACTTGACCTGGATACTTGAAACACAATTTTGTATATAAAAGTGAATAGAGATCATCAATTATGATGAATGTAGGGATACTTGCAAAAGAGTGTCCCTATTTTTATATAAGGGCATTCCTAACGGGGATGCCTTTTGAATTTTAGGAAAGGAGATGCAGAACATGGGCGTTATTGTTTCAAGGCATGTTGGGACAAAAAAAGACCTGCGAAGTTATCTGAAATCACTAGAGAGGATGACGAAATTTGAAATATGTCATGTCTCAAATTTTAAATCGTGGGATAAGCCGGGAATCTATCGGATTTATATAACAGTCCGAAAGAAAGAAAAAAAGATACACAGTTTATAAAAATAAAGAATACGGAGGGTCAGAATTATGTGTAAAGTAATTGCTATATGTAATCAGAAAGGTGGTGTATCCAAGACCACTACAACAGCAAATCTTGGAGTTGGTTTAGTAAGAGCAGGAAAGAAAGTGCTTGTGATCGATGCAGATCCGCAGGGAAATCTGTCACAGAGTCTCGGAATTGAAAATCCGGATGAACTGGAAGTTGCACTTCCGAGTATCATGGAGCAGATCATCATGGACAAGGAGGTGGATGTAACGAAAGGAATCATCCATCATAAAGAAGGACTTGACCTTATGCCTTGTAATATTGATCTGTCAGGAGTGGATATTTCACTTGTAAATGCCATGAGTAGAGAGTTTGTCTTGAAAACATATGTGGAAAGCATAAGAGAGTTCTATGATTACATTCTGATTGACTGTATGCCAAGTTTAGGAATGATAACGGTCAATTCACTAACGGCATCGGACAGTGTTTTGATTCCGGTGCAGGCAGCCTACTTGCCGGTAAAGGGAATGGAGCAGTTAATTACAACGATCTGTCGTGTGAAAAAGCACTTAAATTCGGAAATCAAATTCGAGGGGATTCTGATTTCCATGCTGAACGCAAGAACGAACTATGCAAAGGATATTATGGTGTTGATCAGGGAGTATTATGGGGATGCAATTCCTATCTTTGAAAGCCAAATACCGTTTTCGGTAAAAGCTGCTGAGACGTCCGCTGCAGGAGTGAGTATCTTTACTTTGGATAAAAAGCATCCGGTGGCGCAGGCTTACGAGAAATTGACAGAGGAGGTAATCGCTCATGAGTAGGACAAAGGTATTAGAAAATGTAAAATTGACGAGTTTTGATGACCTCTTTGGAGGAAAGAACATCGAAAAGGCTGCAGAAGCAGGTGATGTGAAAGAGATACCGCTTTCAGAACTGCATGAATTCCATAATCATCCGTTTCAGATTCGTTCAGATGAAGAACTGGCAGAGATGATTGAGAGCGTCAGAGAGCATGGTGTGCTGGTGCCGGGAATTGTCCGGAAACGCAAAGAAGGCGGTTATGAGATCATTGCCGGACATACAAGAAAGCATGTAT
>ERZ773193.2905-NODE-2905-length-16831-cov-8.377682_pt1 | contig 16831 bp, 12 predicted proteins | sample MGYA00511110_ERZ773193 | MGnify/ENA primary metagenome ERZ773193 (study PRJEB29015, sample SAMEA2737784) | human gut metagenome | biome: human gut; feature: human-associated habitat; material: faeces | place: China | collected 2012 ...
CACGCCATCGGCGCGGCGAACAATCTGCTCGCCGCCATGCTCGACAACCACATCCAGCAGGGCAACGCCCTCGGCATCGACCCGCGGCGCGTCACGTGGCGGCGCTGCGTGGACATGAACGACCGGCAGCTGCGCTGCATCGTCGACGGGCTCGGCGGCAAGGCCAACGGTGTGCCGCGCGAGGACGGATTTGACATCACGGTCGCCAGCGAGATCATGGCCGTGCTCTGCCTGGCCGAGTCCATGGCCGATCTGAAGGCGCGGCTGGGCCGCATCCTCGTGGGCTACACGTATGACGGCCGCCCCGTCACGGCGCGCGATCTCAAGGCCGTGGGCGCGATGGCGGCGCTGCTGCGCGACGCGCTCAAGCCCAACCTCGTGCAGACGCTCGAGGGCACGCCGGCGTTCGTACACGGCGGGCCGTTTGCCAACATCGCGCACGGATGCAACAGCGTGCTCGCCACACGCATGGCCATGCACCGCTGCGACTACGCCGTGACGGAGGCCGGCTTCGGCGCCGATCTCGGTGCGGAGAAGTTTCTGGACATCAAGTGCCGGCTCGCCGGGCTGCGGCCGGACGCCGCCGTCGTGGTGGCGACGGTGCGCGCGCTGAAAATGCACGGCGGTCTGGCGCTGAACGAGCTCGGCACGGAGGATCTCGACGCGCTGCGCCGCGGCGTGCCGAACCTGCTGCACCATGTGCGCTGCATCCGCGACACGTTCGGTCTGCCGTGCGTCGTGGCCATCAACCGCTTCCCCACCGACACCGACCGCGAAATCGCGCTGCTGATGGAGCTGTGCGGGCAGCTGGGTGTCCGCGTCGTGCTGTCCACCGTCTGGGCCGACGGCGGCCGCGGCGGCGAGGCGCTCGCGCGCGAGGTCGTGCGCCTGTGCGAGAGCGAAAACCACTTCCGCTTTGCCTATGAGCTCGACGCGCCGGTCGAGGAAAAGATCGACGCCGTCGTGCGCCGGGTCTACGGCGGTGCGGGCGCGGAGATCCTGCCCGCCGCGCGCAAACAGCTCCGCGAGCTGGAGGCGCTCGGCTTCGGCGGCCTGCCGGTGTGCATCGCCAAGACGCAGGCGAGCCTGTCGGACGACCCAGCGCTACTCGGCGCGCCCGAGGGCTTCACCGTGACCGTGCGCAGCGTGACCGTGTCCGCCGGGGCGGGCTTTCTCGTCGCGCTCACGGGCGACGTGCTCACGATGCCCGGCCTGCCAAAAATCCCGGCCGCCGAAAACATCGATGTCGATGACGACGGCCGCATCACCGGCCTGTTTTGAGCGTTTGCGCCCGCACATGGTTTCCTGTGCGGGCGTTTTTCTGCGCGTCGCTAGAAGTTATGTAAACCAAATGGCGCATACCGCGCTCCGCCCCCTCATAGGATGAAGGCAGAAAGCCGGAGGTGGTGCAATGTACAAAGTGCGGCAAGCCGTCAGAAAACACCGGAAACTGCTGAGTGTGTGCGCGATGGTGCTGACTATCGCGCTTATGTTCTGGGCGGTCAACAGCCCCGCGATCGTGGGCGTAAGCGCGGCCAAGCGCGTGCTGCCCATCTACAGCGTGCAGCGCGATGACCGGGTCGTGAGCCTGTCGTTCGACGCAGCCTGGGGCAACGAGGATACGCAGATGCTCATCGACATCCTCAACAAGTACAACGTCCACGCGACGTTCTTCGTCGTGGGCGAATGGGTGGACAAATATCCCGAGTCGGTCAAAGCGCTTGCGGACGCCGGCAATGAGGTCATGAACCACTCGTCCACGCACCCGCACATGGCGCAGCTAAGCGCCGAGCAGATCCAGACGGAGGTCAACACCTGTGCCGACAAGATCGAAGCCGTCACCGGTACACGGCCGACGCTGTTTCGCTGCCCCTACGGGGAGTACAACGACACGGTCGTGAGCACCATCAACGGTCTGGGCATGCATGTCATCCAGTGGGACGTAGATTCGCTCGACTGGAAGGGGCTGAGCAGCGACGAGATCACATCGCGCGTGCTCACGCGCGTACAGCCGGGCAGCATCGTGCTGTTCCACAACGCGGCCGAGCACACGCCGGAGGCGCTGGCCGGCATCATTGAGGCGCTCATCGCCGACGGGTATTCCATCATCCCGATCTCGCAGATGATCCTCCCCGGCGACACGAGCATCGACCCCAACGGCCGCCAGTGTCCGGCGACCGTGGGCGAGGGGTCATGAACAGAAAATGAAAGCGGGGCCTCGCCCCGCTTTCGTTGCATTTTGCGCGCAAAAACGCTATAATGAAGAAAAAATCACCGCCCACGGGACGGTTCAGGAGTAAACATCTATGGAAAATTTCCAGAAAATCGCCGTGCTCATCGACGCCGACAACACGCAGCTGTCCAAGCTGGAGGCCGTGCTGCACGAGGTATCGACCTACGGCCGCATCGTCGTGAAAAAGGCCTACGGCAACTGGCGCAAGGACTCGCTGAAAAACTGGGAGCCGGAGCTCAAGCGCCTCGCCATCCGCGCCGAGCAGCAGTTTGACTACGTCACCGGCAAAAACACGACCGACATCGCCATGGTCATCGGGGCCATGGATCTGCTGCACAATAATATGTACGACGCGCTCGTACTCGTGTCGAGCGACAGTGACTTCACGCCGCTGGCCATCCGTCTGCGCGAGTCGGGCCTGTACATCATCGGCGCCGGCGTGACGACGACGCCGGAATCATTCAAAAACGCCTGCGACGACTTCATCCTCATCGACTACCTGTCCAAGGCGGATGAGAAGCCCGCCGCCGTCGAGCACGCCGCGGAGCCCGCAGCCAAGAAGCCCGCCCGCAAGACGAAAAAGACCACCCGCAGCACGAAAAAGCCGGCGGCCGAATCTACCCCGGCCGCCGAACCGGAGCCGGCTCCCGAGCCCGAACCGGAGCCCGAACTGGAGCCCGAACCGAAAAAGCCAGACATCCGCGAGATCCACAATCTGCTGCACATTGCGTCCGAGAAGTATCAGGACGCCGACGGCTTTGTCAACGTCAGCTCCTCGGGGCTGTATATCAAGCGCGTGAAGCCCGATTTTAACGTGCGCGCCTACGGTTACAGCAAGCTGCCGGAGCTGCTGGCCGCTTTCCCGAACAAGTACCAGATCAAGCGCTACGAGGGCAAGGGCGGCGCGACGATTATCGCCTATAAATGCCTGTAATATCAAGCATTTGAAACTCTGATAAGAACCCGCTCAGATTTCAAAAATCCCCTTGACTTTCGCTTCCGGGCGCGCTAGAATTCCTCTCCTGATGGGGTAGGACACCACCGCAAAGCAAACCTCTTTCTTAGATGCCTCTGCGTCGGCACACCCCTCAAATTTTAAGAAAGAAGGTTTTTCCTATGACTGCTCAAATCCTTGCGGCTGTCATCTTCGTCGGCATGTTCGCGCTCATCATCATGGACAAATTCGAGCGCCAGTATGTCACGCTCGGCAGCGCGGCCCTCGTGCTCGTGGTCGTGTTCGGCATCTGCATGCACAGCTGGGACGCGATCAAAAACGCCCTGAACCTCGGCGCCATCTTCCGCGCCGACTTCTGGTACGGCGCCTCGGAGAGCGCAAGCTCCGGCGTCAACTGGTCGACCATCTTCTTCATCACCGGTATGATGATCATGGTCGAAGGTCTCGGCAAATCCGGGTTCTTCCGCTGGCTATGTCTGTCGCTGGCAAAGCTCGCGCACTACCATGTGGTGCCGCTGCTGGTGTGCTTCATGGCCATGGCCGCGTTTCTGGCCATGTTCATCGACAGCATCACGGTCGTGCTGTTTCTGGCGACCGTCACGCTGGAGCTGGCGCAGATCCTGTGCTTTGACCCCGTTCCGATGATCCTGTCGGAGGTCTTCTGCGCCAACCTCGGCGGCGCTGCCACCATGTGCGGCGATCCCCCCAACATCATCATCGGCACGGCGCTCGGCTATACGTTTACGGACTTCATCCAGAACACCGGCGTGATCGTCGGGATCTGCTTTGTGTTCGTGCTGCTGTTTTTCTGGCTGTGCTTCCGCAAGCCGCTCAAGGCGAGTGAGGCTGCCCGTCCGGCAGACGCCGTCTGCCCCGCCCCGGCGACCGCCATCGCCGACCGCAAGGCGTTCATTGCGGATGTGATCGTGTTTCTCATCGCGGTCGCGCTGCTTGTGACACACGCGCAGACCAGGCTGACCGTCGCGTGCATCGGCGTGATCGTCGCAGCGCTGACGCTGCTCGTGACCGTGTGCACCAACGGCAGCACCGGCGTGAAGGAAGTGCTGCGCGGCGTGGACTACAAGACGCTGCTGTTTTTCATCGGCCTGTTCATCTCCGTCGCGGGACTGGAGCAGACCGGCGTGCTCAAGCTCATCGCGCAGTTCATCTCGAGCATCAGCGGCGGCAGCATCAAGGTCGTCATCCTCATCATCCTGCTGCTGTCGGCCGTGTGCAGCGCACTGATCGACAACATCCCGTTTGCGGCCACCATGGTACCGGTCATTCAGTCCATCGCGGCAACGCAGGGCATGGATCTGCGCGTGATCGCCTGGGCGCTGTCGCTCGGCACCGACCTCGGCGGCAACGCTACGCCCATCGGCGCGTCGGCCAACGTCGTGGCCACATCCGTGTCGGCCAAGAGCGGCCACCCCATCACCTGGGGCAAATACTGCAAATACTGCGTTCCGGCCACCGTACTGGTCATTGCGGTCTCGCTGGGATGCCTGTTTCTGAGATACCTGTGATCCTACTTTGAGAAAGGCGGTAACGCATCATGAAGCAAATCATCGTGACCGTCGGCCGTGAACACGGCAGCGGCGGCAAGTACATCGCCGAACAGATCGCCAAACAGCTCGGCATCGCGTTTTATGATAAGGAGCTGCTGCTGGCCAGTGTCTTCAACGCCGAGGATGCCGCGCGCTATGACGAAAAGCCCGTGCACCTGCTGTGGTCGCGCCGCATCGGCGAGAACTTCAACGCGCCGGAGGACGCGCTCGCACGCGAGACGTTCGAGCACATTCAGGAGCTTGCCGACAGCGGCGAGTCGTTCGTCGTGCTCGGCCGCTGCTCAGACTTTGTGCTGCACAGCAACCCGAACGCCGTGCACCTGTTCATCGCCGGAAAGCCCGACGTGAAGCGCCGGCGGCTCATGGAGGAAAAATCCCTCACGGCCGATCAGGCGGCGCAGGAAATGCGCCGTGTCGACCGCGACCGCAAAGCCTACCACAACTACTACTGCGACACGAAGTGGGGCGATGCGCGCGGGTATGACCTCGTTGTCAACAGCGGCAAGCTCGGCATCGAGAAGACTGTCGACACGCTCGTGGCCTACGTGCGTGCCTACCAGGCACAGAACGCATAAACCGCAAAACTCCCCGGATGCATGATCCGGGGAGTTTTGTATTTCAGGCGTCGTGCTTTTGCGGCCAACAGGATGTCAGGATTCCGGCCAGGATCAGTACACCGCCGAGCAGACCCGCAAAACCGAAGTGCTCGTGAAAGCACACCGCACCCAACGTTGCCGCAACGAAAGGATTGAGCGCACAAAACAGTGCTGCGTGGTCCGCCGTTGTTCCGCTCTGTGCGACCGGCTGGAGTGTGAAGCCAAAGCCGCTGCACACAAGCGCCAGTGCCAGTACCACCAGCCACTCTGTGCCGCTGCCGGGCAGGTGCGGCATCTCAAAAAGAAAAGACGCCGCCAACGCCAACAGCCCCAAAAACACCACCTGCACAACACCGGACAGCAGCGGATCTGCCCCGGCGTGCGTGAGCCGGTCGGTCACGAGAATGGCAGCCGAATACAAAAACGCCTCCAAAATGCAATATCCGACGCCCGGTGTGAACGAAAGGCCGTTGCGCAGCGTGAGCAGCGCCACGCCCAGCAGACAAGCCAGCGCGCCGATCAACGCGCGGCGCTCCGGCCAACGGCGGCTGAGCACCGCCTGAACGATCGGCACGATGACAACAGCCGTATTGGTCACGAAGGACACCGTCGAGGTTTCCACCGTTTTGAGCGCCGTGAGCTCCGCCGTCATGACGCAAAAATAGATGCCGCCCATGGCCAGACCGCTCAGCAGTGTGCGGCGGTCGATGTGCAGCAGCCGCCGCCAAAACAACACCGCCAGAAACGCAAACGCCAGCAAAAACCGCACTGCCAGCAGCGTGAATTTGCCCATGTCCTGCAGACCGACCTTTGTAAGCACATACGACGTGCTGCGCGCAATGATGACCGCCGCCAGCAGCAGCTCCGCCTGTGTGCGCGTCATGGTTCGGGTCTTCATCCGTAATTCCTCCCGAAAATGTCTTGACGAAACGATACCATGGTTATATCATTGCGTAAAGAGACAATGTTTCAACGGTTCCTTGCGAATCCCGCAAGGACGGAGGCAGCTTATGGACACGGAAAAATGCCGCGCACTGCTGGCCGTGCTCGAGGCCGGGAGCCTCTCGGCGGCGGCGGAAAAACTGGACTACACTCCCTCCGGCCTGAGCCGGATGATGGCGGCGCTTGAGCAGGAGCTGGGCTTCCCGCTGCTGAGCCGCTCGCACAACGGCGTGCAGCCGACGCGTGCCTGCCGGACGCTGCTGCCGACGCTGCGGGAACTGACGCACTGGAGCGCCCTGCTCGAGGCACAGGCAGCCGAGATCCGCGGCGTCGAGACCGGCACCATCGCCGTCGGCTGCGTGTACGGGGCATACTACGGCTGGCTCAGCCGCTGCATCGCCCGCTTCTGCGAAGTCTACCCCGGCATCGAGGTGCAAGTCCTGCAGGGCAACAGCAGCCAGCTCACGCGCGCCGTGAGCGAGCACACGGCCGACTTTTGCATCACGAGTTTCCGCGAGGGCGACTTTGACTGGATTCCACTGTACGCCGATCCCATGGTCGCGTGGCTGCCGCCGGAGCATCCGCTGGCCGGGGGCAGGACGTTCCCGCTCGCGGCGTTTGCGACCGAGCCGACCATCGCGACCTATATGCACCAGGACACAGACAACGCGCGCGTGTTCGCCCGCGCGGGCATCACGCCGAATGTCCGCTACACGTCCGTGGACAGCCGCGCCACCTTTGCCATGGTGCAGGCCGGTCTCGGCGTGAGTCTGAACAATCAACTCATCACCCGCGGCTGGGACACGACCGGCATCGTCATTCTCCCGGTCGATCCGCCGCAGTATGCCGAGATCGGCATCGCCGCGCCCGCGCCGGAGGAGCTGTCCCCGGCGGCGAAGCGGTTTCTCGCCTTCGCCCGGCAGACACTGCGCACGGATCCCGAGGCCGCGGAACTTGGAAAGGAGCAAGCATGAAAGTATCCGAACTCCCCTACCGGCGCGTAACGCGCGAGGAAATGACCGAAGGGCTGCAGCGCGTGATCGAGCGCGTGCGCGCCGCGCAGAGTGTTGAGGAGATCCTCGCCGCGCGGGCGGAATATCTCTCGCTCACGACGGAGTACGCCACAGCACAGTCGCTGTCGTATATGCGCTACACGATCAACACCGTGGACCCGTTTTATCTGGCGGAAAAAGACTACTATGACGAGATCGGCCCGGAGGTGGAAAACCTTGCACTGCAATATACCTCCGCGGTGCTCGACAGCCCGTTCCGGAAAGAACTCGAGACGGCGCTCTCGCCGATTCTGCTGCGCAGCATGGAGCTGCAGCGGCGGAGCATGTCGCCGGAGATCATTGGCGACATGGTCGAGGAAAACAAGATCGTCAGCGAATACGCCCAGCTCATGGCGGGTATGCTCTTCCCCTTCCGGGGCGAACAGCTGCCGCGGCCGATGCTCATGAAATACGCCCGCAGCGCTGATCGCGCTACGCGCAGGGAATGTTATGAGGCCCTCGGCACAACACTGGCGGCGCACAGTGCGCAGCTGGATGACATTTTTGACCGGCTCGTGCACGTGCGCGACCGGATGGCCAAAAAGATGGGCTATCAAAACTTCATCGAGCTCGGCTACTGCCGCATGGAGCGCATGTGCTACGACGTGCAGGCCGTGCAGACCTTCCGCGAGAACATCGTGCACGATATCGTGCCGGTCGTGTCCCGCCTGCGGCTGGAAAACGCCAAGCGCCTCGGCATCGACACGTTCCGACTCTACGACAACGAATTTTTCACCCCCGGCGGCGATCCGACGCCCTGCGGCAAGGACGAGCTGTTTGCCGCGGCGCAGAAGATGTACGACGCCATGGGCGACGTACCGGGCGCGTTTTTCCGCATGATGTGTGAAAACGAGGCCTTTGACGTCGAGTCCCGCCCGAACAAATGGGGCGGCGGCTACTGCACGGAGTTTCCGAAGTTCCGGCAGCCGTTCATCCTCGCAAACTTCAACGGCACGTCCGGTGATGTAGACGTCGTGACGCATGAGGCCGGCCACGCGCTCAACGCCTACCTGATCGCGGACAACCGCTTCGCGCTGGAACTCGGCTGCGGCGGCATGGAAACCGCCGAAACGCACTCGATGAGCATGGAGTTTTTCGCCTGGCCGTATCTCGACGCCTTCTTCCCGAAGGCGGGCGACGCGGAGCGCTACCGCTTCCAGCACGCGCTCGATGCGCTCAGCTTCCTGCCATACGGCACAATGGTGGATGAATTCCAGCACCGCGTCTACGCCGAGCCCGACCTCACCCCGGCCGAGCGCAACGCCGTCTGGCTGGAACTGGAGGCAAAATACCGCCCGTATATCGACCAGAGCGGCGTCCCGTATCTCGAGCGCGGCACCCGCTGGCAGTACCAGATGCACATCTACGAGACGCCGTTTTACTATATCGATTACTGTCTTGCGCAGACGGCGGCGTTCCAGTTCCTGCTCGCGTCGCAGGACGATTATGACGGTGCGTTCGCCCGCTACCTGCACCTGTCGCAGCAGGGCGGCGAAAAGCTCTGGACGGATCTGCTGAAAGAAGCCGGCTTCCGTTCCCCGTTCGAGCCGGGCGCGCTCGCACAGCTGGCAGCGCAGGTGGAGCCGCTCATCCGCAAACACACCGTCTGACAAAGGAGGAAAGCACCATGTATGAACTGACCCAGGTGGCCGGAAACAGCTACTATATCCAAAGCCCGGCCAAGATCGGCCTCGTGCGCCTGAACGACACAGACGTCTGCCTCATCGACAGCGGCAATGACAAGGAGGCCGGGCGCAAGGTGCGCCAGATCCTCGACGCCAACGGCTGGCACCTGACCGCCATCTACAACACGCACTCCAACGCCGACCACATCGGCGGCAACCAGTACCTGCAAAACCAGACCGGCTGCAGGATCTACGCGCCCGGCATCGAGTGTGACTTCACGCGCCACCCGGTGCTCGAGCCGTCGTTTCTCTACGGCGGCTATCCGCCGAAGGAGCTGCAGCACAAATTTCTCATGGCCAAGCCCAGCGACGCGCAGGAGCTGACCCCGGCGTGCCTGCCGGAGGGGTTTGAACTGCTGCAGCTGCCGGGGCACTTTTTCGACATGGTGGGCTTTCGCACGCCGGACGACGTGGTGTATCTGGCCGACTGTCTGTCGAGCCGCGAGACACTGGAAAAGTACCAGATCGGCTTTCTTTACGATGTGGCTGCCTACCTGAACACGCTCGAAATGGTCAAGACTCTCTCTGGGCGCGCCTTCGTGCCCGCGCACGCCGCGGCCACGGAGGACATCACCCCGCTCGCGCAGTACAACATCGACAAGGTGCTCGAGATCGCGGACATCATCGCGGAGCTCTGCCGGGAGCCGCAGACGTTCGAGGCAGTCTTGCAGCAGCTGTTCCGGCGCTTTGACCTCGGGATGAACTTCGAGCAGTACGTGCTCGTCGGCAGCACGGTGCGCTCCTACCTCGCGTGGCTCAAAGACAGCGGAAGGCTCTGCGCCGTCTTTGACGACAACCGCCTGCTCTGGCAGCGGGCATGAAATGCATATCAAAAAACTCCGCATCCGATCGGATGCGGAGATTTTTCATTCCAGAAGGCCGTACTTTTCTTTCACACGCGCGAGCTTGCTGAACAGGGGCTTATACAGCAGGAGCAGAAACACGGCCGTCGCACCCGCGTGAATGAGGTTGAACACGAACCCCGACGCGCAGGTCGCCAACCACAGCTGCCACGAGGGCACGGCGTTGTACATGAGCATGCTCGCCGTGTCGAGCAGCACACCATAGACGATGAGCACCGAGAAAAAGCCGTAGAGCAGCAGCGGCACGAGCTGCACCTTCCGTCCGGAAAACAACACGCCGCCGAGAAAGCCCACGAGCCCGAAACCGAGCATCTGCCACGGCGTCCACGGCCCCTGCCCGAAGAAAAAGTTCGAGATCAGGCCCGCCGCAGCACCGGTGACGAAGCCCGCCTCCGGCGTGAAGGCTACGGCCGTGAGGATCACGATCGCGCACACGGGCTTGCACTGCGGCAGCCAGTAAAACGCCGCGCGCCCGGCCACGGCCAGTGCCGTCATCGTCGCGAGCAGCACGAGCTCGCGCGCCTGCGGCCTGCGGCCTTCAAACCGCAGCACGAACGGCACAAACATCAACCCCACGAGCAGCAGCGACGTGAGGTAGTACTTCCGCTCGTCCCACACGCATACGAATACCGCCATCAGCGCCGGAATCGCCACGAGCAGGATGCCGAGCGCGGCCCAGGTGCGCCGCGTCAGTCGGTGAGACATTGCACGACCTCCCCGCACAGCACCGCGCCGGGCGCAGCGGTGCGCGCGATGCGCGCGGCCGCCGTGGTGTAAAAATAATTGCCGGAGAAAAATGCCCGCGCGGCGTTTTCCGTCACGACCTCGCCGCGAAAGAGCAGGCCGCAGCGGTCAGCATACTGCGCGCAGAACTCCACATCGTGGCTCACGATGCACACGGCCGCGCCCTGTGCGCAGAGCGCGCGCAAAAGCGCGCCGAAGTCCGCCTTGAACGCGCCATCCATGCCCTTCGTCGGCTCGTCGAGCAGCAGCACGCGCGGCTGCATGAGCAGCACCTTCGCCAGCGCAGCGCGCTGTTGTTCGCCGCCGGAGAGGTCAAAGGGGTGCCGGTCGAGCAGCGGCGCGAGCGCCATCTGCCGCACGACCGTGTTCACCAGCGCGGCGTCCCTGCCGAGCGAAGCGAGATCGGCGCGCACCGTGTCGGCCGCGAAGAGCGTGCGCGGGTCCTGCGGCACGGCGGCGATGCCGTCGCGCAGGGGCTGGAGCGCGCGCTGGCGCTTCCCGTCGAGGTACACGCTGCCGCGGTAGAGCCGCAGCCGCCCGGAGAGCACGCCGAGCGCCGTCGTCTTGCCGCTGCCATTGCTGCCGGTGAGCGCGTAGAGCTCGCCCGGTCGCAGCGCGAGCGAGAAATTGCGCAGCACGTCCGCACCGCCCTGCGCGTAGCGAAACCAGCCGTCGCGCACGGTCAGCACCGGGGGCGTGTCCATGGGCACAGGCGACGCGTCCGGCATCGGGCGCGGAGAAAAGCGCTGGAGATACGCCCGACCCGCGCGCACGGTGAGCGGCAGACGCTCCGTCTCGCCGAGGGCGGCGGCAATGCGCGCCGCCGTGGGCATGGCAGAAAAGATCGCATGACCACGCACCGCAGCCGCCGCCTCCTGCGGCGCACCGGCGGCCAGCAGCCGCCCCTGCTCGAGCACGATGAGGTGGTCGGCCAGCGGCACGGCCTCCTCCAGCCGCTGCTCGGACAGCAGGATCGTCAGCCCCAGCTCCTCGTTGAGCTTGCGCAGCGTGTGCAAAAATGTGCTCGCCGCGATGGGGTCGAGCTGGCTCGTCGGCTCGTCCAGAATGAGCACGTCCGGCCGCATGACCACGACGGACGCGAGGTTGAGCATCTGCTTCTGGCCGCCGGAGAGCGCGCCCACGTCGCGCGCAAACCAGTCGGCAATGCCGAAGTAGCTCGCCATCTCGGCGACGCGCAGACGCATGGTTTTTTCCTCGCAGCCGAGGCTCTCGAGCCCGAACGCCAGCTCGTGGAACACCTTGTCCGTCACGATCTGATCATCCGGGTGCTGGAGCACAAAGCCGATGCGCCGCGCCTGCTCAGCAAACGGGATGTCCTTTAGGCGCGTGCCCCCAAGGCACACCGTGCCGCTGACCGTGCCGTGCGGCGTAAGGCAGGTCTTGAGCTGGCGCAGAAGGGTCGATTTGCCGCTGCCGCTCTCGCCGCAGAGAACCGTGACCGCGCCCTCCGGGACCGTGAGCGTGAGATCATCGAGCGCCGGGCGCGTCTGGCCCGGATAGGTAAACGTCAGATGTTCGAGCGCAAACGACGCCATGTCAGCGCCTCCTTTCCATCGAGCAGCAGCGGCAGAAAACACAGCAGCGCAAAGCACGCCATGCACACCGCGCCGGGCACGCCGTCGCCGCCAATGCGGATCGACGGGTAGTAGCGCACATACAGCGCGCCGCAGCCGACGCCCACGCACACGCCCGCAAGCGCGAGCGCAAGCACGGCGCAGAGCACGCCGTCGCGCCGGGTGAAGCGGTAATTGCCGAAATATGTTCTTCTACCGGCGCCGTAGCCCCGGCTCTTCATGGAGTCCGCCGCCGTGATGCCGCTCTCAAGCGCCCACGAAACGGTGACAGACAAAATGCGCGCGCTGCTTTTCAGCCGCTGCCACGCGCTTCCCTCACGCGTGCCGCAGCCGAGCGACGCCTGCGCCGCGCGCACGGCGCGGATGTGCGCGGAAAACTTCGGTACGAACCGCAGCGCCATGCTCAGCAGCAGCGACACGCCCGGCAGCGCGCTGCCGAACACGTACAGATATTTCTCCGCCGTCATGACGGCATTGCAGCACTGGAACCACAGGATCACGGCCGCGAACATTGCCGCCGCAGCCGCGCCGTAGCACAGTGCCTCGCGCGTGACGGGGTTGCCGTTCGGCAGGTAAAACAGCATCGTCACGCCCGCATGGTTGAACAATGCGTTGAGCACCGCCATCAGCACCAGAAACGGCACGAGCCGGCCGAGCGTCCGCCCCAGGCTACGCCAGCCGCGCAGCACCGCACAGTAGCCCAGCGCGCCCAGCAGGCTCAGCGCCAGAAACACCGGGTGCAGCACGAGCATCGTCAGCAGCAGCACGGCCGCAAAATAGCAAAAAGTCAGCGCCGGGTGCAGCGCCGAGAAGGAATCGTTCATGGTTCTCCTTGCTGGGCGCCGACGTCGCGCCCAAGGTCGCAGGTATAGCTCCAGACGACGGTGTCGCCGTCATGCAGTGTATAGCCGCTGCAGCCGTAGTCCGGCCAGACACCGTTGACGCTGTACATCCAGCCGGACAGCTCGCCGCAGTCAAATTCGTAGAGGTTGCCGATGCCCTCGATATAGGCGCTGTTGTACGCAGGCGTCCAGGTCGACTCCATGTGGAGGCCCTGCGCGCGGCAGACCCGCTGCAGCACGTCGAACACCGTGTCTCCCTCCGAGAAGGCGACGGTCGTCTCCGGCAGGAGCACGCCGTCGGCAGGGACGATGTCCGCCTTGCCGGGGTTCAGAGCGTCCATGTGCTCCAGCACCGTGCTGCACTCGATCGTTACTGTACAGCGCAGCGCACCGGCATCCTCCTGCGTCTGTCCGCCGCAGGCCGTGCACAGCAAAAGCAGCAGGCACAGCAGCAGTGCAAGCGCGCGCCGCTTAGCCATGCTGCACCGTCCCGTTCACGACTGTGAGCGCGGCCGTCGTCGTGGCAAGGCTCTCGGTCTCATCCGCGGCGGCCAGCACGGCGTCCGGCACCGTCAGCACCGCCTCCGTCACGCCGTCGGCGAGCTGAAAGCGCAGCCGCACGAGCACGCTGCCGGTCGATGTGGCAAGCGTGCCGCCCGCCTCCGGCAGGCACAGGGCGCGCACGCTGCCGGTCTCGTTGGCACGCTCCGGGTCACTCTCCCACTCCGGGAGGCTACCCATCACGAGCGGGATGTCCCCGTCCGACGTGCCGAGGAACGTGATCTGCGTCGGGTCAAAGGCCACGGCGAGGCTCGCCGCCTCATAGTGCGCGCCGTCCGGCAGGCCGGAGAGTACGACGTCGACCGTGCACGCGCCATCCGCGTCCGCGCTCTGGCACGTGAGCGTAAGCGTGGGGTCGGTGTCCGCGACGCTCTTTTGCCGCAGAGCGATGCACAGCACCACGATAACCACGACCAGCAGCACGGCAAGCACAATGGCAAGGTTCTTTTTCGTCCAGAAAGTCTTCATTGTCCGTCCTCCTGCGCCGTGGGCAGCACCGTATTCTGAACGAAACTGTCAGCCAACGCGCGCACATCCTGCGCGTCGACGCGGCCGTCAAGATTCACATCCATCGTCAGCAGCAGCTCCGCCGCCGGGACCGCGCTATCCGCGCACGCCGTGCGGATATTGAGCGTATCCTGCGCGTTGATAACGCCGTCGGCATTCCCATCGCCGACGGTCAGCACCGGGCCCTTGCCTTCCGTCACGGTGTAGTTTTCCGTGTCATTGAGCGCGTCATCCGTCACGTCCGGCGCAAAGAGCCAGACCCACGTCGGCGTGTCGCTGCGCTCAGACAATACGGGGCTGTAGAGCAGCTGCGTCCCGTCGGAAAACGTGACCGTGCTGTCCACCGTCACGTCCGGCAGGCACACGGCGACCGTGCGGTATCCGGCCGGGATGAGGCCGCTGCCGTCCGCCGTGCAGAGCACGCGCGCGACCGGTTCGTCCGGCTCGGCAGGCGTTTCGACCGCGGGCGCATCCGTCTCCTGATAGAGGCCGCTCTGCCCGCGCCGGAACCGCGAGACGGCCACGAGCGCGTACACCGCCTGCTCCGTGGCGAGACTGTCCGTGCCACCGGAGGCCTTGTGGCGGAACGCGGCCGCGCCCGCATCATAAAACGTCAGCAGCGCATCGACCGCCGAGCCGCCGTCCTTGACGAAACGGCTGTCCGTGTCCGGGTCGATGCCCAGCGCCGTGCAGGCGACGATGACCTGCGCGACGCTCTCGGCATTGGCGGAGCCCCACGAGGTGAAGCCGCCGTTGCCGTTCTGCATGGCCGAGAGCGTGTCGATGCCGCGCGACACGGCCGCCGCGACGGCCGCCTCCCCGCGGTACGCCGCCAGCGCCTGCAGCACCATGGCCGTCACGTCCGGGTCGGCCGCCGCGCCGCTCATCGCCCAGCCGCCGCCGGAGAGCTCCGCCGACAGGATGGCGTCCACGCACTGGCGGCGCACCGCGCTGCCGGGCAGGTAATTGCGACTGTCGAGCGCGAGCAGCGCAAACACCGGGCCGTTGATGCCCTGATTGCGCACCCAGGAAAAGTCGGCATACGGCGCGGTGAGGTCGCAGCCGCCGACCTGCGTCGCGTCGCGCCCGATGGCGGACAGCGCAAGGATGACGCGCGAATTGTCCGTGGATTTGTAGGCGTTGAGCGCACCGTCGCGCCCGGACGCCGCCGTGAGCTCCGGCGCTTTGGCCGCAACGTCGGCATAGTAGTGCGCAAAATAGTCGCTGTCCACGGCGAAATATCCGCCGCGGGCAAGGCCCAGCACCGTCCACTCATCGCCGTAGCCCGGCGACGGGACGGCCGCCGCCTGCTGCGCCAGCGCGGCCGAGAGCACCGGCTGCACATCCGCGCCCTGTGCCGCCGGGGCCGGCAGCACCACGCACGCGAGCAGCAGCGCCAGGCACAGCGCCAGAAACCGTTTGTTCGTTTTCATGATCTGCCTCCTGAAGGGGTCACGATGCGTGCAGTCGATGCGCACGCCGGATTTCGAAATCACGCAACATTATACCAGCCGTCCGGCGCAAAAGCAACGCTCTGCGACATTTCCCGCCCCGGTGATGCATGGACTTTCTGTCAGGTTTTCCGGCAGGCCGCCTTTGCGCAATTTCCCCCGCGCGGCGTGCTAGGATAAGCCCATGGACGTCATCTATCTCGACAGCCTGTTCGGGCTGAATCTGCTGATCGACTACTGTCTGGTGCTGGCATCGGCGCGCGTGTGCGGCGTGGTGCTGCACCGCTGGCGGTACGCGCTCGCGGCGCTCATCGGCGCGCTGTACGCGGCGCTCATGGTCCTGCCCGGCTGCGGGTGGCTGGCAAACGGCGCGATGAAGCTCGCGCTCGGCGCGGCCATGGCGCTCATCGCCTTCGGCGGCGAGGCCCATCTCGTGCGGTGCACGGTGGTGTTCTTCGCCGTGTCGGCCGCATTCGGCGGCGCGGTGTACGCTGCGAGCATGCTCGCGGGCGTGTCGCCGGGCAGCGGCGCGCTCGTGACGGTATCGGGCCGGGTGCTGGCGCTGTCGTTCGCCGCGTGCTACGCGGCCGTGTCGCTCGTGTTCCGCCGGCGGGCAAAGGCCGCCGACCGCGAGGTGCGCACCGTGACGGTCACGCTCGCCGGGCGCAGCGTGACGCTCAAGGCTCTGCGCGACAGCGGCAACGACCTGCACGACCCGGTGTCCGGTCTGCCGGCGGCGGTGGTCGAGCGCGCGGCGGTGCTGCCGCTGTTTCCAGCGCTGCACGCGCTGCCGGACGACGCAGTGCAGACACTGGAGGCGCTCAGTGCGCTGCCGGAGTGCACCGGCCGGGTCGTGCTGCTGCCGTACCGCGCGGTGGGCGTGGCCGGCGCACTGCTGCCGGCGTTCCGGCCGGACAGCGTGAGGATCGACGGCATGCCGGAGCCGATGCTGCTGGCGCTGAGTGCGCAGGCGCTCACATCTGACGGCGCATTTGCCATGGTGCTGCCGCCAAAAAACTGAGGAGGGGTTTTTCGTGCCAAGACTACTGGAAAGACTACATACGCTCTGGGCGGCGCTGCGGCTGCGGCTGCGCGGCGGCGCGCCGGGGCTGTTTTACATCGGCGGGAGCGACACCATGCCCGCCCCACTCGACCGCGAGGCAGAGCAGCAGACCATCCGGGCGCTCGCCGCCGGGAGCGAGGAGGCCGCCTCCCTGCTCATCGAGCACAACCTGCG
>ERZ773193.2911-NODE-2911-length-16811-cov-2.857185_pt1 | contig 16811 bp, 20 predicted proteins | sample MGYA00511110_ERZ773193 | MGnify/ENA primary metagenome ERZ773193 (study PRJEB29015, sample SAMEA2737784) | human gut metagenome | biome: human gut; feature: human-associated habitat; material: faeces | place: China | collected 2012 ...
GATGTGATAGGCCTTCCCGCGGAGGAAGCACCGCGCATCTCTGCCAAAAACGGCATAAACATAGATCAGGTGTTACAGCAGGTAGTGGATAATATACCGGCTCCCGGCGGCGATCCCGAGGCTCCGCTTCAGGCGCTCATATTCGACAGCATATACGATAACTACAAGGGTGCTCTCAGCTATGTGCGGGTAAAGAACGGCACAATAAAGCCCGGCATGCGTATAAGGTACATGGCGACAGGGCGCGAGTTCGACGTTACCGAGGTGGGCGTGTTCACACCGGGGCTGCTGCCTGCGGATTCGCTGACGGCGGGCGAGGTAGGCTATATATCCGCTTCCATAAAGAGCGTGGCGGAGACTAAGGTGGGCGATACCATAACAGATGCGGACAACCCCGCCAAGGAAGCTCTGCCCGGCTACAAGCAGGCAAACCCCATGGTGTTCTGCGGCATATATCCCGCCGACGGCGCGGACTATGAGAACCTGCGCGACGCCCTTGATAAGCTCAAGCTCAATGATGCGTCGCTGTCCTATGAGCCTGAAACCTCCATGGCACTGGGCTTTGGCTTCCGCTGCGGCTTTCTGGGCCTGCTGCACATGGAAATAATTCAGGAACGCCTTGAACGGGAATTCGATTTGGACCTTGTTACCACAAGCCCAAGCGTCATATATAAGGTAAAGCTTACGGACGGCGGCGAAATGCTGCTGGATAATCCAAGCAATATGCCAAATGTTGCGGAGATAGAGTATATGGAGGAGCCCGTGGTAGAGGCTCACATAATGACCCCATCCGAATATGTGGGCACCATAATGGAGCTGTGCCAGGACAAGCGGGGCGTGTTCAAGGACATGACCTACATCGAGGAGGACACTCCATTACAAGCTTCCGCTGAACGAGATAATCTACGACTTCTTCGATCAGCTCAAGTCCCGGAGCCGCGGCTACGCCTCGTTTGATTACGAGCTGAAGGAGTATGTAAAGAGCGACCTCGTGAAGCTGGACTTTCTGCTCAACGGCGACATCTGCGACGCGCTGTCAACCATTGTCCACCGGGACAAGGCCTACGCCAAGGGCCGCGCCGTAGCCGAGAAGCTTCAGGAGGTAATACCTCGCCAGCAATTCGAGATACCCATACAGGCTGCTATAGGAGGCAAGATAATTGCCAGGGAAACCGTCCGCGCAGTGCGCAAGGACGTGCTTGCAAAGTGCTATGGCGGCGATATTTCAAGAAAGAAAAAGCTGCTCGAAAAGCAGAAGGAGGGCAAGAAGCGCATGCGCCAGATAGGCACCGTTTCACTGCCCAGCGATGCTTTTATGAGCGTGCTTCGCATAAACTGAAATGGCGGGAATATATCTCCACGTCCCCTTCTGCGTTAAGAAGTGCGCCTACTGCGACTTTGTTTCCTTCCCGGAACAGGGCAGGGCAGATGCGTATTTCCAAGCGCTTTATAAGGAGATAGCGATGGCTGCGGCAGAGTGCGGCGGCAAAAAATTCGATACGGTATTTTTCGGAGGAGGTACGCCGTCGGCAGTACCTCTCGAGTTTATATGCACCGCAATGGAACGCATAAGAGCCTGCTTTGATCTGGAAATATCCGAGACTACAATAGAGTGCAACCCTGGCACGGTTGATATGGACAAGCTGAAAGCATACAGAAGGGCAGGCTTCAACAGGATATCCATAGGCGTTCAGAGCTTTGACAACGGTTTGCTCAGGTCAATAGGAAGGATACACAGCGCGGCGCAGGCCGAGGAAGCCGTAAAGCTATCAAGGGCTGCCGGGTTCGAAAACATAAATATCGACCTCATGTACGGCCTGCCGGGACAGAGCGAAAAAGAGTATATCGACAGCATAGAACGGGGAGGGCTGCTGGGAGTAGACCACATATCCGCATATTCCCTTATATTGGAAGAAGGCACGCCGCTGTACGCTTGGGTGAAGCAGGGCCGCGCCGCGCTGCCTGATGATGATGCTGTGTACGATATGCACAGGGCCGGCATGGCACGGCTGGAGAGCCTGGGCTATAAGAAATACGAGATATCCAACTACGCCAGGCCAAGCTGTCAGTGCAGGCATAATATAAATTACTGGGACGTCGGAGAATATATAGGCCTCGGCCTAAATTCCAGCTCCGCGCTGCGAAGCAAAGAGGGAGAACTGATACGCTTCAGGAACAGCGAAAGCATGGACGATTACATATCAAAGATCGAGAATGGCTGCCTTCCGCGGGAAGATATCGAAAGCATAGGGCGGGAGAACGAAATGTTTGAATGGATAATGCTGGGGCTGCGCAAAATAGAAGGCGTGGAGCTTGGGCGCTTTAAGGCGCGCTTTGGGGCCGATGTATGCGAAGTATACCGGGAAGCCGTAAATAAGCTTGAAAATATGGGCTGGCTGACTGTGGACGGAGTATCTATGCGCCTTACGGACAGAGGCCTCGATATGCAGAACAGCGCGTTGATGGAATTCATGCAATAAAAAACAAATTTTATCAACGTGATTTTTCCGTTTTGTCACAATGTAAGGCACTGCTCCACTTGCAAGAATTGAGGAGCAGTGCTATTATATTACTCGTGGGTTAGCACTCAAACACGATGAGTGCTAACAACAAAACAGTATTTCAGAAAGGAAGGGAGCGGCTATGGAACTGGATATGCGGAAGATGCGTATATTGCAGGCCATAATCGATGATTACATACTGACCGCGACCCCCGTGGGCTCGCGGACGGTATCAAAGAAATCCGACATCGCCCTTTCTTCCGCCACTATACGAAACGTGATGAGCGACCTTGAGGAGATGGGATACCTTGAGCAGCCCCATACCTCCGCCGGACGCATACCTTCCGAAAAAGCATACAGGCTTTATGTGAACAGCATAATGCACAGGGCGATGCTCACCGAGAGCGAGCAGAGGTTTATTCAGAACTGCTATTCAAATACCATCAACAAGGTGGACGAAATAGTGCGCCAGACGGCATGGGTGCTGTCAAACATGACCAAATATACCTCCCTTGTGCTTTCTCCCAACATCAATGCCGTAAAGCTGAAGCACATTCAACTGGTGCCGGTGACCGAGGGCAAGGCTCTGGTGGTGATAGTTACCGACGCGGGTATTACCCGCGACTACATGATCAGAGTGCCCAGGGACATCACTGCGGAACAGCTTGAGCGCATTTCCAGAATACTTACCGAGCGCCTCCGCAACAAGCGGCTGGATACGGTAAATCAGGAGGAGATACCCGAGCTGTACGTCACCATGAAGGAGCAGAGGGATTTCCTGAATGATACTCTGGATACCGTGCGCAAGAGTGCCGAGAACGGTTCAAAGCTTGAACTGTCAGGCGCCAACAATATGCTCAATTACCCTGAGTACAGCGACATGGACAAGGCGAGGAGCTTTCTGAACGTTATTGAGTCCAAGGATATGCTCCGCAACATGCTTACTGAGGCAACAAAGGTCGAGTTTTCGGTGACTATCGGCACGGAGAATCCTTCGGAGGATATGAAGGATTGCAGTCTGGTCACGGCTACGTATAAGGTAGGCGGGACGCCCCTTGGTTCCCTCGGGGTGATAGGGCCTACAAGGATGGATTACGCAAGGGTGCTTGCGGTGCTGGGCCAGCTTGGCAAGAGCCTCGGCACCATACTTACAAATATGTTTGAAGAGGAGCAGCGGTAAATTGGATAAGAAGCATGAGAACAGGAAAAAGGACGACAAGGATCCCGTAGAGCCGAAGCCTGAAAAGAACGAGGCCGAAGAGGAGCTTGTACCCGAGGAAACCGTAACTCTCAAGCAGGATGAGTTCCAACAGGTAAGGGATCACATCACAAAGCTTGAAGGCGAGCGGGATGAAATGAAAAATCTGGCTCAGCGCGTTCAGGCGGATTTTGATAATTTCCGCAGACGCAATGCCAGCGTTTATGCGGACAGCCTTGCTGAAGGCGAGCGGAACGTAATAAAAGAACTGCTGCCGGTGATTGACAACTTCGAGAGGGCGCTGAATAATTCCGAAAATGTGGATCAAAACTACGTTGAGGGAGTGAGGCTGGTCTACAAGCAGCTGATGGATGTACTCACAAAGAAGGGCCTTGAGGAGATAGACGCCAGCGGCAAGTTCGATCCCGAGCTGCACAACGCCGTGATGCAGGGCGAAAGCGAGGACGCTGAGTCCGGCGACATTCTGGAGGTTTTCCAGAAGGGCTATAAAGTAAAAGATCGCATAATCCGCCATAGCATGGTGAAGGTTGCGAAATAAATATTAAAAAGTATAAACTCAACAATAATCAGGAGGAAATAGATTATGTCAAAGATTATCGGTATTGACCTTGGTACCACCAATTCCTGCGTAGCCGTTCTTGAAGGCGGCGAACCCGTTGTAATTCCCAACTCCGAAGGCGCGCGTACTACTCCTTCCGTAGTTGCTTTTAAGGATAACGAGCGTATAGTCGGCAACGCCGCAAAGCGCCAGGCTATCACCAACCCGGACCGTACAGTAAGCTCCATCAAGCGTGAGATGGGAACCAGCTATAAGAAGCATATCGACGGCAAGGATTACACTCCTCAGGAGATATCCGCAATGATTCTTCAGAAGCTGAAGAGCGACGCCGAAGCTTATCTGGGCGAAAAAGTAACTCAGGCCGTTATAACCGTACCTGCTTACTTCTCTGACAGCCAGCGTCAGGCTACCAAGGATGCGGGCCGCATTGCCGGTCTGGAAGTCCTTCGTATAATCAACGAGCCTACCGCGGCGGCGCTTGCATACGGCATGGATAAGGAAACCAATCAGAAGATACTGGTGTACGATCTTGGCGGCGGCACCTTTGATGTATCAATCCTTGAGATAGGCGACGGCGTATTTGAAGTTCTTGCCACCAACGGCAACAACCGCCTGGGCGGCGACGACTTCGACCAGCGCATCATGGATTATATCGTATCCGAGTTCAAGAAGAGCAACGGCATCGACCTTTCCGGCGACCGCATGGCAATGCAGCGCCTGAAGGAAGCTGCAGAGAAGGCTAAGATCGAGCTTTCCAGCATGGTGCAGACCAACATCAACCTGCCCTTCATCACTGCGGACAGCACCGGTCCTAAGCACCTTGACATGACCCTGACCCGTGCCAAGTTCAACGACATGACTGCTGATCTGATCGATAAGACCAAGGAGTGCATGCATATCGCGATGAAGGATGCCGGCCTAACCAATGCCGACATAGATAAGGTCATTCTGGTCGGCGGCTCCACCCGTATCCCCGCAGTACAGGAAGCTGTTAAGGCCATTACCGGCAAGGATCCTTTCAAGGGCATAAACCCCGATGAGTGCGTAGCTATAGGCGCTGCTATCCAGGGCGGCGTACTGGGTGGCGAGGTAAAGGACGTTCTGCTTCTGGACGTAACGCCTCTGTCTCTGGGCATCGAGACCGTGGGCGGCGTATTCACCCGCCTGATCGACCGCAACACCACCATTCCTACCAAGAAGAGCCAGATTTTCTCCACCGCGGCGGACGGCCAGACCAGCGTAGAGGTTCATGTGCTTCAAGGCGAGCGCGAGTTTGCACAGTACAATAAGACTCTTGGCCGCTTCCAGCTGGCCGGTATTGCTCCCGCTCCCCGCGGCGTGCCTCAGATCGAAGTTACCTTCGATATCGATGCAAACGGCATAGTCCACGTATCCGCTAAGGATCTGGGCACCGGCAACGAGCAGAAGGTCACTATCACCGCTTCCACCAACCTGAGCGAGGATGAGATCAACAAGGCTGTACACGATGCAGAGCAGTACGCCAACGAGGATAAGGCCCGCAAGGAAGAGGTAGAGATCCGCAACCATGCCGACAGCATGGTATACTCCACCGAAAAGACCCTCAAGGAGCTGGGCGACAAGCTGAGCGCCGATGATAAGGCCAGGATCGAAGCTGAGATCGCTAACGTCAGGAAGGCCATGGAAGGCACCGACTCCGCAGCCATCAAGGCCGCCAGCGATAAGCTGACCGAAGTGTCCTACGACGTATTCGGAAAGATCTATCAGCAGGCCCAGCAGCAGAATCCCGGCGCTGGCGCAGGCTTCAACGGCAGCGATGCAGGCAGTGCGAACACCGGCAGCGCACCCCATGACGACAACGTTGTAGATGCTGACTACGAAGTAGTGGACGACCAGAAATAAAGCTTTTTAAGGCTTAAACAATCAAGTTTTTAGAAGCAGGGAGCCAAAGCGGATTCGCTTTGGCTCCTTGCGGGGGAACAAAGAGAAAAAAATAAGAGAATTCACGCGAAAGCGGCAGATGTAGAAAGTTGGGGAAACAGTGGCAAAGGCAGATTATTACGAAATATTGGGAATCAATAAAGACGCTTCCGAGGCCGAAATAAAAAGCGCCTTTAGAAAGGCTGCCAAACAGTACCACCCGGATCTGCACCCAGGCGATGCTGAGGCAGAGAAAAAATTCAAGGAAATAAACGAAGCCTACGAGGTTCTTTCCGACCCTCAGAAGAAGGCGCAGTATGACCAGTTCGGCCACGCCGCCTTTGATCCCACACAGGCACAGGGCGGCGGCTTCAACGGCGCCGGCTTCGGCGGCTTCGAGGATATATTTTCCGCCTTTACTGGCGGCGGCTTTGGCGGCTTCGGCAGCGGCTTCGGCGGCAGCTCATCGGCGCGGCGCAATGCTCCTGTGGCGGGCAGCGACCTGCGCTATAACCTTACCATAACCTTTGAGGAAGCGGCCTTCGGAACGAAGAAGGAAATACTTGTACCTCGTGAGGAGAACTGTGCGGCCTGCGGCGGTACCGGCGCGAAGAAGGGTACGAGCCCCGTCACCTGCTCCGTCTGCGGAGGCAGCGGTCAGGTGCGCTCGCAGCAGAACACCATGTTCGGCTCCTTCTCTACGGTTCGTCCCTGTGATGCCTGCGGCGGCACAGGCAAGATAATCAAGGAGCCCTGTCCGGAATGCAAGGGCAGGGGGCGAGTCAATAAGTCCAAGCGCATAGTAGTCAATATCCCGGCAGGCATAGACAATGGTCAGATACTCACCATGCGCGGCGAGGGCGAGGCGGGCCTCCGCGGCGGTCCAGCGGGCGACCTGTACATAAGCATTACCGTGAGGAGCCACAAGCTGTTCACCCGCAAGGGCTCAGACTTGTACATCACCATGGACGTTCCTATGACAGTAGCGGCGCTGGGCGGCGACATACAGGTGCCAACCCTCAGCGGCACAGTGAAGTATCACATTCCGGAGGGTACACAGCCAGGCACTACCTTCAGGCTGCGTGAGCAGGGCATAGTGCGGCTCAATACAACTCAAAAGGGCGATCTTATGGTAAAGGCTAATATAGTCATACCCAAGAAGCTCACAGCCGAGCAGAAGGATATGATAAAAAAGCTGGCGGATTCCCTTGGGGATAAAGTATCCGAGGCAAAGGTCGGCAAAAAGACCATATTTGACAAGGTAAAAGATAAGTGGAATTAGACTAAATGCTTTAGGGCGGCTTTACGGCCGCCCTTTTGTGTTGCCCAAAAGTGAGAAATGCAGTATATTATACTTTAGAATTATATGCATAAAGAGGAATTGATCATATGAAGTGGATGGAGGTTACCATATTTACTACCGAGGAGGGCCTTGACCCGGTATGCGCTCGCCTTGACATGCTTGGCATAAATCAGGTTATGATAGAACAGGGCAGAGAAAGCATAGAACAGTTCCTCAGGGATACTGCCAAGTATTGGGACTATGCCGACATGGATAGGCTCGTCACCAGCGACGAGCCCTGTGTAAAGGCGTACATAGCAGATGTTGCGGACAATCGCGCTGCCGTAAGGGCCATAGAGGATTCCTTTGCGGAGCTGAAAAATACGGATGTGGGCCTGGATCTCGGCAGCCTGCGCACCGTCGTGCGCATCACGGACGACGAGGACTGGGAGAACAATTGGAAGATATACTACAAGCCCCTGGAGATAGGCGACAGGCTGTTGGTGCGCCCCTCCTGGGAGAAGGCGGAGGACACCGGCCGCATAGTACTGTCCCTCGATCCCGGTATGGCATTCGGCACAGGCAGCCATCACACCACGCGCATGTGTCTCGAGTTCCTTGAGAAGACAGTAAAGGCGGGAGACGACATGATAGACATGGGCTGCGGCAGCGGCATACTGTCTATAGCTTCTCTGCTGCTTGGCGCAAAGGAAGCGGTGGCTGTGGACATTGACCCCATAGCCGAGAAGATCGCCTACGAGAACGCCGCCATGAACGGCATAGGCAAGGATACCTACACTGTTCTTGTGGGGGATGTGCTGTCCGACAGCGCATTGCAGGATAAGCTCTGCGAAAAGAAGTATGATGTGGTAGCGGCAAACATAGTGGCCTCCGTCATAATCGAGCTTTCCGCCATAGTGCCGAAACTCATAAAGAAAGACGGCGTGTTCATAATGAGTGGCATAATCGCGGAGCGGCTGGACGAGGTGCTCCAGGCATTGGATAAGAACGGCTTTGAGGTGCTCGAGGTAAAGGCCGGAGACGACTGGCGGGCTATACTGGCGCGGCCCAAGAGGTAAGCATGAACAGGTTCTTTGTAAAGCCGGATGACATGACGGAGGACAGCGCCGCCATCACCGGCGAGGATGTGAAGCACATATCCAGGGTGCTGCGCATGCAGAGCGGCGACAGGGTGATGCTGTCCGACGGCTGCGGGTATGAATACCTTGCGGAGATAGAGACTATCTCCAGGGAGAGAGTAGAGCTTAAGCTTTTGGATAAAAAACCGTGTCCTGCCGAGCCGAAGCAGCGCATAACGCTTTATCAGGGCATTCCCAAAGCGGGCAAGATGGAGCTCATTATACAAAAGTGCGTTGAGCTTGGCATAAACGGGATAATACCTGTGGCCGCGGAGAGAAGCGTGGTCAGGGTGAAGCCGGGAGAGTACAGGGCGAAGCAGACGCGCTATCAGAGGGTAGCCTGCGAGGCGGCAAAGCAGTCCGGCCGCGGCATAATACCTCATATAGGCGAGCTTACTACATTTAAGACCGCCGATATGTCCGCCTACGACCTTATACTCGTAGCCTATGAGGACGAGCGTCAGACCAGCCTGAAGGAGGTCCTGAGGGCGAATATGAAGGCTGAAAATATAGCTGTTATAATAGGCCCGGAGGGAGGCCTTGAAGCTGGCGAGGTAGAGAGCCTGATAAATAAAGGCGGCAAAGCCGTATCCCTTGGCCGGCGCATACTTCGCACCGAGACCGCCGGCATGGCTACCGTCGCGATGATACTTTACGAGCTGGAAGAATAGAGGAATACAGGTGAAGGCTGCATACTGTACACTGGGGTGCAAGGTAAACCAATACGATACACAGGCCATGCGCGAGCTTATGGAAAACGCGGGCTACGACACTGTGGATTTTGAGGATGAGGCGGACGTATACATAGTGAACACCTGCACCGTCACCGCCACCGGAGATAAAAAATCCCGCCAGATGATATCCCGGGCCCACAGCAGAAATCCCGACGCAAAGATCGTAGTAGCCGGGTGCTATTCCCAAAGGTCGCCGGAGGAGGTGCTGGCTCTGCCCGGAGTGAGTCTGGTGATAGGCTCAAAGGACAGGGCGAATATAGTAGGCCTCCTTGCCAATCTTCACGAAGGCAGGCTCAACGCCGTAGGCTCTCTTATGGGAGAGCATGAGTTTGAGGAGCTTGTGGCCACGAGGGAGGGCCGAACAAGGGCGCATTTGAAGATTCAGGAGGGCTGCGACAGGTACTGCACCTACTGCATAATACCCTATGCCAGAGGTCCGCTGCGTTCAAGGACGCCGGAAAACATACGAAAGAACCTGTTGCTGCTGGCCGAGCACGGCTATAAGGAAGTGGTCATGACGGGAATACATCTTATGTCCTACGGCAAGGATATGGACTGGAAGGTAGACCTGACAGATGCCATAGCGCAGGCAGACGGCATAGACGAGATACAGCGCATAAGATTAGGCTCGCTGGAACCTCAGCTGCTTACCGAAAAGTTTGTTTCGGCGCTGAGCAGCAACCCTAAGATATGCCGTCAGTTCCATCTCTCCATGCAGAGCGGCAGCGACGGAGTGCTCAAACGCATGAACCGCCGCTACGATACTGCCGTATATGAAAGGTGCGTGGAGATGCTGCGCGAAGCCATGCCGGGCTGCGCCATAACCACCGACGTCATAGCGGGCTTTCCCGGGGAGAGTGAGCGGGAATTCCAGGAGACCATGGAATTCATACGCCGCATAAAGCTCGCGCGCATACACGTGTTCCCATATTCCAGGCGTGAGGGCACAGCGGCATATTCTATGCCGAATCAGATACCCAATGCGGAGAAGTCGCGCCGGGCAGGCGAGCTTATACTTATAGGCGCGGAGCTGGAGAGGGAATACCTTCAAAACTTCCTCGGCACCGTGCAGGAGGTGCTTCTGGAGGAGGTCGAGCATGGCCTTATGAGCGGCTATACCGATACCTATGCAAGAGTAGGCGTTGAGGGCGCGGACGAAGGTATGGCGGGACAGATGGTAAAGGTGCTGATAAAAGAAGCGGCAGAGGGTCGCCTGCTGGGACAATTAGTGATATAATATACCTAAAGCCAAATACACAAAGGAGGAAAGTCCATGGATGATTGCATCTTTTGCAAAATAGCAAACAAAGAGATACCTACGAGCCTTGTCTATGAGGACGATCTGGTAGCGGCCTTTAACGACCTTTCGCCTCAGGCGCCGGTACACGTGCTTATAGTGCCCAAGAAGCATTACCAGAGCGTGCTGGAAGTACCAGAGGGAGACGCCATAGTGGCCCATATGTTCCATGTGGCGTCCAAGCTGGCAAAGGAGCTGGGCATAGCGGAGAATGGCTTCCGTCTCGTCATAAATACCGGCAAGGATGGCGGTCAGAGCGTGCCGCACCTTCATCTGCACATGACCGGCGGCAGGGAGCACGGCTGGCCAGCGGGTTAGTACAGCGGTTAAACAAAAATACACAATTATTGTGTTGACTTGGGGGGCCTCTTCAAGTATAATAACTTTGTTTGGATTCCTATGCTTCGTATAACTCACGATGTGCTATGTTGCATTCAGAGGGGAGGGAAATTGATGGAAATTCGCGTAGGTGAAAACGAGTCCCTGGAAAGTGCTCTTAAGCGGTTCAAGCGCAAGACTGCCCGCAGCGGCATCTTGGCCGAAGTACGTCGTCGTGAACACTATGAAAAGCCCAGCGTAAAGCGCAAGAAAAAGGCCGAAGCAGCCAGAAAGCGCAAGTATTAATTCAAAAGAGACCTAAGGTTTAAGGTTCGGGATAGTAATACCTTCCCGTAAAAACCACAAGGCAGTCGTGGCGACAACGGAATAACAAACATCAATGGTTAAAAAGGATTCCCCGGTAGAAATTACCGGGGATTTTTTTGCTTTATTATGGCATATCTTAGCATATCCTATTTAGAGGTGACTGATATGCCATTTTTGAATTTCGGAGACCTTCGCCGCAAAGAGGTGATAAACATACGGGACGGGGCAAGGCTGGGCTGCATATGCGATCTGGAGGTGGATCAGTGCTCCGGGCTGATACGATCCATAGTTGTGCCGGGGCCGCCGCGGTTCTTTGGAATACTGCGCAGCGATGAGGAGTTGGTGATACCATACGACCGTATAAGCAAGATAGGCGACGATGTGATACTGGTGGACGTGGTGCTCAAATAAGGCTGATACCTCATAAAAATGCTCAAAGCTATGGCGAAAAATCTACATATGTGGTATCATGCATAGTATAAATACAATACTTTGGGAGGTATTCCCCATGAAATGCCGATATTGCTCGAGCACGGAAAGCAAGGTAGTGGATTCCAGACCTACCGAGGACGGTACTTCCATTCGCCGCAGAAGAGAATGCATTAACTGCGGGAAACGCTTCACCACCTATGAAAAGATTGAAGAAATACCCATAATGGTAATAAAAAAGGACGGCACACGAGAACCGTTCGATAGCGAGAAGATACTTTCCGGCGTCAGGAAGGCCTGCGAAAAGCGCCCCGTTTCCACCGCGGATATGGAGCTTTTGGTGGACAACGTAGTGCGGGAGGTGTTCAACTCCCTTGAGCAGGAAGTAAAGAGCGAGGCCATAGGGGAGATGGTCATGAGCAGGCTGAAGGATCTGGACGAGGTGGCGTATGTGCGCTTCGCGTCGGTATACCGCCAGTTCAAGGATATAAATACCTTTATGAACGAGCTGAAGATATTGCTCGGTGAAAACTGATGAAGATGCAGCAGCAACAGGCCGCGCTGATAAAGCACGGCTTTATTTACAAAAGGACAAATAAGGGTACAGGGCTTTACTGCGCCGAAGCGCTGGATAAGGCCGGAGGCGTGTCCCACGGCTTTTCCACCCGTGAGGGAGGTATAACTGTCGATCCTCCAAAAGCGTCGCTGAACCTGAGCTGGACACGGTGCGGATCCCCGGAGGAAGTTATAGCCAACTTTAAGATATTCGCTGAAGGCGCGGGCATTGATTATGACGATATGGCGGTGGTGAACCATGAGCATGGAGCCAATGTGCTGAGGATCGCCCATGAACACCGGGGCCGCGGCTTCTATAAAGACCCGCTGCCGCCCTGCGATGGCATAATCACTGACGATCCGACCGTCACTCTCGTCACCTCTCATGCGGATTGCGGGGCGTATTTCTTTTACGATCCCGTTCATTGCGCCATAGGAATGGCCCACGCGGGCTGGAAGGGCACGCTGCTTCGCATAGGTGCCGAAATGGCTGAGGAGTTTGACACCGACCCGAGCGACATAATTGCCGCAACAGGGCCCTGCATCTGTCGAGACTGCTTCGAGGTGGATGCGGATCTTGGCGAAAAATTCCAAAGTGAATTCGGCTATCCCGGAATATCGCGGCCGGGCAGGCCGGGCAAAGCTTATGTGGATCTGGAGCTTGCAGCTGCGGTACAGTTCGTTGAGGCTGGGATAAGGCCTGAGAGCATCACCCTGATGAACGCCTGTACCTACGAAAATCGCCAGCATTTCTTCTCCCACAGGCGCGATAAGGGAATAACCGGATCCATGGCGGCCTATATAAAGCTCATACAGCCATAAATTGCTTGCTTTTAACTTCCCCGTAGTCTGCCAAACTAAAGGCAGTATTTATGGGGAAGTTTTTGTATGCCTGAATATATAGTTTTTTCGATATGCCTGATAATACTGTCCGTTACGGGGGTGCTGAAGTCGCCATGCCGGGCAGTAGGGCTGAGCATGTTTGAGATGCTGTACATGCTGTTGTGCGCCTTGGCGCTTTCTGTATTTGATATGACGCTTAGCGTAGAGCTCAAGGTAAACGCAGGGGCTGCGGTGATGATATTCCTGCCGGCGCTGCTCGTGGAAGAGACTCGTGAGAATCAGGGAGGGGCGGTTGCGGCACTGGTGCTGTTTTCTTCGGTGATCGCCCTCGTTGAGCGCAGCGGCCTTGTATATGGCAGTGATAACGGCCTTTTCAGTGCGCTTATGGCGGGAACGTCCGCCGTGCTTTTGAATGAGAGCCGGGGCTGCGCCTGCTGCATAGCGGCTGGGATACCGGTGTTTTCCAGGGTAGTAGGCTGCTTTATAAACATGGCGTCCGTAGGCTATTCCAGCCTTGAGATAGGTTCGGAGGTGCTGTTCTCGCAGCTTGCCGCGCTGAGTATGGCTATAGTAATAATATGGATACACAGCTTGTGCTCAGTTGCGGGCGCAGACGCCAAATAAATCAATATAACAGATAATTCGACCGTCCTTAACAGGGACGGTTTTGTGTTATGGAAAGAAATACTGTCATAGTTATATAGCAACAGGAGGGACAGGCGATGAAAAGGAGCAGCTTATCGGTGCTGCCAAAGGGAATACGGGAAGACATAGAAGGGGTACTCAGGCCGGATACAGAGGAGATACGGGTGCGGGCCAACAGGCCGGTGCAGCTGAGAGGGCCGCAAAGCATATTGCTGAATCGTATAGCCTCTGCAGAAGAGTGCGAAACAATGCTGGAGCTGGTATGCGCCCATTCGCTCTTTGCCTACGAGCAGGAGCTGCGCGGCGGCTATGTGACGCTGGAGGACGGTTCCCGGGTGGGCATCTGCGGCAGGCTGAACCCTTCCGGAAGCGTATCCATGCCAGGAAGCTTCAATATACGTATCGCCCGGGAGATAAAAGGGGCGGCGGACGGGCTTATGGAGAGGATAGCCACCCGGGACGGCATACTTTCCGCACTCATACTTTCAGATCCGGGAGCGGGAAAGACCACGGTATTGCGGGACGCGGCGCGGCAGCTTTCAGCGCAGGGCTTGCAGATAGGCATTGCAGACGAGCGGGGAGAGATAGCTGCGTCGGTAAACGGTGTGCCAAGGCTTGACATAGGGGACAATACCGACGTTATGGGAGGCTGCGCCAAGTGCCGGGCCATGGAGCTCATGATACGCGCCATGTCGCCTCAGGTGCTGATAACAGATGAGATAGCTACCGCAGAGGACGCCGAGGCAGTCATGGATGCTTCGGGCTGCGGGATAAGGGTGATAGCCAGCGCACATGCGGGCAGCGCGGCGGAGATAATGCGCCGGCGCGATATATCCGCCATAATAGCCGCGGGGGCATTTAATAAGGTACTGCTTTTGAAAAAGCAGGGAACTGAACGCCGGTTATATGACATTACGGAGGAACTAACATGAGAAGTATAGCCTGTGTCGCGGTACTGTGCCTGTTCAGCCTTTGGGGATACTCAAAGAGCAGAGCTCTGAGGATTCGCGCTATGATAATGCGGGCCTTCGGCAATGACGTTCAAAGGCTTTGCCGCGAGATAAAGCACAGGCCACGGGAGCTTCGCAACATGGTGCTCTGTTTTGAGGGCAGCGAGTTGGAGGGCTTCTGGAAGCTGCTGGGGGAAAGCCTCGGAACCTGTGAGCGGGCGGAGGAAGCGTGGCGGGAGGCCGCAATGTGGCGCGGCTTTAACGTACTGGGAGAAAGAGAGAGGGAGATAATACTTCTTTGCGGCAGCGGACTTGGCATAAGCCCCTCCGAGCCGCAGCTGAACGCCGCACAGAGGGCTTATGAGGAGGCGTTCTCAAGGGGAGAGGAGCTTGACAGGGAGGCTGCCGCGAAGGGCGGCATGTTTACTAAGGTAGGCGTGCTTATGGGTATAGGGGCGGCACTGCTTCTGATATGAGGTGAAGTATATGGGGATAGATATTGTACTTAGGATAGCGGGCATAGGCATACTGGTGGCAATAATATGCCAGCTTTTGAAGCAGACAGGCAGGGACGACATAGCAATGCTGGCGGCGCTTGCGGGGCTGGTTATTACGCTAAGCCTTGTAGTGGGCGAGATAAGCACACTGCTTGATCAGGTTAAGCGCATATTCGGGCTGTGACCATGGGTGAAGAGATGCTGAGGCTGGGAGGAGTGGCGGTGATAGCCGTGAGCATAGCGCTGGTGCTGAAAAACCAGCGGCCGGAGCTTGCATTACAGGTGTCTATCGTTACAGGCATAGTGCTGCTGGCGGCGGCGATAGCCATAGCCGGGGAGGTAAAGCAGCGGGCGGAAGAATTCATGCGGAATTACTCGGTGGATGGAGCCGGAATAGCGGCGGTGGTAAAGATAACCGGCATAGCATATGCGGCGCAGTTTTCGGCGGACATATGCCGTGACGCGGGGGAAAGCGCCGTGGCCTCCCGCATAGAGCTGGCGGGCCGGCTCATGATGCTGCTTGCGGCGCTGCCTATGGTATTTTCAGCCGTGGAGGCGATATGCGGTCTTGTAAGCTGGTAGGGCTGTTGCTGCTTGGGGCGCTGCTGATATCCCCGTGTATGGCGATGGCGGAGGAGATATCCATACCTGCGGTAGAGTATGACATATCGGGCTGGGAGGATATATGGCGTGAGATACAGGTGGAAACCGGCGGGGCTGCCGGCGGCGCATCGGTATCGGACGCGATAGCGCGGATAAAGGAAGGAAACCTGGACGGGCTGCTTGATTTGGGAAGGATTGGGGGACTCTTTAAGGAGAAGCTCAAGGAGGGGGTAAAGGGTATGCTTGGCATAATAGCCGCGGCGTTCTTTTCCGCGGCGGCAGGAGCGGCGGTGGGAACACAAAAAGGCGTGGGCGAGATGCTGAGCTTCTGCCTTACCGGGCTTTGCATATCCGTTGCCGCCGCATGCGTGTGCGCACAGATGAAGGAGGCACAGAGGGTGATAGACGGGGTGGCTCAGCTTGGCGAGCTGGTATCTCCGGCGCTTATGGTAATGATAGCGGCAGCCGGCGGCAGCGCCGTATCCGCCGTGCAGCCTACCTCCATACTGCTTTGCAGCGGCATGACGGAGGCGTTTCGAAGCACCTTCATGCCGTTCATTCTGATGATGTGCGCGCTGTCCACGGCGGGTACGGTCAGCGAGAACAAGCAGCTCAAGGCAATGGCTGGGCTGATAAAGAGCCTTTTGAAATGGGGCATGGGGCTGACGTTCACCTTCTTTCTGGGAAGCGTAAGCATAAAGAGTCTGAATGCAGCGGGAATGGACAGCGCGGGGGTGAAGGCTCTTAAATACGCCTTTGATAAATCCGTACCTGTAGTGGGCGGAGTGATATCCGGCACATATGAAGGGCTGAGAGCCGGGGCGATTGTGCTGAAGAACGCGGCGGGTACAGTGGCGCTGCTGCTGTTGCTTTTGTACTTTACAGCTCCCGGCATACGAATGCTGTGTTCGGTCATAAGCATGAGGATAACCGCCGCCATATGCGCCGTGGCGGGCGTGCCGGGAAATTCCATGCCAAAGGCCACGGCCCTGCCCGGCAGCTTGCGCGCATAGG
>ERZ773193.2926-NODE-2926-length-16753-cov-5.148161_pt1 | contig 16753 bp, 10 predicted proteins | sample MGYA00511110_ERZ773193 | MGnify/ENA primary metagenome ERZ773193 (study PRJEB29015, sample SAMEA2737784) | human gut metagenome | biome: human gut; feature: human-associated habitat; material: faeces | place: China | collected 2012 ...
CTGCCGCGGCCTTTGCCTCTTCGTATGCCTTGCAGGCGTCGTCATAGGCCGTTTGCGCTTTTTTCAAATTGTCGAGGAGCGCATCTCGCCAGGCTATGAACCGGTCGATATCGCCTTTATATTTCTCTACAGCACGTTCACAGTTATTAACTCGTCTTTCCTGATTTCTGAGGCGGTACTGGAACTCGCGGAGCTCCTCTTCGCAATGGCCTACTTGCGCTTTTGCCGTTACGATCTCACTGTGCAACTGCTTTATTTGCTGTTTAACAGTTTCGACAAACTCCTCGTAGCCGAGTGCTTCGAGTGTCTTAAGCATCTCAAGTTTCTTGTCTAATTCTGCCTGGAGCTCGCTTACCCGGTTGATGGCCCCGTCGTATTTGGCTTGGGCTGCATCGATGTCCGCTTGCATGGTGGGAAGGAGTCCCCTCTCTTCGGCGGCTTGCGCCGCCATCTTGTCGCGGAGCTCTTGAAAACGGGCAATGTCATCATTGAATCTCGCAATTTTCTCGGGACTTGCGGCGTCTTTTGCGGCCTCGAGTTTTTTGAGCGCTTCCTGCATGGCTGCATACGCTTTTTCTTTTGCGGCGGCCGCGTCTTCTGTCTGCGGGGCGCCCGAATTGCCGTTGGCGGCGCTCGTCTGCGAAACGGCCGCACCGGTGGGGGAACTGGTTTCTGCCGCGATCGCCGTTGCGGGGGCGATTCCCGCGATAAGTGCCGCGGAAAGGGCGATGCCCAAGGTTGTTCGTCTTGCTCTTCTCGCGAGAATGTCGTTCATCTCGGCACCTCATTTCAAGGGTCGGCGACTAACTTGGTAGCACTAATGTAAGTATACCAAGCGATTGGCCCGCCACTGGCTGGGTGTGCGCGTATGCTCCTCTGAAAACTGAATCCCGTTAGAAATGACGAGTTGTTTACGCTTCTTTTGGGGTGGCGGTACTATCATGGTTCGAATTGAATGTGGATGATGATAGGGAGCGCCTATACATGATTGAGTTGCTCAGGCGTTTTGGTGGTAAGTTTCGCCGATATATGGTGATCGGCCCTGCGTGCAAGTTGATCGAAGTGATCTTTGACCTGCTGACGCCGCTGGTGATTGCCCAGATGATCGATAAGGGCATTGGCTCGCACGACGTGGACGCCGTCGTCCACTACGGCATGGTGCTTGCCGCCATGGCCGTGATCGGCATCTCGTTTACGCTCGTCTGCCAAAAGATGGCGGCGCTCACCTCGCAGGGCATGGGTACTGACATTCGCGGCGCACTCTACCAGCACATCAACAAGCTGAGCTATGCCGAACTCGATCGCTTTGGCACGCCGTCGCTCATCACGCGTATCACCAACGATGTCAACCAGGTGCAGCTTGCCGTGGCGCTGGGCGTGCGCATGCTCATCCGCTGGCCCTTCTTGGCGGTGGGCTCTATGTGCGCGGCCCTTGCCATCGACCTTAAGCTCGGCATGATCTTTTTGATTTGCACGCCCGCCATCGGCCTGGTGTTTTGGTTTGTCATGGCGCGCTGCATTCCCTACTACAAGCAGCTGCAGGCAAAGCTCGATTGCATCGCGCTTATCTGCCGCGAGGGGCTTTCGGGCGCCCGCGTTGTTCGCGCCTTTGTGCGTGAGGACCACGAGCGCGAGCGTTTTGCCCAAGCCGCCGATGACCAGGCCAATACCGCCATCGCGGTGGGCAAGCTCTCGTCAATCCTTAATCCCGTCACGTTTTTGGTGATGAACCTGGGCGTGTGCGCCATCCTGTGGGTGGGCGGCATCCAGGTCAACGTGGGCGAGCTTACGCAGGGCCAGGTCATGGCGTTTGTGAACTACATGACGCAGACCCTGACCTCCATCGTGTACGTCGCCAACCTGGTCGTGGTCTTTACCAAGGCGAGCGCGAGTGCTTCGCGTATCAACGAGGTGCTCAACTGCGTGCCGAGCATCACCGACGAGGGCAACGAGCCGGTCGCACTGCCCGAGCCGAGCGCGATGGGCAACGCTGTTCCGGTTCCCGCGTTGAGCTTGAGTCATGCGAGCTTCTCCTTTGGCGCTGGCGCTGCCAACGCCGTCAACGATGTGACCCTGGAGCTCCCGCTGGGCAAGACGCTTGGCATTATTGGCGGTACGGGCAGCGGCAAGTCCACGCTCGTCTCGCTTATCCCGCGCCTGTACGATGCGGGCGCCGGCAGTGTGAGCGTGATGGGCGCCGACGTGCGCACCTGGCCGCTCGATCAGCTGCGCCATGTGGTCGCGACCGTTCCGCAGCGAGCGTCGCTGGTGAGCGGCACCATCCGCAGCAACCTGACCTGGCGTGACGAGTCGGCGACCGACGAGGAGCTCTGGGCGGCGCTCGACATGGCGCAGGCGAGCGAGTTCGTGCGCAACAAGCCCCAAGCCCTGGATGCCCCGGTCGAGGCGGGCGGCAAGAACTTTAGCGGCGGTCAGCGCCAGCGCCTGACTATCGCGCGCGCCCTGGTGGGTTCGCCACAGCTCCTGATCATGGACGACTCCGCCTCGGCGCTCGACTTTAAGACTGATGCGGCGCTTCGCCACGCCATCCGCGAGCGCAGCGTGCGCGGTGCCGCCGAGGGCGGGCTGCCGCTCACGACCGTCATCGTGAGCCAGCGCGTTTCGACCGTGCGCGACGCCGACATGATCTGCGTGCTCGATCACGGTTCGGTCGCGGGCCTGGGCACGCACGATGAGCTGTACGCGACCTGCCAGCTCTATCGCGAGATTTGCCAGTCGCAGCTGCGCCGCGAGGAGCTCGAGGGCCAGCAGGGGAGCACGACGCCCACGCCCACCCCAAGACTCGCGTCCGCTCCGACCGCCCCCGCATCCGTCTGCGCAAAGGAGGGCTGCTAAATGAATCCGTACACTTCCTCCGGTTCGGTCGCCACGATGACGGCCAACGTGTCCGGCAACGATAACCTCAACGACCTGGGTGACGGTCCGCGCCAGCCCGGCGACCCCGAGCGCTATCCCGTGGGCGCGGTGACCCGCCGCCTGATGGGTTACGTCCGTCCGCACCGTATTTCGTTTACGGCGTCGTTTGTGAGCGCCGCCATCTCGGTGATTCTGCAGCTCTACACGCCTATCCTTATCGGTGAGGGCATCGACCTGATCGTTGCCGCGGGCCAGGTGAATTTCGATGCACTGCTGCCGCTTGTCACCAAGCTCGCGATTGTCGTCGTAGGTGCCGCGGCCTTCCAGTGGCTGCAGGGCTACTGCGTCAACCGCCTGTCCTACGAGACGGTGCGTGACATGCGCGTGGAGGCGAGCGACAAGCTCAGCCGTATGCCGCTCAGCTTTATCGACAGCCATGCCCACGGCGACCTTATGAGCCGCGTGGTCAATGACGTCGACCAGGTGGGCGACGGTCTGCTGCAGGGCTTCACGCAGCTTTTCACCGGCGTTATCACCATCGTGGGCACGCTCGCGTTTATGCTCTCCATTAACCTGGCCATGACGCTCGTGGTGGTGCTCGTCACGCCGCTTTCCATTTTTGCAGCCGGCGCCATCGCCAAGCTTTCCAACAAGAGCTTTACGGCGCAGCAGCGTATTCAAGGGCAGCTCGGTGGTCATATCGAGGAGTATGTGGGTGAGCAAAAGCTCGTGGACGCCTTCGCCTACGGCACGCACGCTCAGCAGCGCTTCGATGCCCTCAATGCTGAGCTCTACACCGCGGGTGAGCGCGCGCAGTTCATGGGTTCGCTTTCCAACCCCGGCACGCGCTTTATCAATAACATCATCTATGCCGTGGTCGCTGTGATCGGCTGCGTGGGCGTGATCACGGGCGTGCCCGCGGCGCTTACGGTGGGCGGCGTGCAGATTTTCCTGTCCTATGCCAACCAGTACACCAAGCCGTTCAACGAGGTCACCAACGTCATTACGCAGATCCAGACGGCGTATGCCTCGGCGCGCCGCATGTTCGCGCTGCTCGATGCACGCGAGCAGGAGCCCGATGCGCCAGATGCCGTGGAACTTGCCGCACCGCAGGGCGAGGTCGCCCTTGAGCATGTGGACTTTAGCTACGTGCCCGACCGCAGGCTGCTGCAGGACATCTGCATCGAGGCTAAGCCCGGCATGCGCTTTGCCCTGGTCGGTCCTACGGGCTGTGGCAAGACGACGCTCATCAATCTGCTGCTGCGCTTTTACGATATCGATGCTGGGTGCATCGCGGTCGATGGTCGCTCCTCGCGTGACTACACGCGCTCGAGCCTGCGCCGTGCCTTTGGCATGGTGCTGCAGGACACTTGGCTGTTCGAGGGCACGGTGGCGGAAAACATCGCTTACGGTTGCCCAGATGCCACGCGCGAGCAGGTTATCGAGGCGGCCAAGCGCGCGCATGCGCATAAGTTTATCGTGCAGCTGCCAGGCGGCTACGACACGGTGATCGGCGAGGACGGCGGCACGTTTAGCCAGGGTCAAAAACAGCTGCTGTGCATCGCGCGCGTCATGCTCACCGATCCGGCGATTCTGCTGCTGGACGAGGCGACGTCGAGCATCGATACCCGCACCGAGCTGCAGGTGCAGGCGGCATTCGACGAGCTCATGGCAGGTCGCACAAGCTTTGTCGTGGCGCACCGCTTGAGCACCATCCGCAACGCCGACTGCATTCTGGTGATGCGCGACGGCGAGATTATCGAGCGCGGCACGCACGACGAGCTGCTAGTGGCAGGCGGCTTCTACGCCGAACTCTACCGCAGCCAGTTTGCCCAGTAAGCAAGCCCGTGGGGCATGTAACGCAGCGCTAGGGCGCGAGTGTGTCAACGGGGGCAACGATAATGCCCTCGGGCGTTGTATGGGCCGGCATGCCGAACCCGATGACGATGAGCTTGGCCGCGGGTGGTCTCTCGCCACGCTCGACAAGTTTGCGCTCGAGCCGAAGCAGGTTTGCAGATGCCTCGGGGATCTGCGGACTTCCGAGTTTTACTTCCACGGCAATCCAAGTTCCATCGCGCCTATGTATAACGGCATCGACCTCGAGATCGTCGGCGTCATGGTAGTGGGACACCGATGAGTCATTTGCGGCTGCATAGACCTTAAGGTCGTGCAGGACGAGGGATTCGAAGAGCAGTCCCAGCGTCTTCGGGTCGGATGCCAATGACTCCGGATTTGCTCCGAGCAGTGCGACGGCAAGCGAAGGGTCGGCGAGGTGCCTTTTCGCACTTTGCCGCAGCTTTACCGGAGACCTGAGCGCCGGATGCCAGGCCGGGATATCATCGATGATGTGTATTCTGCGCAAGGCATCCGTATAGCGCCGCAGCGTACTTCTCGATACATCACCGCCGAGGTCTTTCTCAAGAGACTTTTCGCCGGCAAGAGTGGATTCGTTGCGCGCAAGCGAAGACAGAAGAGCTCTGACTTTCTCCGGGTCACGCTTCACGCCGTCAACCCTCGAAACATCCGATTCGCAGACACCGTCGATGTAGGCAGCGGATATACGCATTGCATCGGCAGTCGTCTTGCCAACCGCCTGAGGCCAACCACCACGACATAGCAAATCGGCAATATCGGCGATGCCGTTGATGGATCCAAGTGCCGCTTTGATGGGGCATCCGTTAAGCAGCGATTCGAGCGAGACCGCCCCTGAGGAAACCCCGAGTTCGGCCAGAGTCATTGTTTCCATGCGCAAGCGTGATATGCGCCCGATGCCGCTGTGCATCGGTTGGTCGGCGTCGTTTGGTGTTGCTGACCCCGTAAGCAAAAACTGCCCTGGCTCACCGGTCCGACGATCGCATTCGAAACGTATTGCGTCCCACAGTTTTGGCTCTTCCTGCCACTCATCGATGAGTCTCGGCGTTGCGCCGACTATTGCTTGAGCTGGGTCGATCCTGGCAAGCTGCAGTGCGGCAAAGTCTCCGGCAGGGTCGGAGAGAGACAGCGATGATTCAGCGAATCGCTGGGCCGTAGTTGTCTTTCCGCACCACTTCGGTCCCTGAATGAGCACGGCACCAAAAATGCCAAGATCGCGTTCGATTGAGCGATCGATACATCTACTCATATACCTAGTCATCGTACTTCCCGCCATTCAAAGAAACATTTTGTTTTATAGCATCTTACCAGCGCGTAAAACATTTTGACGAAAAACCATGACACAATCTGACGGTATTTCGTGAAACAAATTGACGATATTATATGAAACAATTTGACGGCGTTTTGTGAAACAGTTTTTCGGCCATTCGTGAAACGTTCTGCGGCGGTTTCAATCCGAAGTACATACTGTTCGAAATCTGTCCAAAGATGTCGTCTGCGTCGCCAATCGACAGACGGTGGTTTACATCTGTCACGTTAGTACTAAGATATTCATCTAATAAATTGCATTAATGGCTCGAGTTTCGGGGGAAACGAGGCAACGTGACTATGACGTGCTCTTTGGTGGTTAACAGCAAGAGCGGTAATACCAGGATGGTTTCGGGTGCGATCAAGCGCGCTCTGCAGGCTGCGGGCGTTGAGTTTGTCCATGCCGCGGCGTTGAGCGACGATGCGGACGCAGATCAGGTTGCGCTCGAGGCGCAGGGCGCCTGCGCGGCCGACACGGTGCTCGTCGGTTTTTGGTGCGACAAGGGCGCGTGCACGCCTTCGGTCGCGGCGCTGCTCTCTGCCTTGCACGGCAAGCGCGTGTTCCTGTTTGGCACCTGCGGCTTTGGGGCCGACCAGAGCTATTACCAGCAGATTATCGACCGCGTAACTTCCAATCTGGCCGTGGATGCCGAGCTTGCGGGCTGGGCGATGTGTCAGGGTAAGATGGGCCCTGCGGTCAAACAGCGCTACGAGGCCATGCTCGAGCAAGATCCCGACAACGCCCGATTTAAGATGCTGCTCGACAACTGGGTTGCCGCGAAGGACCATCCCACCAAGGAAGACCTGGACAACATGGCTGCAGCCGCCAAGAAGGCCGTGCTGGGCGAGTAGCTTCGCCGTTCGCGGTCCTTCGTGCAAAACAATACAAATGTGAAAGCCTCGAAGTTCTCGAGGCTTTTTTCTTGACACGAGGGCGCCCCTTTATTGATGGAAGGCCTAATAAGCTGATTGTTCTATGCCCGGATGTGTGCGGAGTGGGATGGGCTTTCCGGATGGGCGGGGTTGCGGAAGCCGTGTCCCGGAATTTGCCTTTGGAATGGGATGTGGTTTCCGGTTGAGGGGCTCTGTGGAAAATGCATCCCAGTATTCGGCTGAGAAACGGGATGTGCTTTCCGGTTGAGGGTCTTGGCGGAAAGTACGACCCGGGATTTGTGATCGGAGTGGGATGCGGCTTCCCAACGGGGCCGCAAGCGGAAACCGCATCCCATTTCGCAAGCGAATTCTGGGACACGGTTTTCAGAGGGTTATGGGCTGCGAACTACATGAGGTTGTCATAAAACTCCAGTAAAAGGGGTCGGAAATAAATGGCGCTTCCAGCAGTTTGTTTTAATGTGGGGGGGGGTACCATTATTTTAGTTTCGCAAAAAAATGATCCCTCTATGGGGAAGTTGCGTAGGGGATTAGTCACAGATATTGGATAAAACAGACTAATTTGGGGATAAATGACCACTTACGCCAAAATAAGTAGCATTTAGCGACAAAACATTGAAAAATGTGTAGCACATCGCTATGTTTTTATTACGAAAAGATTCCAAATTGGCTTATTTCGGACTCACTTTTCAAGCGCCTTGCGGTTCCTGTTGAAACTTGCTGACCTTTGGATGGGTCGAATAGGTCCTCAAGGGGGATGAATTATCACTTTGACGGCGCGTAGACTCAAACGATTTATTACGCTTTTGAGTAGCTTGGCGTTCGCGCTTGTCATAGCCCTTGCCGTTGTTTCTTTTGTGCCTCGCGCATTTGGATACACGCCCTTTGCTGTGCTTTCGGGCTCTATGGAACCCGAGCTTCCCGTTGGCTCCATGGTGTTTGTCCGCCAGGTTGAGCCAACGGATATTGCCGTGGGCGACAATGCAACCTTTTACCGATCGGACGGCGCCGTGGTGACGCACCAGGTGTATCAGATCGACCCTGTGGCGCAGATGATCGGCACGCAGGGAATTGCGAACAAAAATGCAGACGGAAGCATCATGCACGATGCCGAGCACACGCCTTTTTCGAGTGTTATCGGCACTGTTTCTTTTTGTGTCCCTTACCTGGGCTTCGTTAACGCATATTGCACGACGATGCCCGGTTTGCTTGTTGTGGTGGCCGTTCTGGCGCTGCTGATCACGGCGTCGATAGTGCTCGATCGGATGGTTCCCGACGAGCCTGCGGGCAAGCATACCCGCGTGCATGCGAGGGAGCGGCGTTCATAGCGGCAGGGAAAAGCGTCGGCGGCGGTAGGGGCCGTTGCCGGGGAAACGATTCTCGAAAGGAAGAGAACGATGGAAAACAAGAAGAAAAAGCGCTACGGCATCATTGCCGCCCTGCTGCTGTTGGTGCTGACTGCCGGCGTGGGTACCTATGCATGGCTGACGGCTACGCAAAGCCTGGAGAACGTGTTTACGGTGGGCAGCTTTGGCCCTACGGACAAAAAACCCGATCCGACCGATCCCGAGAAGCCCGGCAACGAAGTGAATGACGGCAAAGCCTACCTGTTCGAGACCAAGTGGGTTAAAAACTCCAAGATCGTTCCTGGCGCCACCACCGACAAGAACCCCAACGTTGGCATCAAGAAGGGTTCCGACGACGCCTTTGTGTTCATCTATGTAAAGAACGCAATTGTGAAGACAGGCGCCGAAAACGCCCTTAACAAGACCCCGTACTTCACGCTTAACACTACTAACTGGAAGCCGGTTGAGGATGCCGCCGTGGGTGCTAAGACCAACGGTAACGAAGGCCAGTATGTGAGCGGTCTGTTCATGTATGCCAAGAGTGCTACGAGCGGCCCCGCGGTTCTGGGTGCCAAGGCCGCCATCGAGGACGTCTACACCGGCGAGCTCTTTAGCCAGGTGATGATTCCCGGCGCAATGACGAGCGAGGATGTTGTCTCGGGCCAGGACGGTGCGGGCAAGAAGATTGAGCCTAAGATTGTCGTTTCCGCCTACATTTTCGGCGCTGACCAGAAGGGTAACGAGACCGACGCTGCCGCTAACGCCCTTAAGCAGGCCAAGGAATGGGCTAAGACTCAGGCTCAGGCTTAATCCCCCCCAACCGAGATCCCGGCTCGCCCCCGCCCCTATATTCGGGCCGGGATCTCGGCCCCCCTTTTATCGACGATTGGCGAACGTAATGCTCAACAATCTTTCCGACAATCAGAAACGCACCTTGGCGCTTGCCGCGATGGCGCTGTTGGCCCTGGCGTGCCTGTGCGGCACGCTGGCTTTTACCGTTGATATGGTTCCGGCGAACAACGTCCTATCGTTTGGCAGCGTGAAGGTACGAGTCTGCGAATACACCCTCAACGAGCAAGGCGAAGAGATTCCGTTTGAGGCCGACGAGCACGGGGACTATCCCGACACCAAGGCCAGTGGCTCTGACATCAGCCGCATTGTGCGCGTGGAGAACGCCGGCGCGCAGCCTGAGTACGTTCGCGCTCGTCTACGCATGACGTCAGTGGCACCCGACGGTTCGAGTGCGGATGCCTCGGGCAGCGTTGCGTTTCATGTGAACGCGGGCGAGGGGTCCCCGTGGATCGACGGCGGCGATGGGTGGTACTACTACCGTGGATTGGCCGGGCGTGGCGGCATGCTCGACCCCGGCGCCATGACGGAAAGCCTTATGGACTCGCTGCGATTTGTGGGCGACTACCACGATGCCGCGCGCGGCGGCTCATTCAAGCTCGATATCGATGTTCAGGCCGTGCAGACCAAAAACCAGCAGACAAGCGATACCGCCCTCGACGTACTTGACGTTGTGGGTTGGCCGGAGGCGAACTAGCCTATGAAGATCAAGAATATGAACCGGGGTATGCTTAGCAGGCTGGTTGCCATCGCAGCGATTGTCCTTTGCTGCGTTATGGCGCTGCCAACGGTGGTGCATGCCGAGGACGTGCCCGAGAAGAAAAACGAATTCCACATCAAAAACGAGGCTGACTTTTTGTCGTGTGTGGCGCTGTCGCGCGAGCGCGATACGTCCGGCTGGCACGTTTATCTCGATAACGACATTGAGCTCGACAGCGACGACATGAAAGCCATCGTTGCAAACACCGTTAAGCATCTGTCGTTTGGCAACAAGGAGCATCCGTTTAAGGGCGTGTTCGATGGTCAAAACCACACCGTTGAGGGCCTGAACTACGATAAAGACGCTTTTGACCCCGAGCGCGATACGGGATTTTTTGCCGAGACCAACGGTGCCACCATCAAAAAATTCCTGGTCAAGGACGCCAACGTGTGGGCGGACTTCCGCGGTGGCATTATCGTGGGCAAGGCCGTCAATACGCGCTTCGAAAACGTTATGGTCATGGAGAGCACGCTGCACGTGACCTGCGCCAACAATGCTCTCAACCTCATTACCAACGCAGGCTTTGAGGGCGGTCTCATCGCCGGCGAGCTCGACGGCTGCACCCTCTACAACTGCGAGGTCCGTGGCGGCCGTGCCGTCAACAATACGACCTCGGGCGTGCAGGCGCTCGGCGGTGAGGGTCTGTATATGGCGGCGTTTGCCGGCTACGTTAAGAACTCGACTATCGAGTACTGCCGCGTGACGCCAACGCGTAAGGACGACGGCTCGATTGCCGAGAAGGGCATGACCGACGTCACCAATAAGTACGACGTGGCCATTGGCGCCCTGGGCGGCAACAACGTGTACGCCTCGGGTTTTGTGGGCTGCATGGCGGGCGAGGCCAAGATTATCGACTGCTTCTCGACGGCGCAGTGCTACAGCTATGCCGCGTCGTACGTGGGCGTCGTCGCCGTGACGCGCGCGTGGACGGGTGGCTTGGCGGGTCGTATTCTAACCGAAAAGGGCAACGAGCTCGTTCGAAGCCATTTTGCGGGTGACTTGAGCTCGCGTCAGTACAATCCCATCGCCGTGATCCCCATCATTCAAAACGATGTGAACCTGGGCGGCATTGCCGCGCGTGCCAACAAGGATGATGCCACGGTCACCGAGTGCTACTTTAAGCCGAGCGTGAGCCTTTCTGGCAACAGCCAGGGCAACCCTGCCAAAAAGAAAATCCCCTCGTTTGGCGGCGATGGCACCACCAAGGGTGATGGCTATGGTCCATGGGATGACGAGCGCTACACCACGCGCGAGCTGTGGGAAGAGCACGACTACGACTTCTGTGCCGGCACCAAGCGCTCGACTGCTAACAACGGGGCCTTGGGTGGCCCGCACTTCAATGAGTGGGCGATGGATTACAAGCTGAATATTCCTGTGCATGGCCAGAGCGTTAAGGCGACGATCGATTTTCCCGGTGCGGGTACCGCGACCATCGAGGCAACCAAACTTGGTATTGAACAGAAGACCTCGGATCCGTACGCCTTTGCCGTGAGCGCCGTGCTGGCGGGAACGGCTCAGGGCTTGGCCCAGGGCGATACATCGGTGACGTTTGGGCAGGATACCTCCGCAAAGCCCAAGGGCTTGACCGATGCCAACGGCGGTTATCGCTTCATGGGCTGGTTCCGCGAGTCCGATGTGCGTGTGAATCGAATTGGACAAGACAACAGCTGGTTTGACGGCAAGACCGATGCCGATGCTGTGGCTGCTGGCAAGCAGGTCCAGAAGAGCGAGGCACACGAGCATACGTCGACCTATACCGCCGATAATGCCAAGGGGGTCGACGGTTTTAAGGGCAATGACCTGTTTATCGCTTCGTACGAGGCGCAGGTGCTGTTCTATAACGTCCAGGGCGAAACGCTCGATTGCCAGAGCGGCACTGCACACGACAAATCGGGCGATTGGTATCGCTACGGCGCGAAGCTCAACCCCGCCGCTCCTACCGATCGTGGCACGCTGTCTTCCAGCGCCACCTTTATCGGTTGGACAACGAAGCCGAGCGAAGAGGCTCAGATGAACGGTGGCTATGCAGCCATTACCTCGACCCAGCTCGCCGAGCTAAAAAATGCCGGCGCGTTCTATCCTGCCGGTACCGAGATTACCGTGCTTGGCCCGACCGACTTCTATCCGGTGTACAGCGACTACGTCTCGAACATCATGACAGTGTTCGAGGGCAATGAACAGGATGCAACCGACGATCAGACTCGGCGCGACGGTGTGGGCAAAACTGACGTTAAGGTTGAGACTGCAGAAGATGGCACAAGCGCGTATACCGTACAGGTGCTCGACGTATCCGGTAAAGCTATATCCGAGGAGGGCCAGCTGCCCGACGGCTATCGTTTCCTGGGTTGGTATGAAAACAAGCAGGCTGCCGATGGATCCCCGGTTGATGTTCGCGTGAGCCGCGATCCGAGCTACAAGCTTCCCGGCAACGTGGACCTGACCGTTCCGCATACCTATACCGCACGCTTTGAGTACCGCGTGGATTACTACATCCGGGCATTCACAAATAGCGGTCTAACGGACAGCAAGCTCCTCTGCTCGGTTTGGAATAAATACAAGTCGCCCTTCGAGGAAAACGTCGGCGCGACATATGTTCGTGAAAACATTATCCATTGGGGTGCTGGCACGGACGCCTCCGCCCATGTGCTACACGATGATAAGAATCCAGCAGATAAGTGCACTACGGTTCTCTCTGATGCGACGCGAATCGTTGCGCCTATTAACGCCTACTCGCATAATGTGCGTAACGACAGCGGCGCGAACACTCTCAAGGATATGATTGCCGACACTGATTTTCCAGGAGCCGGTAAACTGAGTGATGAGTGGAAAGCCTCAAGTATTAAAGTTCAATTTACCCCCGCGCATGATAGGTACCACTTCAGTTTTTGGACGCTCGAAAGACCCGACGACGGTTCCTGGACTTATATAAAGAATCCTTTTTCGAGTTTTGTTGAAACGACGGAGCAATATTATGTCCGTGCTATGGTGACCACGGACGTCAACTTCTATGACAAGAGTGGCGACGTCAAGCAGGCTGCTACTCGACGCTATAAAAGCAACTTGCTTCAGCAGAAAACGGCGGAAGGTAAAGATCCGACGTTCCTGTATTGCTATCCGCATCTCTATAAGGATAAGCCGGTTAATACAAAGCCCTACGACGGAAAGGATGGTGACGTCAATCCCAATCTGACGCTCGAAGCCTCTCCGACCGATGCCGAGATGGCCGTGCCTGGTTATAAGTTCCTGGGCTGGATTTCGACTGCCGATGTCCCGAGGGATACTCCCGAGAAGCCTTCTCCCGTCTGGAGATATATCTATGATGTCGCCAACGACCCCTATGTGACGAGTGATCCGGAAAAGGCGGAGCCATACTTGGTGACGGATAAATCCAAGGTCACCCAGTGGCAGGATGCCTATCCCGTGTACGCGAAGTACGACGTCAGCTACACTACCAACCTGCATCGCAAGGGCTTTGACGGTACGCCAGACGTTATCAACGTGCCGAAATTTGCCATTACGCCCGATCTTGAGGTCCAGGAGAACGGTGGCGTGGTGGCAACGGTAAACCCCGACATTACGACGACGGTGTATGCCGACGGAACCGGTGGCGCCTATCAGCTTACGAAGCTCGAAATCGAGCTTCCCGACGGAACGGTCGAGCAGCTCAAGCCGACGGCCGAAGGCGGCAACACCTATTCCTGTCCCGTGGAGCCCGGCAAGCCTTATACGTTTGTGGCCTACTACACGCCCATTGCCGTGGTGTATCACCTGGACGATATCCATGTCGATGGCAAGATTGCGCAGGAGGACGATAAGCTCGGTAATCTTAAGGACGGCATACCCACGCCGACGTTTGACGTGAGCAAGATTGATAAGGCCGAACGCGCCGGCTCGGAGCAGACGCCATTCCATGCTTTTGTGGGCTGGACGGAGCAAAAGCCTGCCGAGGGCAAGGGGTATGTGATTTGGTCGGACGGCGTTTCCATGGTGAATAAAAACACTGTGGTCAAGGCCCCCATGGAGCTGTACCCGGTCTACCGTGCCAGCGCGTTAAAGGTCCAATCGAATATCGATAGCAATCTGAATAGCCCTGAATCCGTACGCTCGCTTTCACGCACCGACTCTGGTGATCAAATTTCACTGGAGGTAAAAGCTGCAACTGAGGTTGTCGGCAAGGATGGCACCAAGTACGACTTTGTCGGCTGGTCGCGCGACTATGAATCCGATAACAAGTACACCCTGATGACCGGTGACGACAAGTATCCCCTCGAGGGTAATGAGCCCTTTAAGAGCGCGATGTACACTGCGGTGTATAAGATCACGCCGTACAAGGTGCGCTATCACGGTGTTGACGGGTCGGTTATCTTTACGGCGACGGTCGACTCAAGCGACGAGCGCGCGCAGGACGGCAAGTCCGGCTTCGCCTACACGGTCGAAGTTCCCAAAATGGATGTGAACGGAAACCCGGTCTATGACGACAAAGGTAATCCCGAAATGGAGCAAAAGCTTGTCGCATACGACCCGGATGCCTATTCCAAGATCGTCGCGCTGCTCGATGAACAGACGGCTACTAGCGGTGACGTACGTGAGCTCTTCTTAGAGTGGCGATATGTGCCTGCCGTTGGCGCTGCGAAGTCTTGGAATGAGTTTAAGGGTGAGCCGATCAAGGGAGACATGGATCTGTATCCCGTAACGTATCGTGTGACTGCCAACGACACATCCGATTCCACGAACCCTAAAACCATGACCGCGCAGCTTAAATGGCTGCTCGATCCCACCGCCGCCAATACAGTCGGTGACAATGCCGATAAGGCACCGTTTAAGGTCTGCTTTGCCGAGCCGTTTATGGGAACGCAGCTGACTGTCACAGTTAAGCGGGCGAGCTACGGCCCTGGTACATCCATGACGGAGGAGCTCGTAAACGACAAATATGTCTCACTCTATAGCTTGGGCTCGGGCAATGGCTCGTTCGACCTAGCCAATCGTCTGGAGTCCAAGAAGACGGGTGAAGGCGAACAGGGCCCCGGTAATGCCGTGTTCAACTTCGCGCAGACTCACGCGTTGACAATTGTAAAAAAGACCACCGATGCTGGTGCCATGGGACAGACATTCCGCTTTAAGGTGGCACGGAAGGCATCGAAGGATTCTTCTGCCGAGATGCGCATGGTTGAAGTGAAGGTCAATAAAACGCAGCAGGAAAACGGCGAGACCTGGTATGTCGGCAGTGTGCAATTTGCCGCGCCGACGGGCATTTATACCGTCGAGGAAGACACGGCTTGGGCATGGCGCTACCAGGGTGAGCTGAGTGCGCCGGGTAAGGCGCCCGGTAAATCTGCCGAGCTAACCATCTCGTCTGCATCGAGTGCGGGCGACGCGGTGGTGACGTGCGTTAACACGCGCACAAAGGATAAATGGGTCGACGGCGGTTCGCGGGCTAAGAACGTTTGGGAAAACGAGCAGCTGAAGAGGGAGGACTAGGATGACAAAGCGCAAACAGATTTTGGTCCTCCTCGCCGGCGTTCTCCTTTTGGCTGGCGTCGCCGGCACCTTTGCATGGCTTTCGGTTACGGGCGTGCTGGTCAATGAGTTTGGCTTCGGCTCGGTGACGCCTTCGGTGGACGAGACGCTCGACAATAATGTGAAGAGCGACGTTGCGGTTAAAAATAGCGGTTCAGCTCCGGCATACCTGCGCGTTGCGGTGGATATCTACTGGCAGGACAAGGATGGCGCACGCCTGTGGAATGAGCCGGTCGAGGGTACCGACTACGCCATTGTGTGGGGCGACGTGTCCAATGCCTCAACTACTAGCAGCGCCTCGTCTTGGGTTCGCTCGGCCGACGGGTTCTACTACTGGACGTCTCCCGTTGCGCCGCTCGGCAAGACGGGCGTGCTCATCAAGAGCGTGTCCGAGAAGAAGACGGATGGTAAGAACCTGGTCGTCGACATTTCGACCCAAGCTATTCAGTCTACGCCCGACGATGCAGTTAAAGAGGCATGGGGCTGTACGGTCGAGGATGGCGTGCTGGTGCCGCCGTATGGAGGTGCGTAAGTATGGCGTTCTCGATTCGCAAAGGTGTTGCGCGCTCCTTGCGTTGCGTGGTCGCGGCTATTCTCTGCATGGTCACGCTCGCCGTTCCTGCCCGTGCGTTTGCCGATACTCCCGCGATTGCCTATGACGGAAATGCGCGCCAGCTGACGGTCTCGGGGGCGACGGGCTCCTCGGGGGAGCCCGATCTGTTTCCCGCCTTTAAAGGTCTAATGCCCGGCGATGTGCGCGAGCAGCAGATTGAGGTTCGTGCCACTGGTGTAAAGTCCCAGGTACGCGTGTTTGTGCGTGCCGTTGTCGATCACGAGACGGCACGCCTGCTGTCGCCCATTACCCTAACGGCGTCGGCGGGCGATGGCTCTGCAGGTTGGCTCCAGACAGGAACGCCGGGCAGCGTGTTCGCTTATCCCACGCAAATCGCCACGTTTACGAGCGATGGCAGCACGGTGCTTAATTTGCAGCTAAACGTTCCGACATCGGTGGGCAACGAGGTTGCCGACGCAAACAAGACCATTCGCTGGGAAATCACCGCCGAGGACGATGGCAAAACAATTCCTGTGCAGCCCGCTGGCTCCAAAAAGCCCGGCCTGTTTGGCCTAGCTGCGACGGGCGACAACTCGCTCGCTCTGCTTTTGACGCTGCTAACGCTAGCGATTATCGCTTTCATGACTGCGCTGCTTTTGACCCGGAGGGATAAGCGCTAGGTCCATCTTCTAAACGCAACGCCCTCCCGGGCGGCGGGCACGAAGTTCCCTGCTCTACAGTCCTGCGCAAGACGAAGGCCACATTAAGTGGCCTTCTTTG
>ERZ773193.2939-NODE-2939-length-16683-cov-4.544022_pt1 | contig 16683 bp, 12 predicted proteins | sample MGYA00511110_ERZ773193 | MGnify/ENA primary metagenome ERZ773193 (study PRJEB29015, sample SAMEA2737784) | human gut metagenome | biome: human gut; feature: human-associated habitat; material: faeces | place: China | collected 2012 ...
TGGGTTCGATTCCCATCACCCGCTCTTATACGTGTCAATAGCTCAGCTGGATAGAGCAACGGCCTTCTAAGCCGTAGGTCGGGGGTTCGAATCCCTCTTGACACGCTTTACATGTATGGTGGGTATAGCGCAGTTGGTTAGCGCGCCAGATTGTGGCTCTGGAGGCCCTGGGTTCGAATCCCAGTATCCACCTTTTATCCTTGTTAGAGAGCTAGCAAGGATTTTTTTCTAACAAGGGAAGAATTTGCAGAGGCTTCTTCCTATATAATGATGGGCTATCGCCAAGCGGTAAGGCACAGGACTTTGACTCCTGCACTCGTGGGTTCGAATCCCGCTAGCCCAGTAATAAAAAGAGCATCATGCCAAAATGGCATGGTGCTCTTTTTCACGAGCTCGCGCGTCTGCACGCACGAGTCGTGAGATCGGTCTCCGCTCTGCTCCGGTCGGTGCAAGGGGGATATGTTAAAAGATGGAAGGTGGTTATTTCTGTGTAATGACTAGCACATTTCCTTCAGATCCTTTTATCACATTCCAAAGAAACTGTTTTGAGGTGCCGTCACTATAAAGGAATTGCAGATCTTTCACCGTCACATTACGTTTACCGATATAAGCTTCGTACATCGCGCGATTGTCAGTCAGTAATGCTTTCTTGGCAGCTTTCTTATATTTTTTCCAACTTGTAAAGCGCTGCTTGCTGCGGACATAAAAGTTCATTTTGGTGGCAGTCATCGTCGGATAATAAGAGGCATTAAAATGATGGCTGCTTTTGATATAAGAGTCTGTCACATTAAAATAGGTATGTATGATGCGCCTTTTGCGGTCCGGCGTCGGATCATCCCAAGTAGCATCCAGGTGATACCAGTCATTGCCCAATTTCACGAGATTCCATGCATGATCCATAGAACCATTGGCGTCGGTTGCCGTTCCGTAAATGTATTTGGATGTGATTCCAGAGCAGGTAAAGAGCAATTGCAACGCCTGCGCATAGCCGTCGCAGACTGCTTCGTGATTGACGAGTGCGCCATAGGCCTCATATACGTCTGATGAGGTAGAATGCGTACTATAATGGCATTGTTTTACCAAATGATCGTGCAGTGCCAGTTCTTTTTGGTAATCCGTCATCGACGGTTTGATTTTTGCTTTCAAAACGGCGTTTACCACTCGATAAAGACGTTTTGCTTTTGTCTCGTTGTTGGGGATGGCTTTGTGCTGCATAATCGCTGCATAGACATAGTAAGCGGGTTTGAGTTGTATTTTAATCGTTGTTTTCGGTGCCAGACGGTTGTTCGTTGTTTCCTGATAGTTGGCAGAGCCAAAAGTAGGATCGATATAGGTATTAATGTCTTGGATCTGTGAAGGGTCAAGCCTGGTCGTATAAAAGGAAAAGGAACCTGAGCCGGACAAGATCTCCTCTTCCAGCCTTGCTGCGATCTGCTTTATATTAGAATAGGTTTCTAATTGTTCGTTCGCTGTAGGAATGATCTTCTTACAGAATTGCTCATTTTGCGTAAAGAGAATCAAAAAAGCAGCAATTCCAATACATATCAGATTTCTTGTTAGCCGTAAAATCGGAGATGTATTAGAACGCTGCCTCATCATAATCTGCTATTCCTTTCTCAATTGGCAATTACATCTTGAAACGAACCAGAGATTCATCTAATGCACGTGCCATATCTTTCAAACTTTCCGATGCATTTTCCAATGAGTTCATTGTATCGCTCATGCCAAGTGCAGAGTCCATTGTTGCCTGTGTGGAGGACTCATTTTGCTCTGCGATAGATGCGAGATTTGTTACAATATCCTGTATCGAATCACCAGACTGGCTGAGTACGCTGATCTTATTGCGGATCGTATCAATATCGCGCAGGGAATTATTAACGCCAAGTGCAACAGCACTTGATTTATCCATTGTGTCATCCAGTTTTTTCTGCTGTTCGTGAATTTTATTCTTCACATCGCCCATCATTTCAACCATGCGGTCTGCTTCTGCAATGATATTAGTGATAATATCAGCGACATTTTCTGCGGTCGAATTAGATTGATCGGCAAGTTTGCTAATCTGTGTCGCCACAACGGAGAAACCGCGTCCGGACTCGCCGGCACGTGCTGCTTCGATATTAGCATTCAAAGATAGCAGATCGGTTTCTTCGGCAATGCTTTGAATCATATTGATCGCCGTTTGGATCGATTCTACCGAAGAGTGCAAAGCATTGATCTGTTCTGCAACATTGGTGATCGTATCTATGGTTTCTTCATTAGAAGCATTTAACTGGTGAATGATTGCTTCAGAGGCCTGTTCTGCTTCTGACATTTGGTTGGCGTGCTGCGTCAGAGAATCCATAATGTGTGAAATATAGGCAATCTCATTCGCCATGCCCTGTACGTTACCGATAGCCACGGTGGTTTCCTCATTTTGAGTGACAGACGCATCAGTGATGCCGCGCATAGAATCACATACGGAATCCACAGTGGTTCGTGTGGATTGTGCCATACCGGTCAACTGATTTGCTGAGTTGATCAGACTTTCTGAAGATTGTTTGATATTATCAACAATCTTGCGCAACTCTTGCTGTAATTGTACGGAACTGCGGTAAATATCACCAAGCTCATCGTTTCGTTTCACATGTTTTTGCTTTGGAACGACGCCAAATTCACCCTGTGCCAATTTGGCAAGGAAATGTTTGGTGGACTTCATAACCGTAACCATTCGTGTCGTCAGGAAGATGATCACAACTGCTGCGAGCACCAACAGAACGATGGAAATCAATGTGATTCGTCTCGTCTGTGCAGCAATTGTTTTCTGTACGTCTGTTGCATCTTTAGCGACACCTATACCTCCGGCAACTGTGCCATCAGCATTTACGAGAGGCTGATACAATACATAATATTCTTTGCCATAAAGCTTTACATTTGACAGGAATACAGTCTTGCCTTTCATGATCTTCTCGTAGACTGCAGAATCTGCCGGGGTACCGTTAGCCGGTGCCCCGGTATCGCTGCGAAGCGTAGTAACCAGACGCATACCGTTAAAGTAAAGCGTAATATCATAGTTAGTGCGTTTTTTCAAAGCATCGATCAGATCAGTATTACCTGAGATACTAACATCACCCTTTTTGATCTTGCCGGATTTATCCTGTTCATAATCGCCCTGATAGAGATTACTGTAAGTTTCATCCAGCGAAATAGCAACGATCTTCAAAGCACCCTCGATCTCGTTCTCAACCGACTTGGTCAATGACTGACGGCTGAATACAGTGATAAGGATGCAGATCAACATCATAGGTGCCAGACAAAGAAGCAGCATTTTGCGCGAAAATGTCAGAAGACGAAAACGCTTGGCAGTACTCACGCTTCTTGCTGTGCGGTCTTTGCGTTTCTTCTTTGGACGTTCCTTTTTAATAGCAGTTGTTTTTTTGGATTTTTCCCGTTTGTGTTTTGACCGTAAAGAACGCTTTGGTTTCGAGATGCTGTTCTCATTCATGGCCTTCTTTTTGTGCGGTATTTTTAGTTTCATCATTATAAAATTCCTCCTCCGGTAAAGTAAGTATATTCCCCAATATATCTGTCTTATCATACCGTTCATTTGATAGGATCTGTAATATATATCCTACATTTGTAAAGAATATTATACCATACAGGTCGGTGCTGCGAAAGGACTTTTTAACTCGAAGTCCCGGTTTGGCACAGAGAATATGCGCAATTAAGGTTTTGGAAAAATAAGTATTGAAAAAGCCAGGCGGTTGCGGGGACAGCTAAGTAGTGGTACAATAGTACAGGTATTGCTATATGGGGTAGGGGGAAGTTTACCCTGAGACAATAGGAATGTAAGGAGAAATATGGAGGAAGTATGAAACGATTAATTAGCATAATATTGATGGCAGCGCTGTTGTCATTATGTCTGACCGGATGTGGTGACACAAGAGAAAATGCAGATAAGAGCACTGCAAAGACGACGAAGAAAGAATCTTTTGCGGAGAAGAAAGATGCAGACACCTCTAACAGTCAATATTTGACGGGAAAACATCATGCAGAGATTGTGATTGCAGAGTATGGCAAGCTGGAGTTAGAGTTGGATGCAGACGTTGCACCGATCACGGTAACCAATTTTGTTAATTTGGTGAAGAAAGGGTTCTATAATGGCTTGACTTTTCACAGGATCATGTCCGGATTTATGATCCAGGGGGGAGATCCGAATGGAGATGGCACCGGTGGATCCGAGGAGACGATCAAGGGTGAGTTTAAGTCAAATGGCGTAGAGAATACGATGTCTCATAAACGTGGTGTGATTTCTATGGCGCGTACGCAGAATGATCCGGACAGCGCCAGCAGTCAGTTTTTTATTGTACAGGCGGATTCCGACTTTTTGGATGGAGATTACGCAGCATTTGGTAAAGTGACTGCCGGAATGGACATCGTCGATAAAATCTGTCAGTCTGTGCAGCCAATCGACAACAATGGTACGGTGCCTGCAGATCAGCAGCCGAAGATTACTGCGATCAAAGTGATTGACTAGAATACAATAGTAAAAGTCCATTTGCATGATAGTCCTCCGTCAATGAGACAGGGGAGCCGTGTGTGATAAATATTTAGAAGGAATGAGTTAGTGGATGAAGAAATCAGTAAAACGATCTTTGGATGCTTATATTCGCCAAATGGATCGAATTGATCTGCGCGTGATCGCCTGCGTTATACTATTAAATGTGTTTGGTTTGATCATGATATATAGTGCATCGGCATACAGTTGCAGTACACTGGCAAAGTACAATTATGATTCCTTGTATTTATTAAAAAAGCAGGGGATATTTGTGCTGGCAGGCATTGTTGTGATGTTATTATTACAGTATTTTAATTACAACTATCTGCAAAAGCTTGCACCGATCATCTTTTTGGTTTCAGTGGGATCTCTCTTTTTGCTGAGAACGGGGCTTGCTGTACGCTCTCATGGTGCAGCGCGCTGGATCCGCTTGGGACCGGTTCAATTGCAGGTTGCCGAATTGGTTAAGATTGCGATGGTCATCATGATCGCAGCATTTGTTGCGAAACATGCCAATCAGGTACAGCGGTTCAAAAATATGGCAGTGTATTTGTGGATATTCTTTACGATCATACCAGCGGTCATGGTCATGTTGCTTAGTAATAACCTGTCATCAGCGTTGATCATTTTAGGGATTGGTTTTATGCTTTCGTTTGTGTTTACCAATCAGGAGAAACTGCATGGTATCATTGCTGGGATTGGTCTGATCGGCATTTTTGTAGGAAGAAATCTTCTTGCTAAGAATCTGCCGACGCAAAAACAGCTAAATGCTTCTTCGTCATCTTTCCGTATGGGGCGTTTTTATGCGTGGATAGATCCGGAGCGTTATGCAGGAGATCAAGGATTTCAGCCATTACAGGGCAAATATGCTGTTGCCTCCGGCGGTTTATTTGGCAAGGGGTTAGGCAACAGTGTGCAAAAATTAGACAAAATTCCCGAGGCACAGAACGATATGATCTTTTCTATCGTTTGTGAGGAATTGGGATTGGTGGGAGCGGTAGTTTTGCTGGCTATGTTTTTATTTTTGATCTACCATTTGATTCGAATTGCTGTAAATAGCGAGAATTTATTTGGTAAAGTGTTAGTCATGGGAATTGCGTTTCACATTTCATTACAGGTACTTATCAATGTTGGCGTTGTATTGACCATCATCCCGAATACGGGTGCATCGCTTCCATTTATCAGTTATGGTGGATCGGCGGTGTTGTTTACGTTAGCGGAAATGGGGATTGCGTTATCTGTAAACAGGTATCACATGCGGCGCAGTTTACAGCGTAAACGTGCTGAACTGGAGAAGGAGGAAGAACAGTGACAACACAAAAGTTATGTCCAAATTGTTTTCAAAAGGGGACATATTTGGGGGGAAGATGCGAAAAATGTGGCTATGTAAAGGAAGATCGTCCGCAGTGTGCGCTGCCGGATGATTATGTATTGGGACAGCATTACGCAGTGGGCCGTGTGATCACACAGGATGATGTCATGATCACGTATCTGGCGCAGGATCTGCGTACTGAGAAGATTTATGCGTTGAGGGAGTATTTCCCGACTGCATGGGTGGTGCGTTCCGGTGATGGCATCCATGTCAAGGTGCAGGAAGGGGCAAATGCAGAATCTTTTCAGGCAGGAATGGATGTGTTGGAAAATGAGGCAAAGATCATTCGTGCACTCAGTGAGGAAACGATTTTAGCAGAGACGGGGGATTTTCTGCGCAAAAATGATACGGCATATTTATTGATGGAATATATTTCCGGAGAGACGATTGAAGAATATATTACTCGTACCGGGGAGCCAATACCATGTCAACAGGCGGGGCAGATACTTCGGTCCGTTGCGGGGACAATAGAGGATCTGCACAAACTGGGTCTTTTGCATCGTGGAATTGGGCCGGATTCGATATGGATCCTGCAGGACGGCACGGTCAAAATGCTTGACTTTGAAGCGACGAAACAATATGTGCTCAGCGAGATTAACGGTGCAGAGGCAGTGATGAAAGAGGGATTTGCACCGTCGGAGCAGTATGCCGGACCGGACGGACAGGGAACTTGGACAGATGTGTATGCATTGGCAGCAGTGTATTATTATATGATCACGGGCGTAAAACCAATTTCGGCGATCGAACGCAGCAAGGGGACATTGCTATCAGCGGCAAACGTGGAGAATAAGGATATCCCGGAGCGTATCAGTAATATGTTAAAACAGGCATTAGCGGTTATGTATTGGGAGCGCATTCAGACCATGCCGGCGTTTGTGGAAGCATTGGATGCCGCAGAAGGAACGCCAAAGATGGATCCGTATTTACGCCTCAAAGTTGGTGATGAAATGCGTCAATGGAAGATCGAACCGAATCGAGATATTCGTGTTGGACGTTCGGGAGAGGATTGCGAAATTGTTGTAGATGGTGACAATGTCAGCCGTCTGCATTGTATGATCCATTATGATAAGCGCAAAAATATCTTTTTGGTGAAGGATATGTCAGCTAATGGTACATTTACCGTGCGTGGACTTATCGGAAGAGGACGTGTGGCTGAAGTGGTGCCGGGAGAGCGGATTTATCTGGTATCAAATCGATATGAAATATATTTGGAAGTAAAATAGTATGAAAAAACCTTATATGAAAGTTTTTTCATACGGCAAATTTGGCCCAAGGGGCCAAATTTTGCGGGTTGAGAAAGGCATGTAGGGTTAGTATGGAAAAAAAGGGTTTTAAATGGCAAATATTTTTGGCGGCACTCCTGCTTTTGACGCAGAGTGCCGTACTTCTTATGCCGTGGCTGCAAATTACCGGAGACCGCTTTGTGTCGGTTGCGATGGAGATCAACCGCGAGGCAGAGCAGATCGCTGCCGGTAAAGCCAGGGAAGCCGGAGCATATGAGATTACGGACAACTACGAACGTGGTACGTCTATGCGGGAAGCCAAAGCCAAGGAATATCAACAAAAAGCAGATGAAGCATTACATGGCAGACAGGACAGCATTGATGGACTGCATCTGGCGGGATGGTGTTTGAGCAGCGGGGCGGATCTGGCGTTTGAGGGGATTCAGGTACGAGAGGGATACTCTCTGCGCACCAGTGATATTCAGATGGTGCTGCAAATTATGGGAGCGATGCTGTTTGCACCGGCGTTGATGGGGCTGGTAGTTTGCTCGTATATGCTTTTGCGACGAAAAACCCCGCGGACACTGATCTTTTTGGATGGTGCAGTGACGATCGGGATTGGTGTGGCGTGGCTGACTGTGATCCCGGAACTTTTGTGGGAGCAGATGCAGTCGGCGGTGCAGTCTTATGAAATGGTGTCCGAGGGCGTTCTTGCAATCCCGGGTGTGGGAGAATACTCCATTCGTGCGGTGTTGTGGGGATTTGCGGACAGCGGATATTTTATACAGATATTGTTGGGGGGCTTGCTGATACTGTTGAGCTTCGCTTATTTTACAGTGTGTCGGCCGGAACGAGAGCTTGTCGAGATCGAGGAAGTGCATCACGGAGAATATGAGCCGAAAGAAGTTCAGAATTGGGAGGTATTTCCAATGACTCCGATGCCACAGGCGGTCAGAGAAGCGGAAAGACCGGAGAAAGCAGCAGAAAAAGAGCTTGCTCCCGAATTAGAATGTTTTCCGATGCAGTATGATGGCAGTGGACACATTCAAGGAGTACGGGGACAGTTATCCGGACAGGATTTCGTTATGCAGCCGGATGCCGAGGTTATTCTTGGCAATAGTTTGGAATTATGTGACATTGTGGTCACACATTCCGGTATTAGTCGTCGACATTGCGGTGTACGATATGATTCCCTGATCGGACAGTATCGTGTGATCGCCTATACAAGTCAGCCGATCAAGATGTCAAATGGCAAGATCTTGCGGACGGACAGCTATACGCTTGCCAGACCGGGTACAATGGTCTATCTTCTTGGCGATGAGGAAGTGATCCGGCTTGGGTAAAAAAGCAAAGCCAGCGCTTTGCTTCGCCAAGAATTGCTAAAGCAATTCTTGGCGATGTCACGCTACACAACAGCAATTTCCTATCAAAAAAAGCGGGGCACCTTGACATATATCCAAAGTGCCCCGCCCTTTACAAAAGAAAGGAATCGTTGTCAATTATATTGTATTGACAACATCATTATGAATAATTGTCCCATGAATTGTTAATGGGAACACGTCATAATCGTATAGATCATGATAAATAATCAGAGTAATCAGCGGCAGTCGTTACGCCGTTTTTCCAATCATTCATCTTCTTCTTTGTCTCTTCTAATGTTTTCTGACAAATATCAGGAAGATCTTCTCCCCAGGATTTCGTCGCCTGCTTAAATCCCTTTTCAATAGCAGAGATCATTTCGTCTGCTTTATCAGTATCGCCACCGGTTAAAGCAATTGCCATACTTACCATGCGGTCAGAAGTTTGTTTTATGCCCCAGTAACCATCGTCAGAGATTGCTTCTTGTGCGGCTTTGATCGTATCAGGATCTGCATTTGCAGCAGCCTCGCGGAATGTAGCTGCCAAATTTGTTCCATTGGCAAGATCAAATACACTGCCCTGTTTATTCAAAAGCTTCTGTACAAGATTCTGCATAGAAGTCATACGAGACTCCTGATCTTTCTTTAACTTTGCGATAATATTATCGCGGTTGTAGATCTGATTGGCAGAATCTTTCTTTGTGGTTGTCGACTTCTCATATACTACAGAAGAATCCTCTTTCTTCACTGCAGATGAAGAATTTGTGGTATCCGGCTTGGCTGCTGCCTGGCTGTTCACCGTTGCTGCTTCAGCAGTATATGTACCTGGAACACCACTTGTTGCTGTTAAATCCATAATTGAACCTCCTTTTTCTTTGCTTGTTAACCGCTGCCATCCGTGGCACACGGACTGTTTTCGTATAACACGAGCATTTCTTCTCTCATATTATATATCGGCATATTAGAATAGAACTTTATAGCGCCGGTACATTTTTCGTCTGGCACAAAATGACATCATAATTGGTGTACTTTTGTGTCGCAGCAGACAGAGCCATGCGTGCCGCAATTTCGTCTTGGAATAATCCATAAGTAGTCGGACCGCTGCCGCTCATCAACGCACCAACAGCGCCGTTTTCCAACAGAAATTGTTTCAGCTCTGCTAAGACAGGATATTTCGGAATCGTCACCGTCTCCAATACATTACTGAGCAAGTGTGCGACTTTGGCTCCATCGCAGTGTGCGATCGCATCTAAAACCGCATCCGTATCCGGGTGATCCAGTTGTTTTTGCAGATCAAGATTGCCATAAACATAAGCGGTGCTAACGGAAATATTTGGTTTGATCAGTAATGTCCACATTGATGGAAGTGGAGTCAGCGGAGTCAGTATTTCGCCAATGCCCTCCGACAACATTGTTCCTTTGCGGATGCAGAAAGGCACATCTGCGCCAAGTGTAACACCAATGTCGCATAGTTCATCGAGGGACAAGCCCAGATTATATAGTTCGTTAATTCCCAAGAGAGTGGCTGCGCAATCACTGCTGCCGCCTGCTAAACCCGCTGCCGCAGGGATATTTTTGGTCAAAATGATATTCATGCCATCCGGCAGAGCATAGCGTTCCTTCATAAGAATTGCTGCGCGGTACACAAGATTTTTCTGCATAGGGCAGCCATCAGGGAGCTCCTTATTCATGGAAAGGGTAATTTCTTCAGCAGTTATCTGTTCGATCGTGACTTCGTCACACAGGTCGATCGTCTGCATGATCATGCGCAGGTCATGATAGCCGTTTTCACGACGCCCGAGGACATCCAGAGTCAAATTTATTTTAGCGGGTGCTTTTACCGTTATTTTATCCATATCAAACCTCCTTGTTTGTAATGATGCTTGCATGAACAAGCCTGATACTGTATACTGTTTCTGCTGCATGCAAAGAATGCAACCGTTTCTATCAGTATAGACGATGCTGATTGTTTAAGCAAATGTAATATATTTGTCATAGAAATTTTACACGACTATGCTATGATTTTATGGTAGAAGCTTTCTATACGAAGTGTGTGGGAAGTTCAGAAGAATACAGATTAGAATGTGGGGATACGATGAGGAAAAAAAGAATGATAGTAACAGGGGCAGTTGTCTTTTTGACAATTGCCGGTGTTTTGTGTGGAAAAAAATTATTTGCAGGCAAAGACACATCCGATCATAAAGGCACCAAGACATCCGGATATGAATATTATTATAAGGATAATGATCATCCGGAGGACAAAGACGTGAAAAGTTCGAGTGAACCGGGAGCAACGAAAGCACCACTGATTCAGGTGGATACGGATCCAGAGAGCATTACTGTGCTTGTTAATCGAGAGTATTTATTGCCGGAGGAATATATTCCGGAAGATCTGGTAGTGCCGGATGTGCCGTTTAGCTTTTATGGGACGTATGAGAAAAGCTATATGAGAAAAGATGCAGCGGCAGCGCTTGAGAAGCTTTTTGCGGGGGCAAAAGAGCAGAATATTTCATTAAAAGGAGTATCGGCATATCGTTCTTACAGCCGCCAAAAGGAAATTTACAATCGAAATGTCAGTACAAAAGGGAAGAAGAAAGCGAATCAGGTATCCGCTTTTCCGGGCAGTAGTGAACATCAGACCGGTCTTACGATAGATGTCTCTGCAGACTCGATCGGCTGTGCGTTGGAGCAGTCCTTTGGAAAGACGATCGAGGGGAAATGGCTGGCAAGTAACTGCTATAAATATGGATTTACGATCCGGTACCCAAAGGAGAAAGAAGATATTACAGGGTATTCTTATGAGCCATGGCATATTCGTTATGTTGGCAAGAATTTGGCAAAGCGCTTGTATAAGAAGAAATTAACGTTGGAGGAGTATTATCAGACGACAACTGTAGATAAGAAGGTGAAACCGGAAGATCAGGTTAAGGATACGGATACTGGAGCACCAAAGGAGCCACAGATGACTTCTGCACCGACGCCAAATCCTTCGTATAAACCGAAGAAAACACCGAAACCGTCCAAGTCGCCTGCACCGACTAAGTCGGCTAAGCCTAAGAAAACGAAAGCTCCAAAGCGGACACATGCGCCGAAGCCAAAGAAGACTAAGAAACCAACAGTTACGAAAGCACCGGTCAAAACACCGGCTGCAACGAAAGCACCGGTGCCAACGAAGGCGCCAACAAAGGAACCAACGAAGGCTCCAGAGGAGACCAAAGTGCCATCTGGAGATGAAATGAATGAGTAATTAGGATAGGAGGATGTTATGCGTACTATTATCGTAGTATTGTTTTTACTTTTGTATACGATCGTCAGCTTGCCGATGTATCTGATCGGATTTATCTTGGGTAAGATGGATCCAAAGAAAAAGGTGAGAATGTCACAAAGATTTGTAGCAGGAGGATTTCGATGTATTTTGTTCTTGTCCGGTGTTAAGGTGACAGTCAAAGGTAAAGAGAACCAGATCCATGATAAGGCGGCGTTGTATGTGTTTAATCACCGCAGCTTCTTTGATATTGTGGTAGGATATGCGACTGCGCCAATTCCGTCTGCATTTGTATCAAAAAAAGAGATTGAAAAGGTGCCAATGATCTCCTGGTGGATGAAATACTTAAATTGTCTGTTCTTGGATCGCGATGATATTCGTCAGGGAATGAAAGTGATCTTAACCGGTATCGAGTTAATGAAAGAGGGAACTAACATTTTTATTGCTCCAGAGGGAACGCGTAATAGCAGTGATGAGCTGCTTCCATTTCATGAGGCGAGCTTTAAGCTTGCTGAGAAGTCCAAATCGCCGATCGTGCCGGTTGCCATGAATAATATGGATGCTGTGTTGGAGCAGCATATGCCTTGGATCCGCCGCACACATGTTATAATCGAATATTGTGAACCGATCTACATGGATAGTATGGAACGTGCCGAAAAGAAAAAGATCGGCGAGAAAGTTCGTCAGATCATCAGTGATAAAATAAAAGAAAATGCTGCGGAAGTATAATCCGCAGCATTTTTGTTTTAGCCTTAATCCTAGAATTAAAATTGTGTTGCATTTACATATCCGGTATGTAATTTTTTGCCTTTGAGATAGACTGTCATATACCATGTATGCTTGCCGGACTTCTTGGTTTTCAATACGATCACCGGCATATTCTTTGGCAGTGTTGCCAGGGTCTTCGCAGAGGCAGAGGCACTCTGTTTGAGCGGAGATCTCTTGGCGGTGATCAAAGTCTTGCGTAACTTTAACCCTTTGATCGAGGTCAGGTATCCATCAAAGGTCTTGCTGCCTTTATGGAACTGTACATGGTAAAATTTAGCTTTATGCTTCAATACCGTTTTACCAATGTAGTGAACAGTTGCACCTGCCGGGATCGTCGCACGTTTGGCAGATTTTGCCGACGGTTTCTTGAGGAGCTTCATAGCGGTTTTAGTCTGAAAACCTTTGCCGCCCGGGGTTGTTCCCGCGGAAACTTTCAAGTATGCACCAAAGTACTCTTTGCCGTTAACTTTGCGATAAGCGCGTATTTTATAGAAATATTCGCGGTCTTTTGCTAACTTTTTATTGATCCATTTTTTGGTTGTCGCTTTTGTGATCGTTTTCACTTTCTTATAAGTACCGTTGTATTCGCTGGAACGATATATTTCATATCCATCGCCACCGGTCGCACCCTTCCAAGTCAGCGTGATCTTTTTGGAGCCGGATTTAGCAGTTATACCGGAAACTGCTTTTGGTTTGATCGTAAAAGATGTTGTGCGTGTTCCGGTGAAGTTGCCTTTGCCTGTGATCGTGACGGTTGCCCTGCCCGGTTTTTTATTGTTGCTGTACGTGACGGTATAATCGCGTCCGGCTTTTAATCCGCGGCGGTTTAGTGTAACGGTTAGCGCAGGCTTGATCTCTTTGCCGGTATAGATCTGCGTCGGGATTTTTGCGATGGCTGCATCTTTGAGCTCACCGCTGTTGAAATTTATCTTTGCAATATCGGTATCAGAATACCAGAAATTACAGTCTACATTTGTCGTAAATCCATTGATCTTGCCGGTACTGCTGTATTGCCAAATATCGTATTCGCCGGTATAAGATGTTTTCGTCGTATAGTTGGCGAGCCAGATCATGTATTTTTGCTGAAGACTGGCGCCGTTGATCAGTGTCTTTAAGTCGCTCGAATTGGCATAGATCATCGGTGTGTATCCGCCTGCCGAGATCGTGTCGCAGAAAGCTTCACAGTTTGCCGTTGCCTGTGCTTTACTGATCCCTGCCTTTGGACTGACAAGCGATCCATCGGAGTATTGGTATTCATAATCAAAAGCGATTGGAAGTTCTATGTCATAGTTTGCTGCCATTTTCAGGCAGAAGTTAGCTTCTTCGATAGCCTCTTTGGTCGTGCGGGCTTCGGTGAAGAAATATAATCCGACATGGACTCCGGCATCCAGTGCATCTTTGATATATGTTTTAAAACGAGGATCTTCTACAACTGTGCCGGATCCCCAGCCGCGGTAGCCAACTCGGATAAAGGCGTATTCCACACCATCTGCAGCGGCTTTCGCCCAATCAATTGCTCCATTATGATAGGATACATCGATGCCATGATAGACGTTTTTTCCATGGAATACATCAGAGTGTGTATAGGTTTTGCCGGTAAAAGGACTGACCGAAGTGGATGCTGCACTTGCGGTGACTGCCTGTGTGTTCGGTAGCATTGTTCCAGATGACGCTACCATAGATACTGCCAGTAAGGCACATAATAATTTTTTTCTCATCCTTAATATTTATTCCTTTCTATGAATAAGTCCCAGCATAGTAAATAATGCCATGGACTACTTCGTTCATATGTTTTTACTGCCATCGTCGTTGTACCAGTGTATTCGACAAATGTGGTAAAAAAATGACAAGCCTATTATAACAGGAAACAATTGGCAGGGCAATGTTTGTTGACAGGATAAGGACCGGGTGATATAATACGAACAAATGTTCGATTGCGGTTGCGATTGCGTGATGGGAAAGGATTGTGGTTTGCTATGATATTACAGGAGAATGCAACATTACAGCAGAAGCTTGCGATATTATCAGATGCAGCGAAGTATGATGTTGCATGTACTTCCAGTGGTGTTGCCAGAAAGGCAGAAGCCGGGAGCATTGGAAATACAGAGGCGGCAGGTATTTGCCATACATTTTCCGGAGATGGCAGATGTATCTCTCTGCTTAAAATATTGTATACCAATGAGTGCGTATTCGACTGTAAATATTGTGTGAATCGATGCTCAAATGATGTGCCAAGAGCGAGCTTTACCCCAGAAGAAATATGTACTTTGACAATGGAGTTTTATCGACGTAATTATATCGAGGGGCTTTTTTTGAGCTCCGGGATACTGCATTCACCCAATGAAACGATGGAACAGATATGCAAGGCATTACGTGACCTTCGGATCATACATCGGTTTAACGGATATATTCATTGTAAGGCAATTCCGGGGGCGGATCCTGCGCTTATTGAGATGGCAGGTTGGTATGCGGATCGTATGAGTATTAATTTGGAGCTGCCGACGGAAGAAGGATTAAAACGTCTTGCGCCCAATAAGACGCGAAAGACGATCTTGACACCGATGCGCCAGATTCAAAATGGAATGGCAGAAAGTCGCGAGTATCTCGGCATGAAAGGGGGCAATTACGGCGCATATCATTTTACGCAGGAGCGGAAGCAGAAACGTCTCGTCATGCGGGGAGCTAAGGATACTTTTGGTACACATGCAATCTCACGGGGAGTTGCGAGTGCTTCCGGTGCACATGCAATCTCACGGGGAGTTGCGAGTGCTTCTGGTGCACATACAGTCTCACGGGGAGTTAAGGGCGTTCCCGGTACAAATGCAGACAATGGTGGATATAAGATTTCTCATTCCGGAAGCGGGGACAGCGTGATCACAGGGACAGACCTTATGCGGCAGGGGAAAACCACATCTGGATTGCAGTTGTGGAATTCCTGCGATACGAAGAGGGGATTTGTCCCGGCAGGACAGAGTACACAGATGATCGTAGGCGCTACACCGGAAAATGATTTTCAGATGCTTTCCGTGACACAGGCCCTTTATCACAATTTTGGACTAAAGCGTGTTTTTTATTCTGCCTATGTTCCGGTTAATGAAGACAGCCATCTGCCGTCTCTTCCGGGGGGACCGCCCCTTTTGAGGGAGCACAGGCTTTATCAGGCTGACTGGCTTTTGCGTTTTTACGGATTTAAGGCAGAGGAACTTCTTTCCGAGAAGAAACCGAATTTTAACCTGTTACTGGATCCAAAATGCGACTGGGCGCTGCAAAATCTGAAAGAGTTCCCGGTAGAAGTAAACAAAGCTTCTTATGAACAGCTTCTTCGCGTGCCGGGAGTGGGCGTAAAATCAGCCAGACGGATCATTGCTGCCAGAAAACAGGGAAAACTGGATTTTGATGGCTTAAAACGGATCGGTGTGGTTTTAAAAAGAGCCCGTTATTTTATCACCTGTTCCGGGAAAATGGAAGTCTCCTGCAGCCTGGATGAAGATCATATAACCAGTGCCCTTATAGGAGATGAAAGACGGAAGATATGGGACATTGAAAACAGGAACAGCTACAGGCAGCTTTCCCTGTTTGATGATATGCATCTGGAAGAAGAGAAAAACTCTCTTTTAAAGGATCAGCTGGTAAAGGAAGCAGCGGGAAGTGCTGCCTTTGGACAGTTATGAGAAAATACAGGAGAAACGAACATGACGATCTTTTTGTGCGAACCTGGTTATACAGGGATCTTAAGTGGTATCTATGATGCGGGAGTCAGTAAGATCCCACAGGATGAACTGCGGCTGGAGATAAAAAACAGTGGGCAAAATGTAGAGCTTTTTGCTGTATACAGGGAATGCAGTCCATCAGAAGAAAAAGGGAAAAAGGTATTGGAGACAGTACGTCAGCGATTGAATTCCCATATTCAGGAGCAGTTATATGTGGCCAGTCTCAGCGAGGATGTTTTGCGGGCGGATAAAATGTACCGGTATCTGAAAGTGCTGTTTTTGCGGGGGGCATCGGCCGCAGACCAGCTGCAGATCCCTGCAGTCCATGAGATATTTAAGCTGTGTCGCAGTGTGTATAATGAAAAACATCAGTTTATTGAATTTTTGCGGTTTTCGCAGATGGAGGGAGGCTTTCTTGCCGGAAAGATACAGCCGAAAAATGATGTGTTAGAA
>ERZ773193.2941-NODE-2941-length-16679-cov-4.130895_pt1 | contig 16679 bp, 12 predicted proteins | sample MGYA00511110_ERZ773193 | MGnify/ENA primary metagenome ERZ773193 (study PRJEB29015, sample SAMEA2737784) | human gut metagenome | biome: human gut; feature: human-associated habitat; material: faeces | place: China | collected 2012 ...
GTTTATAATATAATATAGAAGTAAAATTATGTTTACAGGAAAGGAACTGATAAATATGAAGAAAATGGAACAGCTTTACGAAGGAAAAGCAAAGAAGGTTTTTAAAACTGATGACGAAAATCTTTACATCGTTGATTACAAAGATGACGCAACTGCATTTAACGGTCTTAAAAAAGGTCAAATTGCAGGTAAGGGTGTTGTGAACAACAAAATGTCAAACTTCCTTATGCAAATTATGGAAAAGAACGGTATCCCTACTCACTTTGTTGAAGAAATTTCAGACAGAGAAACTGTTGTTAAGAGAGTAGAAATCGTACCTTTGGAAGTAATCATCAGAAATATTGCGGCAGGTAGTTTTTCAAAGCGTTTCGGCGTTGAAGAAGGCAAGAAATTAAACTGCACAACTTTGGAATACTGTCTAAAGAACGACGACCTTGGCGATCCTATGATTAACGATTATCAGATTATCGCTATCGGTGCCGCTACTAAAGAGGATCTTGATACTATTGCTGACCTTACTTTTAAAGTAAATGATGTTCTAAAAGCATATTTTGAAAGTATTAATATAGAACTTGTTGATTTCAAGATTGAGTTCGGTAAAACTCCTGACGGTCAGATTATTCTTGCGGATGAAATCTCACCTGACACTTGCCGTCTATGGGACGCTACAACTCACGAAAAACTTGACAAAGACCGTTTCAGACGTGATATGGGCAATGTTGAAGAGGCATATGCAGAGGTATTTAAACGTCTTGGACTATAATTAAGTGTAGACCGAATTAAATTGCCCGGCTCACCGCTTTTTGCCGAGGGCAGTGCATATGTACGGCACCGTCGACTGCAAAGTGGCAATCAAAGCGATTTTCTTCGGTCTTATAAAAAATTTAGAGGAGTAAATGAAATGGCAACAAATACTTACGAAAGTCCGTTAAACTCACGTTACGCGTCAAAGGAAATGCAGTACATTTTTTCTCCGGACAAGAAATTCTCAACTTGGAGAAAACTTTGGATTGCACTTGCCGAAAGTGAAAAAGAACTTGGACTTGATATAACAGACAAACAGATTGCTCAAATGAAAGAGCATATTTACGATATTAATTATGATGTTGCAAAGGCTCGTGAAAAGGAAGTTCGTCACGATGTAATGTCGCACGTTTACGCATATGGCGTACAGTGCCCGGACGCAAAGCCTATTATTCACTTGGGTGCAACAAGTTGTTATGTCGGTGACAACACTGATATTATCATAATGACAGAGGCTATGCAGCTTGTTAAGAAAAAGCTTGTATGTCTTATCGGAGAGCTTGCAAAGTTTGCAAAGGAATATAAGGATTTGCCGACATTGGCATTTACTCATTTTCAGCCGGCACAGCCTACAACAGTAGGTAAGCGTGCGTCATTGTGGCTTGAAGATTTGCTTATGGACCTTGAGGACGTTGATTATCAGCTTTCAAAGGCAAAGCTTTTGGGCTGTAAGGGTACAACGGGTACACAGGCAAGTTTCCTTGAACTTTTTGAGGGGGACCATGAAAAATGTAAAATGCTTGACAAGAAGATTGCCGAAAAAATGGGTTATGAAGAATCATTCCCTGTAAGCGGTCAGACATATCCGAGAAAACTTGACTCTCAAATGCTTAATACATTGAGCCTTATCGCACAGAGTGCGTACAAGTTCTCAAACGACATCAGACTTCTTCAACACTTAAAGCAGATTGAAGAACCGTTTGAAAAGTCGCAAATCGGTTCATCGGCAATGGCTTATAAGAGAAACCCTATGAGAAGTGAAAGAATCGGCTCTCTTGCAAGATATGTAATAGTAGACGCACTTAATCCGGCAATTACTGCATCAACACAATGGTTTGAAAGAACTCTTGATGACAGTGCAAATAAGCGAATTTCAGTTCCTGAGGCTTTTCTTGCAGTAGATGCTATTCTCAGCTTGTACATCAACGTTGTTGACGGACTTGTGGTATATGATAAAGTAATCAATCAGCAGTTTATGCGTGAAATTCCGTTTATGGCTACTGAAAATATTATGATGGATGCCGTTAAAAAAGGCGGCGACAGACAGGATTTACACGAAAAAATCAGAGTATATTCTATGGAGGCGGGAAAGACTGTTAAAATGGAGGGTAAGGAAAACAACCTTGCCGAACTTATCGCCGGTGATCCTGCATTCGGTTTGACTTTGGAAGAAATTAATGCTGTTATGAAACCTGAAAATTTTGTCGGACGTGCTCCGCAGCAGGTTGAAGATTTCTTAAAGGATTACGTTGAGCCTGTTCTTGAAAAGAACAAGGATTTACTTGGTATTGAAGTTGAAATTAACGTCTGATTTATTTGAAATATAAATTTAGAGGTAATTATATGAAGAAAATTATATTTTGCCTTGTTGCGGTTTGTATGGCTGCGATGTCGTTTGTGACCGTACACTGCGAGGATAATATTAAAGTGATACTTGACGGCAAAACGCTTGAATTTGACGTTCAGCCACAAATTATAGACGAACGCACACTTGTGCCTATGCGTGTGATATTCGAGGCATTGGGCGCGGATGTTGAGTGGGAAGAGGAAACTCAGACTATCAACACAAGACGTTCGGATACTGATTTGTTTTATATCAGTATGCGTGTGGGTGACAAGACAATTCATAAGGAGTCGGTTGAGGCGAACTTGCCGACATCAAACGATATTGAACTTGATGTACCGCCGATGATTATAGACGGGCGTACGCTTGTTCCTGTTCGTGCGGTTTCGGAGTGCTTTGGCTGTAAGGTAGAGTGGAACGGCGAAAGTCGAACTGTTATTATTGAAAGCAATTCTGACAATAATACAGATACTGACGTGCCGACACCGTCACCGACAGAAACGCCTGTCAATTCAGTTAATACAATCGAATATAACGTCGATAATGAGCAGTATGCAAGTTATATGAAAGAATTTAAAATTCTTGACGCGGTAAAAAATTCGGACGGCAACTATGATATAACATACACACTTCAAACATATCTTGAAGGTCGTGGTTTGGTTGTGGTTGAATTTAGGTGCCTTGATGAAAACGGCAGTGAAGTTGACAGATTCGGCGGAGCATTCCAAGGCACAGATTATACATGGAGCGCTCAAGAGGCGAAAACAACAATTTCCGGTAAAACAACACGCATTGAGCTTGTAATTGAAAAATAAGTTATGAAATTAAAAATCAGGCAAACGCTTGGTTAGCATAGGAGGACAAATACATGGTAAAAGCAATAGTTGGTGCAAACTGGGGCGATGAAGGTAAGGGCAAGATTACAGATATGCTTGCTGCTGACAGTGACATCGTAATCAGATTTCAGGGCGGTGCAAACGCAGGTCACACTATTATAAACGAATACGGAAAATTTGCATTGCATCTTCTTCCGTCAGGTTCATTCAATCAGAATGTAACAAATATGATCGGAAACGGTGTTGCACTTGATATTCCTGAACTTATAAAGGAAATTGACGAGGTCGTAAAACGTGGTGTTCCGAAGCCGAACATTGTTGTGTCAGAAAGAACACAGGTTCTTATGCCTTATCACAAGTTGTTTGACCAGTACGAAGAAGAAAGACTTTCAGACCGTCAGTTCGGTTCTACAAAGTCAGGTATAGCACCGTTCTTCTCAGATAAATTTTCAAAAATCGGTTTTCAGGTTTGGGAACTTTTCGAGCCTGAAAGACTAAAGGAAAAGATTAAGAACGTAATCGAAGTAAAAAATCTTATGCTTGAACATATCTATCATAAACCGCTATTGGACGCAGACGAGCTTTTCAATACACTTATGGAATATGCCGATATGATTAGGCCGTATGTGATTGATTCGGTTGCATTTATGCACAACGCAATCAAAGAGGGTAAGAAAATTCTTTTGGAAGGTCAGCTTGGCTCACTGAAAGATCCTGATTTCGGTATTTATCCGATGACAACTTCTTCATCTACTCTTGCCGGTTACGGTGCGGTTGGTGCAGGTATTCCTCCGTATGAAATTACAGACATAATTACAGTTGTAAAAGCATATTCATCAGCAGTTGGTGCAGGTGCATTTGTTTCGGAAATATTTGGCGAAGAGGCAGATGAACTTAGAAGACGCGGCGGTGACGGCGGTGAATTCGGTGCTACAACAGGCAGACCGAGACGTATGGGTTGGTTCGACTGTGTTGCGTCACGTTACGGCTGTCGTGTACAGGGTACAACTCAAGTTGCATTTACTGTACTTGACGTACTTGGTTATCTTGATGAAATTCCTGTATGTGTGGGATATGAAGTTGACGGTGAAGTTATCAGAGATTTCCCTACAACAAACAAGCTTGAAAGAGCAAAGCCTGTTTTGAAAGTTCTTCCGGGTTGGAAATCTGACATCAGAGGTATCAAGAAATATGAGGACTTACCGGAAAATTGCCGTAAGTACATCGAATTTGTTGAAAAAGAACTTGAAGTGCCTATTAAGATTGTTTCTAACGGTCCTTCAAGAGAAGATATTATATTGAAATAATTAAAATGAACCCAAGGGGGAATTTGTTATGGACGCATCTAAAATCAAATTGATTATATGGGACCTTGACGAAACCTTTTGGAACGGTACTATTTCAGAACAAAAGGTCGCACCTGTTAAGCAGGCTTGCGACCTTGTTTTGTTATCCTCAAAAAAGGGAATTGTCAATTCGATTTGTTCCAAAAATGATGAAAAGCCGTGTATCGATAAGCTGAAAGAATGGGATTTGGATAAGTATTTTGTGTTCAATTCGATTAACTGGGAGCCGAAAGGTCAGAGGATTAAAGATACTGTGGAAAGTATGAATTTAAGACCTTGCAATGTACTTTTTATTGACGATAATAAGCTGAATTTGGAGGAGGCAAAGTTTTTCTGCCCCGATATTATGACAATGCTGCCCGATAAAATCGGTGAACTTTATGCGGCGGTTTCAATGCTTGATAAGAATGACGAAAAATTATCACGTCTTGAAAGTTACAAGGTGCTTGAAAAGAAAAATAAGATTAAAAAGAGTATCGGTTCAAATGAAGAATTTTTGCGACAGAGCAATATCCACGTTGATTTTCATTCGGATTGTGCGGAACACATTGACAGATTGCATGAGCTTATATTTCGTGCAAATCAGCTTAATTTTACGAAAGTGCGCTCAACAAAAGACGAACTTAAAGCGTTGTTTGAAGATAAAAATGCGAAATGTGAATATATAACGGCGTATGACAAGTACGGTGAATACGGAATTGTCGGCTTTTATGCCGTAAAGGATAATGCACTTGTGCATTTTTTGTTTTCGTGCCGTACGCTTGGTATGGGGATTGAGCAATATACATATGAAAAAATCGGTTGTCCGGAACTTGATGTTGTAGGTGACGTGTCGGTTAAAATCGGTAAAAACGAGCCGACTGTAACGTGGATAAATCAAGATAACGTAAAGACGGATAATGAATTTGAGGACATAAAAAATACCGGTTTTAAGGTGCTTATAAAAGGGCCTTGCGACTTAAATCAAATATTTTCGTTCATAAAAAATGAGGATATATTCGAGTGTGAGTTCACGTATGTGAGCCGCGAAAAACAGTCGCTCGGTGTTGCGATTGAGGGTATGAACCATACTTCGCAAATTGTAAATGCCTATTCGATTACAGGCGAAGAAACAGCCGAAATTTGTAAACTTCCTATATGCGACAGCCAAATGTACTCGGACAGCATTTATAAAAATAAGTACGGAATGATTTTTATAAGTATTTTGACTGACGCTAATCTCGGCGTGTATCGAAATAAAAACAACGGTGCTGTTTTTGCGTTTGGTGAGTATATTTATCCGCTTACCGACAAGGCTATGTGGAAAAAGTATATTAATAAAGAAGTTTATACCGCAAATTGTGATTTTAAAGAAAAGGATTTGCAGAAGATTGCGGAAGAATATGAATTTTTGGGCAGACTTACACCAAAGCAGACGGCGGAAAATCTGCGGTTTATCTATGAGCATATCAAACCCGATACGGAACTTGTTATTTTGCTTGGCTGCGAACGTGAGTACAAGGATAATAAGCTGGAGGCTTGGGTGAACAGGCACAATGACCACAAGGAATATAATGCGGCGGTACGGAAAGAATTTGACGGCTGCAAAAATGTGACGTTGTTTGACGTGAATGAATATATAACGTCGGACGATGATTTCAACGACAGTGTAAACCATTATAAAAAACGTGTGTATTACTTGATGGCACAAAAATTTACCGAAATGATAAATGCTCATGCAAACGCAGATGTAGCAAAGCAAACGTCAAAAGCAAAACTTGCGTATTTAACATTAAAACAAAAAATTAAAAAGATTGTTAAACCAAACGGTTAAATTTTATATTGACAAAACAGTTGCATTAGAATAAAATTAAACTATTGATTAAAATAATTTGGGAGATTATAAATGAGTATACGAAAGGTAACTATATGCTTGGCGGTGATTCTTTTCATATCTGCCACCGTACTTGCATTTACATCTAATAAACGTGCAGAAAAAAAGGCTGAAAAAGAATATACGCCTACCGTACAGACGGTCACAATGACGGCTGTCGGCGACTGTACGTTGGCAACTGACATAAACGCAGACCCAAACGGCAGCTTTAAATCGGTTGCCGAGTCTTTAAACGGCGATTATTCATATTTCTTTAAAAATGTTTCACCGATATTTTCGGAGGACGATTTAACTATCGTAAATTTTGAGGGTACTTTGTCAAATCAAGGAACAAGACAGGATAAGCAGTTTGCTTTCAGAGGTAAGCCTGAATATGTGCAGATACTTACATCGTCAAGCGTTGAGGCGGCAAACCTTGCCAATAACCACAGTGCCGATTACGGTGACGTAAGTCTTTCGGACACGATAAAATATTTGAATGAGGCCGGTATCTCCAATTTTATAGGTACGAATACCGCGATAAGAGATGTAAACGGAATATCGGTCGGACTTGTCGGAATTGACGCACTTGACGAAACAGAGGCGGCAAAACTTGAAAATGTTATCGGTTCGGTTAAAAGTCTTGGTGCACAGCTTGTTATAGTAAGTATTCATTGGGGTGAAGAAAAGGCTACCGCTCCGAACGATACACAAATCGAGCTTGCACACAAGGCGATTGACGCAGGTGCGGACCTTGTTTTGGGAACACATCCTCACGTTTTACAGGGTATTGAAAAATACAACGGTAAATATATAGCGTACAGTTTGGGCAACTTCTGTTTCGGCGGTAACAATAATCCGGCGGATAAAGATACCGTTATATACAGACAGACATTTACGTTTGTTGACGGAGTTATGCAAGAGGACGATAATATGACGCTTATTCCGGCAACAATTTCGGGTCATGATGAGTATAACGACTATCAGCCGGCAATAGCTGAGGGTGACAGAAAGACTCAAATAGAGAATAAGTTGATTGAATATTCGACACCGCTCGGACTTTCTGCGCTTAATTTCAGATAATTTGTTTTTACTATTGACAAATGGCAGTAAAGTTTAGTATAATATAACACAGATTAGATGAGATTAGAACAGACAGAGCATATTTTAATATGATTTTTATGCCTCTCGGACTTATCTGTCTGAGAGGTTTTTCTGTTTTTTCTTGCAAAAAAGAAAGGAAGATGTAAAATGAAAAATTTAAAGAAGATTATTGCAATGGGACTAACAGCCGCACTATGTGCCGTTTCTTTGGTAGGTTGCGGAGGCACGCAAAACGGTGGAACTGACGGAGCAACAGACACAAATGCTAAAGATACATACAAAATCGGCGTACTTCAATACGCAGACCACCCGTCGCTTGATAACTGCCGTGAGGGCTTTAAGCAGGGACTTGATTCAGAGGGTATCAAGTATGATATTACAGAATCATCTGCAAAAGGAGACGACTCAACAAATACACAAATCGCACAGCAATTTGTTTCACAAGGTATGGACCTTGTATGCGGTATCGCAACACCGTCTGCACAGGCTTGCTACAATGCGGCTTATGAAGCAAAAATTCCTGTAATCTTTAACGCAGTTTCAGACCCTGTTGCCGCAAAGCTTGCAGAAAGCAATACACAGGCAATGGACGGAATTACAGGTGTAAGCGATATGTTGCCTGTTGACGAACAGTTAAAGCTTATCCGTGAAATGTTGCCTGACGCAAAGAAAATCGGTATACTTTATACAACAAGTGAGGCAAATTCTGTTTCTACAATAGAAACATACAAGCAAAAAGTAGGCGAATACGGTTTTGAACTTGTTGAAAAGGGTATTACAAATGCCGCTGAAATTCCGCAGGCAGTAGACCTTTTGGTAAGCGAAGTTGACTGTATCTCAAATATGACAGACAACACAGTTGTTGAAAACTTGCCTATACTTCTTGAAAAGGCAACTGCTAAAAACATTCCTGTATTCGGCAGTGAAGAAGAACAAGTAGGAAACGGCTGTATAGCGTCAGCCGGTATCGACTACATTGAACTTGGTAAAAAAGCAGGTGTTATGGCTGCAAGAGTGCTAAAGGGTGAGGACGTTAAGAATATCCCTTACGAAACTCTTACAGAAAGTAAAATTACTATCAACACTGACGCCGCAGAAAAAATCGGAGTAACAATACCGCAGTCAATCACAGACAGAGCTGGGGTCAAAAACGCTCCGTCTGAATCATGATTGAAGGACTGATAGTCGGAATACTTGAGCAGGGACTGATATATGGAATAATGGCTATGGGTGTGTATATCACCTATACCATTCTTGATTTCCCCGATTTGTCTGTAGACGGTACGTTCCCTCTCGGAATAGCTATATGCTTTGTGATGATTAATAACGGTCTTAATCCTTGGCTTGCATTGCTTGCGGCATTTGCCGCAGGGTGCATAGCCGGTATGTTTACGGGAATTTTCAACGTAAAACTCAGAATACGCAATCTTCTTTGCGGTATTCTCACTATGACGGCTCTTTATTCGATAAATTACGGAATAGTCGGAAAAGCGTCGGATTTCCTAAGTATGGATACAACGACTATTTTCTCGCAGACAGCTTTCCTTTTCGGAAACGGTCACTTTGCATTGTACTCTAAACTTGTTGTTATTCTTGTGATTACGCTTATCGCAAAGTTTGCACTTGATTGGTATATGCGTACCAAGTCGGGATTTCTTTTAAGAAGTGTCGGAGATAATGAGGGGCTTGTAATCACGCTTGCACAAAATCCGGGAACGATTAAAATTATCGGTCTTGCGATTGCAAACGGACTTGTTTCGCTTGCCGGTGCGGTGTACTGCCAATACGGCAAAGCGTTTAACGTTGCGTCTGGTACGGGTACTGTTGTTATGGGTCTTGCCGCTGTTATTATCGGCTCGACTATATTTAAGAAAATTAAATTCCTCAGAATTACAACAGGCGTGCTTTTCGGTATGATTATTTATAAGGCTTGTATTTCAATCGCGCTTGCCGCAGGCTTGCGTTCACAGGATACAAACCTTATGATTACGATTTTGTTTATCGCAACACTTTGCGTAGACGAATTTTTGCTTAAAAAGAAGAAAGTTGGGGTGAAGAAAAATGCTTGAACTTTCTCACATTTATAAAACTTTTAATCAAGGAACTATTGATGAAAAGGTGCTTTTTTCGGATTTTAACATAACAGTAAACGACGGTGATTTTGTCGGAGTTATCGGTTCAAATGGTTCGGGAAAAACGACTATGTTAAATGTCATTTCGGGCGATATGCCGATTGACAGCGGAAGTGTTTTACTTGACGGTAAGGAGCTTAATAAGCTTAAAAACTTTAAACGTGCGCAGAGAATAGGCAGAGTTTTTCAAAATCCCGCAATGGGAACCTGTCCGTCAATGACCATATGGGAAAACCTGTCTATCGCAGATAATAAGGGTAAGAATTTCGGACTTTCGTTTGGACTCAACCGTCAGAGAAAAGACTTTTACCGTTCACAGCTTGAACTTTTGGGTATGGGACTTGAAAACAGACTTTCAACCCTTGCAGGCTCACTTTCGGGTGGTCAAAGACAGGCACTTGCACTTATTATGGCGACTATGATCAGACCTGATTTGTTGCTTTTGGACGAACATACAGCCGCACTTGACCCTAAATCTTCTGATACGGTTATGATGCTTACGGATAAGATTGTTCATGAAAAGAACATAACAACCATTATGGTAACGCATAATCTTCGTCACGCGGTTGAGCATGGCACAAGAACTGTTATGATGCATAACGGCGAGGCTATTATGGATGTTTCGGGTGCGGAAAAAGATAATAAGACAATAAATGACTATTTGACAGTGTTTAACGAAATAAGTATTGAATGCGGAAATTAGCATAAAAGCTGAATTTGGATATATTCAAATTCAGCTTTTTTAGTATAAAAATCAGCAAATATTTCATTCTCTTCTTGAATTTTTATTCATTAAAGTTTATAATGAAAAAAGAGGCTCAAGAGAGATATTGGAGCCATTTGGAGTAAGGGAGAAAAAACTGTGTTAAAAAAATTAACCGCATTTTTGACGGCAGCTGTAATGGTTACATCAGTTGCGTCAATACCGGTGTTGACGTCATATGCCGACACAAATTCAACTACTGAAAAACGAGTAATGGAAAAACTTGATCGAGGCACTGTTGCCGTTAAAACAAATGGCGGTGTGTATTTGTCGTGGCGACTTTTGGGTACGGAAAGTCTGACAAATCAAGCATTTGACATATACCGTGACAGTGAAAAAATATACACAACAGGCGAACACGATGCAACTTGCTATACCGATTCAAAAGGCACGGCGGATAACAAGTATACAGTTGTGCCGAAAGGTGAGGCAATAGACAAAACAGAGGCGGTTGATGTTTGGACAACAAACACAACATATAAAGGTCGTTCTGTGGCATATAAAGACATTGCGTTTAAAGTTCCTGACGGAGGAAAGACGCCGACAGATGAAGAATATACATATACCGCAAACGATATGAGTGTGGGCGACCTTGACGGTGACGGAGAATATGAATACATCGTAAAATGGGACCCGTCTAATTCAAAGGATAATTCCGTTAAGGGTTATACGGGCAATGTGTACTTGGACGCATATGAGCTTGACGGTACTCTTCTTTGGAGAATAGATTTGGGAGTTAATATCCGCGCGGGTGCGCACTATACTCAATATATGGTCTATGATTTTGACGGTGACGGTAAGTCGGAAGTCATATTAAAAACAGCACCGGGCTCAAAAGACGGTGAGGGTAATTATGTCTCAAAAGCAGGAAAAAATATAACCAAGGGTGACGATAAAAAAGATTACAGAAATTCATCTGGTTTGCTTATGGGCAAGGATGGCGGACCGGAGTATTTAACTGTATTTAACGGTGAAACAGGTGCGGCAATGCAGACTGTTGATTTTGACCCGCCGAGAAGCATTTTGACATCTTCCGAATGGGGCGACAGCTATGCAAACAGAAGTGAAAGATACCTTGCAGCGGTGGCATATCTTGACGGTGTACATCCAAGCGTTGTTATGACGAGGGGATATTATACATATGTGTATGCGGCGGCATATACTTGGGACGGCACAGACCTTAAAGAACAATGGCTTTCAACTAATACACCGACAGAAGAAAATGGCGGTACAGGTTGTACCGTAAAATATGCAGACGGTACAAGTAAAAATAATACAAACAAAACGCTTTATGCACAAGGTGCACACAGTGTATCGGTAGCTGACGTGGATAATGACGGATATGACGAGATTATTTTCGGCAGTGCGGTTCTTGACAATGACGGAACTGTTTTGACGTATGACGGTCGGGGACACGGTGACGCGGAACACGTTTCGGACTTTGATAACGACGGAAAACAAGAAATATTTATGGCACACGAGGCAGGTAAGCACAATGATGACACAATTCCATATGCGGTAGATATAAAGAGATATAATGGTGATATTATGCTACAAGCCGCACAGGGAGATATAGGCAGAGGTATTATGGATAATGTCGATGATGATTATGCATTGTCAAGCGGTAATCTTTCGTTGTTCTGGTCGGTAGCGGCTGACGGTATATATAATCAAGCAGGTGAAAAAGTAGGAAATATACCTAATACCAATGGAAGCAATATGGAGAATTTTGCAGTTTATTGGGACGGTGATTTGGGACGAGAATTGCTTGACGGAAATAAACTTGTAAAATACAGCATAAAAAGCGGTACGGAAAGAATTTATTATAACAGTAAAAATTCAACATTGCCGGGTTCAATAAATAACAGTACAAAGTCAAATGCGTGTCTTACAGCCGACCTTTTCGGTGATTGGCGTGAAGAAATCGTGCTTAGATACGGTGACGGTGTGAGAATTTATTTCTCAACTATTCCGACTGATTACAGACTTACAACGCTTATGCACGACAGTCAATATCGTTGCGCAATAGCATGGCAGAATGTCGGATACAACCAGTCGCCTCATACAAGCTATTATATAGGTTCCGCGGCTTTGGCGAAAGATTCGGGTGGCAACACGTTAAACTACCTTGCACCGAATACGTCATTTACGGAGGTGACTTATCCTGACACATCGTCAATTACACCACGTCCTACGGTAAAAGCCACGACAGCACCTGTGACTGTTACTGCCGATGCGGATACATATCTTGTGGACAGTACAACGGCACACGGCTCTGACGAGGAATTGAAGATTAATCAAGCACAAAATGTATATACATCAAGCTCGCCGGGATTGAAAGATATTAAAGGTTTGGGATTGATTCGCTTTGACCTTTCAAAGTATGCCGGTAAAAAATTAGTATCGGCAACATTAAATTTGTATGATAAATTTTCAAATACGGAAAAGAAAAATTCGGTTTTACATCTTGATTACTGCTCAAAGAATGATTGGGACGAGGCGACAGTTACTACAAATGATATAACAGTGAGAGGCGAAAATACACCGTTATCGTCATTGGGTTTGCAAGTGTCACCTGCATACAATGTCGATTATAAGGAAATATCGTTCGATGTGACGGATGTGATAAAAGAGAAGTGTACAGATAATTTGATTACGTTTACGTTGTGGACAGGTACAGGACGTGAACAGGTTATCGCGTCAAAGGAATACAGCGGTACAGACGCACAAGGACCGACACTTGTGTTGGAATTTGAGGGAGAAGAGCCGACACCAACGCCGACAGTAGTGCCAACGGCAACACCAACATTAAAGCCGACAGCGACGCCGACGGTAGTGCCGACGGTTAATCCAACATTAAAGCCGACAACAATTCCGACAGCAATCCCAACGGTGATCCCGACAACGACACCAAATTTGGCAAACAACAAAATCACAGCTATGATAAATAGCAACAACAAACTTGATGTCACACTTGATTTTGAAAATGTGGATATGAATGATGTTAATGTGTATGTTGCCTTTAAGAATAATGGTAAGCTTGTGGGAATGAAAATGCCACAGGCAAGCGAGTTAAAGGGAATAGATTTGATTGATAAAGAGTATACGGATATAGAGGTTTATGCTTGGGATAATAAGCAGAAACCGTATGCGAATATAGTACGTATCGTTAATAATGTACAATAAACAAAAAACTGATGTGGAAACACATCAGTTTTTTTTGTTATCTTATAAAATTAGTTTTTCATAATATTTCATCTCTTATTAACCGATTATACCGCAAACGTCCTCTGCAATTTGCTCAGGAGTAAGACGGTTTGCTTTGACGATTTCTTCAGGGTTATATCTGTCAAGAAATTCTTTCTTTAGACCGTAATTCAATACTTTAACGTCTGAATTGCCGTAGAATCTTGCAATCTTTTCTCCGAAACCGCCGTCTAAAATACCGTCTTCAACAGTGATAACAACGTCATGATTTGCCTTAAGTTGTTCCAAAAGCTTATCGTCAGTACCTGTAATGTACATTGGGTTTATGATTGTAGGTTTTACACCTGTTTTACTTTCTATAATTTCAGCCGCCTTTGCACCTACTGAATAGAATGAGCCAAGTGCAACGATTGCAATTTTACTGCCGTTTTGAGTAACTTCATATTCATTTAGCTTGCTGAAGTCCTTTGTAACCTTTTTGCCGTCTGATACAACACTGATAGGTACACGGATTGCAACAGGGTGGTCGTTTTGCTCAATACTCCAATCAAGCATTGCAAGGTATTCTTCCTTTGTTGTCGGTGCAAGGTAGACAAGATTAGGAATGTTAGACATCATCGGAATATCATATATACCAAGGTGAGTAACGTCATTCATACCGTAAACAGACGCCAAATATACAAGGAGTGTTGCGGGACTGTTGTTGATACATAAATCCTGTGAAAGCTGGTCGTAGGTACGTTGAATAAATGTGCTGTAAACACCGTAAACAGGCTTGCCACCGTTCTTTGCGATACCCGAGGCAAGTGCAACGGCTGTTTCTTCGGCGATACCAACGTCAACAAACTGTGAGCCTGCCTCTTTTCTCTTCTCCTCTGTGAAACCGAAAACGGTAGGTGTGGCAGATGTAATTCCGACAACGGTCTTGTCCTCTTTCATTTTCTTTAAAAGAATGTCGGCTGTCATTGACGAATAATCTTCTCCGCCGTCTTGCGACATATCGGATTTACCTGTTTCAAGGTTGAATGGACCACAATAGTGCCAATTTTCCTTGTTTTCTTCTGCTATTTTGTAGCCCTTACCTTTTTGGGTACAAATGTGAACAACTACAGGATAAGTGCTGTCTTTAACCTGCTCGAATGCGGTGATAAGCGAATCAATGTCATTTCCGTCTTTTACAAATACATAGTCAAGTCCCATTGATTTGAAAAGATTACATTCCGATTTACCGTCTGTATCGCGAAGCTGTTTTAGGTTTTTATACAAACCGCCGTGATTTTCTGCGATAGACATATCGTTATCGTTTACAACGATTATAAGATTGCTGTTAAGCTCACTTGCAAAGTCAAGTCCTTCAAGAGCCTCACCGCCCGAAAGTGAACCGTCGCCGATTACGGCAATGATATTTTCCTTATCGCCCTTTAAGTCACGACCTTTTGCAAGACCGCAGGCAAGTGAAACGGAAGTTGAAGTGTGACCGATTGTAAAGAAATCGTGGTCGCTTTCGTCGGGATTGCTGTAACCCGATACATCATCATACTTGTCTTCGTACAAAAACGCATCTTTTCTGCCTGTAAGCATTTTGTGCGGATAGCTTTGGTGAGAAACATCATATACGATTTTGTCTGTCGGAGAATTAAAGACATAGTGAAGTGCGATTGTTGCCTCTACCATACCAAGATTAGGACCGAAGTGTCCGCCGTGCTTGCTTAGCTTTTGCAAAAGTGCTTGACGCATTTCATCTGCGAGAACGTGAAGTTGTTCGCTGTTTAAATTTTTTACGTCTGTCGGTTGATTGATTTTTTCAATATACATTTAAAATTCCTCCATAAGTTTATTTAATGTTATTTACCTATTTTGTTTTGGATACAATGACTTTAGCAACGTCAATCCCAAGATAATTCGCCTGTCTTCACGGCTGTTTCGTAACGGTCGATTTTGTAGTTCAGTCGCTTTAATGTGACATTCATTTGTTCCATTTGGTCGAGCAGATTTTTTCTTTGCTCAACCAAAAGTTGAAGCCTTGCGGGAATAGTTTCGTCACCCTCTTGACAAAGTTTAACGTATTCGATTATAGATTCAACAGGCAGACCGGCACTTCTCATACAAATAACGTGCTCAACCCAGCCTAAGTCGCTCTCTTGATAATCACGAATACCGCTTGATGTTCGTGTAACAGGCGGTATCATTCCGATACGTTCATAATATCGCAAAGTGTCCTGCGAAATATCGTATTTTTCGCTTACTTCTTTTATAGTCATTAAAATCACCTCGCATATATTTTTTGTTTACAAGTATATTATAATACTTGGAGTTTACTCTAAGTCAATAGTTTTTTGAAAATTTTTTGAAATAAATTAAGTGGAGGAGAGAATTTCGTATAAAAAAACAGGCAAAACCGAAAGGTTTTGCCTGTCTGATTATCATATTCGATAATGAATTAGTTTTCTTCGTTAATCTTAGCTTGAGCAGCTGCAAGTCTTGCGATTGGCACACGGAATGGTGAGCATGAAACATAGTCAAGACCAATCTTGTGGCAGAACTCAACTGATGATGGGTCGCCGCCGTGTTCACCGCAGATACCGATGTGAAGCTTTGGATTAACCGGCTTACCAAGCTTAATAGCTGTTTCCATAAGCTTACCAACACCCTTTTGGTCAATCTTAGCGAACGGATCATTTTCAAAGATTTTAGCGTCATAGTAAGCGTCAAGGAACTTACCTGCGTCGTCACGTGAGAAACCGAATGTAAGCTGAGTAAGGTCGTTTGTACCGAAACAGAAGAAGTCAGCTTCGTTAGCAATTTCGTCAGCTGTTAGAGCCGCACGAGGAATTTCAATCATTGTACCAACTTCGTACTTAAGTTCGATGCCTGATGCAGCGATTTCAGCGTCAGCTGTTTCTACAACGACTTTCTTAACGTACTTCAATTCTTTTATGTCGCCGATAAGCGGAATCATAATTTCAGGAACGATTGTCCAATCAGCGTGAGCCTTTTGAACGTTGATAGCTGCACGAATAACAGCCTTTGTCTGCATTTTTGCAATTTCAGGATATGTTACTGCAAGACGG
>ERZ773193.2942-NODE-2942-length-16678-cov-3.155688_pt1 | contig 16678 bp, 10 predicted proteins | sample MGYA00511110_ERZ773193 | MGnify/ENA primary metagenome ERZ773193 (study PRJEB29015, sample SAMEA2737784) | human gut metagenome | biome: human gut; feature: human-associated habitat; material: faeces | place: China | collected 2012 ...
ATATTATATTGGTAATAATTATATTTATTGTTGCATATAATTGTTGGCTAGATACTACAAAAGAAATACTCTTTTTTATTGCGTTAGCATCAGTTGGAATGATAAAAGATGCGTTAAAATCAAATCAATCAGAATAATAACATGTGGGGAGAAAATAAACGATGTTTTGCAAAAAATGCGGACGAGAATTGAAAGATGGAACAAAATTTTGTGATCAGTGTGGAACACCACAGAATGTAGAAGCTCCTAAAAGCCCAGAGCCTGACCAGATGCAAGTACCATCTGAAAGTGGAGCACCTTCCAGTAACTCGCAGAATGTCAGTCATACAACAACCGTCGTTCAGAACACCAAAACGAAAAAACATTCCTATTTGATTTTTGTGATAATCGTTGTTGTTTTGATTTTTTTGCTGGTGAGGTGTTCTTGCGGCAACCATGCCAAGAACAAACATGTAGACCCAGCCATTCACATAGAAAGCATCTCTTTTAATGCTACCACAGGCTTAATTGAATATGAAATCAAAAATATTTCTGATAAGGATATTGCCTATGTGAAATTTCAGCCCTATTTTTATGATAGAATGGGTGGAGCATTAGAAACATCTATTGCAGGCGATGACTATGAAACCTTGAAATATACAGGGCCTTTGCGTCCAGGAGAAATTGATACGGCATATTATGATTGGGTTTTATCAATGCCGAGTTCCACTGCGGTTGTATATCCGAAAACTATCACGGTTACATTTGCTGATGATGAAGAAATTACATTTGAAAATGATTTTTATGCTACTGCGGATGATTTCTATGGTGGGAAACTGAAAGATTGATGCGATAAAAAGTTGTTTTTATAGAAAAGCATTGCCCTTTGTGCGAATCTACAAGAAATGCTGGCAGCATTTTTTCTTTCGGAAATGGATGAAATCGGTTATGGAATTGAATGTGATTGTCCATGAGAGCGGATTTCAGAATCATAAAAAATATTCATTTAAAAACAGATTGGATGTGATTACGATGATGTGTGCGTATTATTTAAACGGAAACAAAAACAAACGCTGTGCGTTTTGTAAGTATTGGTATGACCCCACAAACCAGTATATTCAGCCGCAGAATCCGAAAAATGGAATCTGGAAGTTTGAACAAACTGCCAAATGTGTCTGTCTGAAAACAAATCTAAAAATGGGTGCGGGAATGCAGTGCAGCAAATTTGAAAATAAGATTCTGTAAAAGTAAATTCTTGTCAGAATGCCAATTAATCTATTATAGAAAAGAGCTGACTTTGTTTTCCGACAAAGTTGGCTCTTTTTATTATAGATTGACAAATTTCAGCACTTAGTATATAATAAAAAAGAACTTTAAGCGTGATAATTTCAAATCGTTTTTCCAACTATCGTGAAAAGATTAGAATTTAAATGAAATAGGAGAAAATCGCCATGAACGAACAAGAAAAATCCTATCAAACTACCACCATCCGGCAGCTAAAAAGTTATCCAACCTATCAATTTCATGCCTTTTCCAATGCAAAATGCAGTCCAGAAGATACGTTTCTGATTTGCGTTCTTGAAACGCTGAAATGGCTGCATGCCCGCATGAAAAATTGTGAACGATTGCCGGAAGAATTAAATGTTCCGTTGCCGGAGAATTATCAAACATTTGACCGGAGCAGGCTGCATTCTTTCAGCATTGATTTGGGCTTTCAAATAGAAGTTGTATATATCCAGAAAAAAGGAATCTGGTCGTTTCGGATTATTGAAATTGATGCTGGTGCAAACTTAGGAACACCAACTGAACGAAAGCCCGTACAGGGCAGAACCTTCAGCACAGAAATTGCTTATTATCTCCATAAAGACTGTGTGGAAGTCGGGGTTCGGACAATCTGTTCCGAACCGTCTGACACAACAGAAAACTGCGAAGTGTTCCGTCCGGCACTGGTCAAAGCCCTTGCATCGAATCCCAATGTGAAATTGAAGTATAAATATCCGCTAGATGGTTCTGTGATAACGCTTTCATCCAATGATAATGTTTCTTATCTGTTGGATATTATAAAAGACCCAAAGTTTGATCTGCCGATTATTCTTGTTGCAGAATCTGGCAATCAGGCAGAAGAAAAACCAACTCTGCCGGAGAAAAAAGACCTTGCCGACTTACAGACCATGGTTGGCGGATTGCCGCAGTTTAGTTTTAATTTAGGATTTCAGCAGCCATCTGCTGTGAATCTTCAAGTGGATTTATCAAAAGCAGCGGGCATTGAACCGCTAAAACCAGGTGTTCAATGCCGTGTTCAGAAAATCAAACAAAAGAAAAAGCCGGAAGTGGTTGCAAAAGCAGTTGAGCAACAGCAGCTGCCTGCCATTGCAATGGAAACACTGGCTGCAAAAGAAATTGGATTTGGTGTTGTTGTTTCTGTGAAGCAAAAATACTTTGAAAAAATCCGAAAAGAACTTTGTCCGGAATTTGATTTTGGAATGATTTTGATTTTGCATCATCGCAATATCATTGCACAGTATTCATACCGTTCCTATCAAAAAGAGATCGAAACCTTTCATCAGACGTTGCGAAAAGAAATTCATGTGTTGCCGAAACGCAGCACCTATTCTTTTGGCAGCATCAAATTTATCTCCGAAGCGAGATTGGCAGAATTACAGGACAAGAACGAGAGCAACTTGAGCAATCAAGAGAAAATCGAACTGCTTTCGATGGAAAATGCAGAACTGAAACGGCAGCTTCATGAGGAACAAAACCGAACTATGGATGCCAGTATTTCCGAAGAAACAAATCGCTTGAATCAGAAGAAAATCCGACAACTGGAAGAAAAAACAGAGGAACTTTCCAAAAAGTTGCAAGATATGACAGAACACTGTCAGCAGATTCAAACATCTTATGGAAAAGCGTCCGAAGTCATTGCATTCTATCAGTTAAAATCAGTGGTAGCGGCAAAATTCCCAACAGAAATGGCAGATGTTTGTGACTGGCTGGAGGAGCAGCTTTCCGAATATTTGCTGGTTTCTTCCAAGGCGAGAAATCTCATGAAGAAATATTCTGGAGAACTGGATGTGGCATTACTCTGTGATGGATTGCTATATCTTTCCGGCTATGCTCGATATAAGCGAAAGGAAATTGATGCAGAAGTATTGGAACGATATGCAGAAATGAACCACTGGTTTGTAGAACCTTGTGGGGCAGAATGTCTGAAATTTTTTGCAGAATGGTATTCCTGTATGATTGGAACAAAAAAATATCAGCTAGACTATCACATTAAATATGGAATCAAGTCCGAACAGTTGATACGAATCTATTTTTGCTGGGACGACAAGCTGAAAAAAATCATCATTGGCAGCATGCCAGAACATCTGCCCGTGATGAAACAAAAAACATAATGATATGTAGAAAAGCAATAGTAACTGCCTATTGCTTTTCTTTTTGTAGGGGGAATGGATAGGGCTGTATTTTGATAGATTCGATCTTCATTTTCTAGAGGAATAAAAAGTAGTTGACAAAAAAATCCAAAGCGTGTATAATAGGAGAAAAGTAAATGAAATCTCTGTGAGACCAATCGTCGTAATTTGTAAAATCGGGAGTTGAGGAAATCATGAATTGGAAAGTTTGTAAAAATATTCTGATTGGAGCAACTGCATCTGTTGCGTGTTCTTCTTTTTTCTGTGTGCAGGCACATGCAGAAGAAGATCTGGTAGATACAGAAGCAGTAACCGTGGTAGAAGCAACCAATCCAACCACAGAAGGATGGGTTCAGAAAGAGGATGGGGACTATTATCAATATGCAGATGGTTCTTTTGCCTCTGGAATCGTCAACATTGACGGACTGCAATATTATTTTAATGAAAAAGGCTGTTTGCAAAAAGAAACATGGATTACTGTCAACGAAGCATTTTATTATGCCACAGCGGACGGCACGCTGGCAACTGGGGAAACTGTGATTGATGGCATCCCGTATTTGTTTGGTTTGAACGGACGGGAACAGTTGGGCTGGCAGACAGTTGACCAGAAGCGTTATTATTATGACGAGTACACTGGAGCATTCACGGAAGGTTGGATTTCCTATCGGGGAAGCAGATACTATACTTCTTTGGAAACAGGTAAAATATCAGGGGAACAATCCATTGATAATACCATTTATGATTTTAAAGAAGAGTATGGTTACCAGAATACCGGTTGGGTTACGCATGCTGACAAGACGCAGAGTTATTATGCAGAAGATGGAACGATTGCAACGGGCTTGCAGCCGATTGACCAAACGCAGTATTACTTCGATGAAGCAGGTATCATGCAGACAGGCTGGAAGGAACTGGACGGACAGAAGTATTATTTTGGCGAAACCGGAGCAATGCAAACTGGCTGGCAGGTTGTCGAAAATTACAAGTATCATTTTAGCGATACAGGCGTTATGACAGTTTCTACTACATTGGATGGCTTTGTCATCGGTGCAGACGGAAAAGCCATTACTTCGCTGAAAAACAGAATGAATGCGATTACAGATTCTTACACAACACCAGATAAGATTTACAGCTATATGGTAAATCACTTCTGGTACAAGTATAATGAAGCAACCAAAACATACGCCCAGATTGCGTCGATTGGCTGGGATAAGTATGCAGAATACATCTTGAACAATCGCTGCGGTGTATGCTATTACTTGGCAGCTTGTATGGACTATATGCTGCAAAATGCAGGATATACAACCAGAATGATTCATGCAACCCACTCTTCTGGTGACCATTATTGGAATCAGGTTTATGTAGATGGAGCATGGTTGAATTATGATCCGACCTATACCAACCGGGGAAATATCGGATGGAATGCCATTATCAATGCGGGAGCATATCGGATCTTGGGTTATGTCACTGTAAGTTACAACCCGTATACAGGTGAGTATCTGGGAAGTACACAGGAATAAATTTGGAGGAATTGAAAAATGAAGAAGAGAGCATTAATTTGTTTGATGGCATTGTTGTGTGCAGCATCTGTGACTGGCTGCGGAAATGATACCGCAGAAGAAAAGTCCGGTGATTCTGAAGTTTTGATGGTGGATGCAGACCAGACTACTGCTGAAACAACCGCAACAACAGAAGCAGACGAGGAAACAACTACAGAAGCGGAAGAAACAACGGACGAGGATGCATCGACCAAAACAACAGCGAAAACAACTGGTACGAAAAAGTCCTCAAATAAGAAGAGTACAACTGTAAAGAAAACGGCTGGTGCTGCATCTGATTCTGATGAAGAAGATGCAGATGCAGCAGACGAGGAAACCGATTCAGAAGATACTGTACAGGATGATGATACTGCAGAAGAACCAGAAATTTCCGGCGAAGCAATTATGGCATTGGGCGAGGACTGCACACAGTATGTAAGACAGTATCCTTGCCTGAGCATGTCTGAAGGAATTAGCTGCATGGGAGATGGCTATGACCGTACCTATGATTACGGGGATTATATTGTCTATACCTTTGCAGATCGTGCAAAGACAGGGGATTATGTACAGGAAATCGACTTGGTTACCGATGCATATTCCACTAATGCAGGCATTCATGTAGGAAGCACTCGTGAAGAAGTAGAAGCGGCTTATGGCGTTTCGGATAATGACCAGTATGGTTCTTCAGAGGGTGGATATTTTGCATTCTTGTATGATGGAGATGTAGTTTCTCTGATTATGTACTGCTTGGACTAATGGAGTATTGAAATGGTATTTAGTAGTGCAACCTTTTTATTTTTGTTTTTACCGATTGTCTACGTTTTATACCGCATCATTCCCAGTATTCCGGCAAAGAATGGATTTTTAATTCTAGTAAGTTTGCTGTTCTATGCTTTTGGCGAACCGTTCGCAGTTTTTTTGATGATTGGTTCTGTCCTTTTAAGCTATTTGTGTGGGCTTGGAATTGCAAAGGGGAAAAAGTGGAAAACAGCATGTTTGGTTCTTGGCATAGCCGGAAATCTCGGTGTGCTGTGTGTCTATAAATATGCTGTTTTTTTCCTGCAAGCGTTGAATGCCGTCTTTCCCTTTGAAATTCCCGTTCCGCAAATTGAATTGCCGATTGGAATTTCGTTCTTTATCTTTCAATCCATTTCCTATGTCATTGATGTCAGCAGGAAAGAAATTGAAGTACAGAAAAATCCATTTTATTTGCTGCTCTATGTTTCTTTCTTCCCGCAATTAATTGCAGGGCCAATTGTAAAATATCATGATATTGCAGAAATGATTACCAACCGAACGGTGACTGCATCTGGTACGGCACAAGGTATGCGGCGATTTATTTGCGGGTTATCGAAAAAGTTGCTGATTGCCAATGTAATGGGGCAGGCAGCAGATACCGTTTTTGGATTAGATGCCGATTTGCTGTCGATGCCATCCGCATGGCTGGGAGCAATTTGCTATACATTGCAAATTTATTTTGACTTTAGCGGTTACAGTGATATGGCGATTGGTTTGGGTAGTATGTTTGGGTTTACCTTTAAGGAAAACTTTAATTACCCTTATATTTCCGAAAATATCACGGAATTCTGGAGAAGATGGCATATTTCTGTATCTACTTGGTTCAAGGAGTACTTGTATTTTCCACTTGGCGGAAATCGGAAGGGAAAAAAGCGAACCGTTTTGAATAAATGGATTGTATTTCTCTGTACGGGTTTCTGGCATGGTGCGAACTGGACGTTTCTCATCTGGGGAGCAATCAATGGAGCATTTTTGATGTTAGAGGAATATCAGTGGATTCCAACGAAAAAAATAAAATGGAAACCATTGCGGCATCTCTATGCGATGGTGGTTGTAGTCTGTGCCTTTGTCATTTTCCGGGCAGATACATTGGGACAAGCCGGAACCATGTATGCAGCGATGTTCACAGGAATTTCTATGGATGCACATTCTTGGAATGCATTGACACAGCTTTTCACACCGCTGTTTCTGGTTGTATTTTTGGCAGCGATTGTTGCTTGTACGCCAATATTGCCATTTGTGCAGCGAAAAGTAAAGGGACATCGTTTGGAATTGGTTTGTCAGAGCAGTTCTTATGTTGTAACATTTTTGCTGCTGATTCTCTGTATTCTCAATCTTTCTGTGTCCGCCTATAATCCATTTATTTATTTTCGATTTTAAAGGATGTGCATATCGTGAAGAAAAAAACCATTGCTTGTATTGCCTATGTTGTGCTTGCGTTTGGGGTATGTGTTGTTCCAACAGTTGCAATGCCGTTTGTCGATACCGAGCAAACTTCTGAAAATCGCACGCTGAAAAAAATGCCATCTTTTAAAAAAGAAGATGGAACATGGAATCAAGACTGGGGAACGGAGTTTGAGAGCTATTTTTCTGACCATTTTGCCTTTCGGCAGAATATGGCGGATGCTTATGATACTGTTCTTGGAGCAACATTGAAAACGTCTGCACAAGCGGATGTCATCATTGGAAAAGACGATTGGCTGTATTATACACCAACGGTACAAGACTATGTGAACGAAGCGAAAATCACAGAAGTTGGAGCGAAACATATTGGACATGTGCTGGAAATGATGCAGGACTATGCAGAAGAAAACGGTGCAACGTTTATTTTCACCTCTGCTCCCAACAAAAATTCGATTTATCCGGAATATATGCCTGCTCGCTATATTTGTTCTGAACAGTCGGACACGTTGACTTTAATTGAGCAAGCACTTTCTAATACAGATGTTTGTTATTGCCCACTGCGTACGATTTTATCAGAGCAGAAAACAACCGATGTATCACTATATCACAAGTGGGATACACACTGGAACAATTATGGGGCACGCATTGCCTTTGATGCATTGATGGATACAGCAGGGTTGGAACATACGGATTATACCGATGTTTCCTATACCATTGAACAAAATTGGGATGGCGACCTTTCTCAGATGCTTTATCCAACATCAGAGAAAAAAGATGAGAATGTGATGTATGACTACGAGCCATCTTATTCTTATTTGGGGCGGTTTCGGTCAACGGATGACTTGAGCATTCGCACACAGAATCCAACAGCACAGGAACAATCCCTGTTAATGTTTCGGGATTCGTTCGGAAGAGCCTTGATTCCATTCTTGGCAGAGGACTTTTCCAGCACAACATTTCTTCGTGCAGACCATTATCCGATGGACACTTTAGAGCAAACACCATCTGATGTTGTAATTTTGGAACTGGTAGAACGGAATCTCCCGAATCTTTTGGGATATGCACCGCAAATGCCAGCACCAATTGTCACGATTCCAGAAGAACCGGAGCGTGTGAAAACTGATACAGATGCAACCCTGCAAATTGAAAAGAATGGGAATTATCTGCATTTGTACGGCAGCTACGATGCAGATTATGCGAATCAAGACCGTATTTTTGTGACGATTTCTTCAGAGAATGGAGCAAAGCAGACATATGAAGCATTTCCATGCTATGAATATGCACAGATGGAACAAGATGCACCGTTAGATAACGGATATTCTCTCTATATTCCAACAGAAACTTTTGATGCTTCTGTTCAGACTGTTCAGATTACCGTTTTATTCAATCAGCATTATAGGAATTTAGGGACTGCGGGACAGTTCCAGTTAGGAGCGAATCAATGATGCAGAAATGGAAAGGACTTGCTGGATGGGTTGCCGCTGTTACCGCAGCAAGTTGTTTGGTACAAACAGCAGCAGCGGCAAGTTCATCGTATATCGTGGAAACATTTGATACGGTTGTAGAAAAATCGTGTCTGGAATATCAGCCTTATGATGATGCTGGAAAGCTTGTCATTAGTTTGAATCAGGATATGCGTACTTATGTGACAGTGAAACAGCTGTCACAAGAAAAAGAGTTTTATGTATTTTATGATTTGGACTTGCAAGACGGAGAAACTACCTATGTAATGCCGTTGGAGGCTGGTGAGTATGAAATCACCATTGGTGTTCCGTATACCAAGAACAGCGAAAAAATCATGGAACATACCGAAACGATTACCATTGAAAATCCAGATTTTAATTTAAATTTGCAATCAACCACTTATCATTATACGCTCTGGAAAACAGAAAAAGCGTTGGAATCTCCGGCATTGCTGGAAGAAAACAAGACGGAACAAAATCAGGTAAATACTGTTTATCAGGCATATCAGTTCCAGCAGGTTTCTGGATTAAAGGGCGATGTCGATGAAGATGGCATGGTTTCTGTGAATGATGCGGTGATGCTTTTGACTTATTATGCAAAGAGTTCCGCTGGTTTGCAGCCGAATAAAGATGCTACATATCAATCCATTTTCAATGGAGATATTGACGGAGATAAATTGATTTCTGTGAATGATGCAGTTGCAGTTTTGACTTACTATGCAAAGAGCTCTGCTGGTTTGAAACCAGATTGGAGCGATCTCTCTTAAATTTGAGCAATTATAAAAGCAAATATAAAGGCGAACCAATTGAATCGGTTCGCCTTTTTTGTAATCAAAACAATGAGAAAGTGCCACTGCTGATGAGAACCAAGCAGTGGCACTTTCCTTGTTTGAATTATTCTTCAACTTCAACCGGAAGGGTATCAATCAGTGAAATCACAAATTGCATCAAAGCAGTTGTATCCTTGTCATCAATAGAACCATCTCGGTAACAATCTGCATTTTTCTGTTGTGCACTAGTAAATATGATTACACCAGCCAACTGTTTATTCAACATGATAGCATCTGTTAGGTCTACTACGCCGTCTAAATTTATATCTCCATAGATGTTATCATATACAGGTTTGGTAGTCGTTGTTGTGGTGGTTGTCGAAGGGGAACTGGTTGTAACAGTTGTTGTGGTTGTAATTGGTTCAGAGTTGTAATGGATGGTAATATCAGGAGAAATGTTACTTTTTATAGAAATCTGATTCCATTCGTCTTCTGTTCCCTCATAATAGATGTCAGTTAAGCCATTTAATCTATCACTAGAAACTACACAATCTTCAATGCTTGTTACACTTTTTGGGATCATTACACTTGTTAAATTGCTGCAACCATAAAATGCACCATAATTAATTGTTGTTACGCTATTTGAAATAATGATACTTGTTAAGTTTTCACAACCAGAGAATGCACTAGAACCAATGCTTGTTACATTACTTGGAATGCTATATGTGCCTGATTTCGCCGTTGGACAAGTCAGCAAGGTTTCCATATTTTTATCAAACAATACGCCATCTTCTGATGAAAAGGATGGATTTTTAGGATCCACAATAAATTCTGACAAATTACTGCAATTATCAAATGCGAGATCATCAATTGTTGTCAAATTTTTTGGAATTTTTATGCTGGTTAAGCTGCTACAATTAGTAAATGCAGCTGTACCAATACTGGTCAGGCTATCAGGAAAGACAATATCAGTTAAGCTGCTGCAATCCAAAAAAGCCACATATTCAATATCTGTTACACTGTCTGGAATTACTACGCTAGTTAAGCTGCTACAACCCCAAAATGTGGAATATCCGATGCTAGTTACGCCATCTGGAATAACAATGCTTTTTAAACTGCTACAATCATAAAATGCACCATCGCCAATACTTTTTACACTGTTTGGAATGGTTATGTCTGTTAAATTATAGCATCCTTGGAATGTATAAGGATTAATACTAGTTACACTATTTGGAATGGTGACATTTGTTAGACTATCACAATTCCAAAATGGTTCAATTTCTGTCACACCATCTGGGATATTGACACTTGTTAGACTGCTGCACCCACCGAATGATATACTACCAGTCACACCGTCTGGAATGATAACACTAGTCAATTCGCTGCAATGCAAAAATGCATTACTTTCAATGCTTGTTACGCCATTTGGAATGGTGTAGTCTCCTGATTTTTTTGCTGGACAATGCAGCAAAGTTTCCATATTTTTATCAAATAATACACCATCTTCAGATGTAAAGGATGGATTATCAGAATCCACGATAAATTCTGATAAATTGCTGCAATTGTCAAATGCATAAGAATCAATCTCTTCTACATTTTTTGGAATTTTCATACTTGTTAAGCTGCTACAATCCCCAAATGTATAAAATGAAATGCTTTTCAGATTCTCCGGAATTGTTATACTTTGTAAACTTTCACAGCCACTAAATGCATAACTTCCAATATTGGTTACACTATCCGGAATTACAACGCTTGTTAAGCTACTGCAATTATAAAACGCATTTCCACCAATACTGGTTACATTGTTCGGAATGACAATACTTGTCAAGTTGTTGCAATCAGAAAATACACTTTCTTCAATACTTGTAATACTATCTGGAAGAGTAATGTCTGTTAAATTGTCACAAGCAAAAAATGCTTGCTTCTTGATACTCGTGACACTTTCAGGAATAATGATGCTTTTCAAATGACTGCTGTTTTCAAAATCATATTTGCAAAATGCACGGCTTCCAATACTGGTTACAGATTTCCCATCAATCACAGCAGGTAGCTCAATATCTGTTGAAGTAGAGTCTATAAATCCTGTGATTTCTACTGTCCCATCATCCAGATCTGCATACTCCAACTGCAATCCATCGGATTCCCCTGTATAGGTTTCCGCTTCCGCTGTTAGCTGCAACTGTGGCAGGATGCCTTGTGAAAGACCGACCGTTCCTCCACCGAACAGGCAAGTCACTGCTGTGAACGCTGCAATTGTTTTTTGATACCATTTTTTCATGATTTTCATCCTCCTTTCCTTTATTATACTATTTTTTACTTTTATTGTCAACCAGTTTATGGGGTTCTTCTTATTTTTCCATCAATAGCTTATTTTTTAATAGACACAAGTCTATTATGTTCAGCTGATTGTCCTGATTGCAATCCACTGCTTTCCAATTGGCAAGTTTTGTTTCCGGCATATCTAACAGCCATTTTTGCAGCAATACTACATCTTCTAGATTGCATACACCATCTGCATTGCCATCGCCAGAAATGATTTCAGATAAGATTTGTATATGATTTTCTTCTGCATAGCGAATGGCATTTTCATTTTGTGAAATCAAAAGAAAACCATCTTTTACAGCATATCCATTATCATATTCATATCCAATGGACTTTGTGCCAAGCGTTGTATGTTCTCCGTTTAAGGTGAGCGTATTTAAGGAATTACAGTCCAAAAATGCATAATCGCCGATACTTTGACAGCTTTTTGGGATAACGATTTCTGAAATAGACCGGCATCCGCTAAACGCTCTGTCTTCGATGATATTGAGGCTTTCCGGCAAGTTCATCCCTTTTAAATTGTGGCAGTCGTAAAAGGCATACTGTTCAATGGAATAGAGTGATTTCGGCAGATTGACCGATTCCAATGAAATACAATGTGCAAATGCAAATCTGCTGATATGTGTGACAGTTTCCGGAATCACAACAGATTCCAGTTTTTCGCACCGTTCAAAGGCATACCAATCAATGACTGTGACAGGTTTTCCCTCTATTTCATCTGGAATGACAATATGAACTGCATTTTTATCACAGCCATTGATTCTTACGCCGGAATCTGTAATGGAATAGCTGAGAAAATCCAACGATGTCCAATTCCAGTTGATTGCATCAGATGGCGTAATGGAAAGGCTGCCCGTTTCTTTGAGTGCATTCCAATCTAGTGAAAAGGAACATTCATTAGAAACATTTCCGCAGACATCGACACATTCTATTTCATAGATGGCATTATCATCTGTAAAGTTGTAATCTGTCCAGACATTTTGTGTTGCATTGCCGCCAACTTTTGCAGCAGGGACAATGTAATCATAAAGTTTCCCGTTCTTATAAATGTTGGTATGAACAACAGAAGTATTGTCTTGCATGCCCGTAAATGTAAATTTCGGGAGTTGTTTTCCATCACTTTCTATGAGTTGAACTTCAATGTTGGTTGGTGATGTCGGCGGTTCGGATTCGATTTCACCAGTTTTCAGGTAGGTTTTTAAGCATTCGTGAAACTGTGGGTCGGCATTGTAAGGGGAGTAGTGGTGTGGGTATGCAAAGCAAAATAAAGCATCTACAAACGGCTTTGCCGTTTCAAGTCTGGTTGTAAAATCTCGTACATTTTTGATACCGGAATAGGATACGCCATGCGGAGCAGTCATTCTTTCTGCATCTGGCTGCACGAACATTTCTGCATTTGTTCCAAGAAGAAGCGTTGTCCCACGATTTTTGTTGGAACGGTCGACTGCATTTCGATAGGCTTTTGTCCACTCGGCGAGATGTGCAACATCCATACCACCACCGCCACAGCTATCTTGTGGACAAATCATATCACCGTTTCGGAATGGAATGCGGCTTAAAACATCTGACCAGTATTCTGTAAATCGGTCAATGTTGACGCTTGCATAACCATATCCAAAAATATTGACATAAGGGCTGAAAAGCAGCGGCATGGATTCGTCCAAGGCGTTGCAATTCTCGATTACCATTGTAAACATTTCATCTAAACTGTCTGCATAAGCATCAATGCCAGCATCGGTATCCATATAAAGGGTATTGTAAAGTTCTGTTACAAAGTAGAATCCATAATAGGTATCCGGATAGCGGGATTTATATTGATTGTAGAGTTCTGTCGTAATTTTATTTCATTGTTTCATGTAAGTCTGATTGGCTTTTCTGCCTGCTTCCGAAACAATGTCACTATTCCAAGCACAATCAAGCCCCATGCCAAGATAGAGTTTGATGCCATATTTTTCGCAGTAATAGAGCAAGGGTTCTAATGCATCATATGCAATGTAATCGCTCAAATAATCCAGTTTGGAGGGATAGTATACCGTCCACGTTCCATCAGAATTATGATTTGCGACATCGCCCATAATCAGATAGTCGATACCAATGTCTTTTAATGCCTGCATTTCATTGTCCCATTGCTCATTGTCATAGGTCATATACAACCATGGCTGGATGAATGTTCCGTCAATCTTTTCGATGTGAGAAGATTCTGCCTGAGCGTGTATCCCAGATGGGATAGATAGATTCAAGAACAGGCTCAGACACAGTGCAATGATAATCCAGAAATGTTTTTTCATTGATAAATACCTCTTGTTTTCGTCAAATTTGTGGGTTTATGCTGCTTTTATTATAGCATAGACCAGATGGAAAAGCAATTTAAATTTGGATAGGGATTCTATTTGGTGTTTTCTCCATCAGCTTTTGATGTTGAGTAAAGTAAATGCAAAAAAATTGCTGTTTTACAAGAAATTCTAAAAAATGGTTGACAAAAAAGTACATAGTGTGTATAATAAGAGAAAGGAGGGTGATCATCATGAAAAAATGGTATCATAAGTCAATGGCGGTTCTCACAGCTGCCGCCTGCCTATTCGCAGGGGGAACGATTGGTCTTGCTCGGGATTCTCTTCCACAACTGCAACTGGCGGCAGAGGCAGCGACGACTAAAACGTATGTCGGATCTGACGGATTACAGTTAGATTATGAAGAATTAAGAGATGGAACGATAGAGATTACAAGATTTATAAGTTCTACTTCAACAGACATCGAACTGCCGTCTATAATTGATGGGAAATCAGTCGCAAGCATTGGAGATAGTTCATTTGAAGGTTTTAATAATTTAACAAGTGTTGTTATCCCAAAAGGTGTTACAAATATTGGATGGTGGACATTTTATGACTGTACAAGTTTAATAAGTGTAACAATTCCAGAAAGTGTGACAAGTATTGGAGGCAGTGCCTTTAATATTTGTAACAGCTTAACCGACATTTATTACAAAGGAACAGAGTCAGAATGGAATCAAATTTCTCTGGGAAATGATTCTGCAATTTCATCCAGTGTTACCATTCACTATAATGTTCCAACCATTGGTAGCTTGGAAATTGCAAAAGTCGAAGTTACGCTGGACGAGTTACAAGCAAATGATTATAAGGTAACTGTTCCAATTACTATGAAAAATAATAACGATGGTTGGGATTTATTGGAATTTGGATTATCTTGGAATACAAGTAAAATTACTTATTCTAGTTGTGCTTCTGGTAGTTTGGTGGGCAATGCTATTATAGAAGGTATTCATATAAATAGTTCTGGACTGTCAATTTCACCAGATGGTTCATTTGCGTGGACTGCATATGTAACAGACCCATCTGGTTCTGGTCCGAGTTATGTAGTTGGAGATGGTACTGTTATCAATGTAACCTTCAAAATCAATGCAAATGCACAATCAGGAGATACTTACTACATTAATAGTCCATCAATTTCTTTAGATGGTGCATACAAGCCTCGTATTTCACATACTCCATATGAAAGTAGAAAACCAGCATCTCAAGGTTATATCAAGATTGTTGCACCAGCTACCACCACAACGACTACTACCACGACTACAACAACCACAACTACGACTACAACGACGACGACAAAACCGACCACCACAACGACGACAAAACCAACGACTACGACAACCACGACAACGAAACCGACCACAACGACGACAAAACCAACGACTACGACAACCACGACAACGAAACCTACTACTACAACGACGACAAAACCAACAACTACCACAACGAAACCAACGACTACGACAACCACGACAACAAAACCTACTACCACAACGACGACAACTACCACAACCACAGTACCAATTATAACCACAACGACTGTGACAACAACGACTACCGCAGCATATACCTTCACACCGGGAGCAGACAATTGGAGTTTCTTGAATAATGATTTTAATTTTAAACATCCCAACTATTTCATTTTAGACTCTTATTATGATAAACTGATGGATGGATTAACCATTGTCGAAAAGGAAAATGTAAATGAATTATTAGAATTACCTTGGGGCGGCTCTTGCTATGGTATGGCAGCCACTTCTATTTTGGCAGCAGATGATATTTTAAATCCGTCTGATTGGCAGGATGGTGCAAACTTCTTGAGTGACATTGATGGGCCACCGAGTCAAGATGTAGAATCGCTAATCAATTATTACATGGCATTGCAAAAAACAGATGTGATTCAAAATAAAATAAAGAACTTCCTTTACTTAACAGAGAAAGAAAAACTGCAAGTTTTAATTGATTGCCTGGAGGATGATTCTCCGACATTACTTGCTTTCTATAATACCGGACATGCGGTGGTTGCTTATGACTTGCAGTATGGAACGTATAGTATAAAAGGAAACGCTTATAATGGAAAAGTATTGATTTATGATAACAATGACAAAACATTTGGCGATGCTTATTGTTTGTATTTCAATTCTTCTAAGGGTACATGGTGTATACCGCATTACAGTGATGCAAATAAATTAATACTGGTCAGCGATGATATCAATTTGATTAATCATCATGGTTATATCAACGGTTCTAATGCTCCAGTAGAATCTACGGATTCCTTTATTGCAAACCTGCAATCCGATCCATTGAAATCGGATTATTCCGTTACAAAAATTGACTTGGATTCTAACAATGATTATGTATTCAGTGCAACGAATCCAGATGAAATCAAAGAATATTCTGATCTTTTCGATGATAATGAAAATCCTCAAAACCTGAAATTTGCCATGAAAGATGCAAGCAAGGGCTATGCGTTGAAACTGGCAACGACAGAAGCGGTTGACCTGTCCATGCGATATGAAAACAGCATCTTCGATGTGACCGGTTCAAATGGTAACATCGCAGTATTTGACCCGTCCGGCTATGTATCTTTAGAGGGCAGCGACACAACTTACAATTTCAACATGATTTATAATGATGGGTATCATACAACCGATTGGTATTCGTTCC
>ERZ773193.2943-NODE-2943-length-16673-cov-16.992478_pt1 | contig 16673 bp, 10 predicted proteins | sample MGYA00511110_ERZ773193 | MGnify/ENA primary metagenome ERZ773193 (study PRJEB29015, sample SAMEA2737784) | human gut metagenome | biome: human gut; feature: human-associated habitat; material: faeces | place: China | collected 2012 ...
CTGATGCTGGGCTGCCGCCCGAAGGACTACCCTGCCCTGCTGGACGGTGCGCCGGGGGCGAAGATCGCCGCCTGGTGGGACCGCGCGGTGGATGTCATCCCCGCGGGCGGCGGCAAGGGCATCGGCATTGAAAAAATGCTGGCCTATTACGGGCTGGACAAGGGCGAAGCATTGGCCTTTGGCGACGGCAACAACGATCGGGAAATGCTGCAGGCTGTGGGCACCGGTGTGGCTATGGAGAATGGCTCGCCCGAGTTGAAAGCCATCGCCGATGAAATCTGCGGCCCGGTGTACGAGGATGGCATCTATCACTATTGCGCCGACAAGGGCTTAATTTAAAGGAATAACGATAAGAAAACTGCCGCACAGAGACGAATCTGTGCGGCAGCTTTGTTTTATAGTGCAATCTCATCAATACTACGCTGGAGCGTCATGCCGTAGGCGGCGTAGGTTTTCTGCGCGATGGCGTTGTGGCTCCACACCATCAACTCCACCCGCTGGGCACCAAACTTGCGGGCGCACTTTTCCACCTCGGCAAACAGCGCTCACACAAACAAAATACCGGCCGCCTTATCCGGGCGACCGGTATTTTTATAGTGCGCTTAGTCTTTCTTCTGCTGTCCCTCGGGGAAGATGATTTTATTCACGAAGAAGAAAATGACCATTGAGATGCCGCCGTTCAAAACGGTGGTGCCGATGTTGTAGATGAAGTCCGGCACCAGCAGGCCTGCCACCGCCACCCAGATGCAGTTGATGGAGTTGACGATGCAGGTGATGATGCAGAACGCCACCACATACCAGGCAATCTGCTTGGCCAGATTGCCCTTGCTGCGGAACACGAAACTGCGCTGAATCGGAAAGTTGATGCACTCGCCGATGACCATTGCCACCATATAGGCACAAAAGTACGGCAGACCGCCGTGGGCGGAGTCATACCCCAGAATGTTCCACTGGAAGGTCTCGCCGAAAAGCGTCACCGGGATGCCCGGCCAGCCGAAGTCCACCACCGGCAGGCCGCTGAACGCGGCAGGCAGGAACTGCAGCAGCAGATACTTGAATACGGTAATCAGGTTGGATACGATGACGAACAAACCGCCCTCGCGCACCCACTTGGCAGCGGCCGGGTGCTTGGCCGCAAAGCTATTCCAAAACTGCATGGTCTGCTCCTATTCAGCTGTTGCGCAGCCGGCCTTCCAGCTGCACGTTGAGAATCACGTTCTTGACCGCTTCCACAATGACACGGCACAGGCCGATAATCCAGAAGCCCTTGGCCTCCATCACGATGCCGTCCACCATGCCCATGCTGATGGCGCCGTTGGTCATCTTGGCCAGAGCGCGCAGCGGCATATTGTACTGGAACATCACGTTCAGGTCCGGCTTGCCTCTCTTGTAGCTGGCCGTCAGCAGGGTGTGCAGTACCAGCCAGACCAGCCAGCAAATGGGGCTGCGGCTGTGGTTAAGCTCACCCAGCGTCATATTGCGGTCGATGCGGACCTTGTCCTCCGGGATGAGGCAGCCCATCAGGGTCTCCCACTCGGCATCGGGTACGCTCTGCACCTTGCCGCTTTCGTAGTGGGGCAGGCTCTTGCCCGCGTAGGGGTTGGGGGCCTCGGTGCCGGCCACCTCCACAACAGCCGTCAGGCGGATGTCAGCGGAGGAAGCGCCCACGCGGATTTCGTAGCTGCCGCCCTCAACTTCCCAGCTGTCGGTCTTGGTGTTCCAGTAGCGGAACGCCTTGTCGTCCAGCGTCAGGGTCACGGTCTTGCTCTCCCCTGCAGCCAGCTGCACCTTGGCAAAGGCCTTCAGCTCCTGCGCGGGGCGGAACACCTTCGCGTCCGGCTTGGCAATGTACAGCTGCACAATCTCGGCACCGGCACGGTTGCCGGTGTTCTTTACGGTCAGGGTCACGCTGTGGGCGTCTGCCTTCAGGTCAGAGTAGGCAAAGTTCGTGTAGCTCAGGCCGTAGCCGAAGGGGAACGCCACCGGCACGCCCGCGGTCTGGTAGTAGCGGTAGCCCACGTACAGCCCCTCACGGTACTGCACGGTGCGGCCCTTGCCCGCAAAGTTGTCCTTGGCGGGGGTGTGCTCATAGGCGTTGGCCCAGGTTTCCGCCAGCTTGCCGCTGGGGTTGACCTTGCCGGTCAGCACATCGACCATAGCGCCTGCACCGGCCTGACCGCCCAGTGCGCCGTAAACCAGCGCCTTGCAGTGGGTCAGCCACGGCGTTTCCAGCGATGCACCCGCGCTGAGCACGACCACGGTGTTGGGGTTTGCCTGCTGTACAGCCTGCAGAAGCTCAATCTGGTTGTCCGCCAGCTTCATATCGGCGCGGTCCAGACCCTCGCTCTCCTTGATCTCGTCCAACCCTAAGCAGAGCAGCACGGTGTCGGCCTTTTTCGCCAGTGCGACGGCCTCGGCTTTTTTGGCATCGTCCGGCTTGCCCTGGCGGTCAAAGCCCGCGGCAAAGCCAACGCTGTTCAAGCCGCTTTCCTTGAGACATTCGAGGAAGGTGTCCACCTTGATGGAGTTGACCGCGCTGGAGCCTGCGCCCTGATAGCGGGGTGTCTCGGCAAAGTCACCGATAACGGCCACGCGGGCACCGGCGGCCAGCGGCAGCAGGCCTTCCTCGTTCTTGAGCAGGACGGTGCTCTCTGCGGCAGCGCGGCGGGCCAGCGCATGGTGGGCGTCGGCGTCAAACTCACGGCTGTGATTTTCCACAGCGGCGTGGGTGTCAAAAACCAACGTCAGCAGCTCATCCAGACGGGCGTCAACGTCCGCCTCGGTGATTTTGCCGGTCTCCACGGCCTTCAGCAGCTCGCGGACGGCATCCCCGCCGGGGGCGGGCATTTCCAGCGTAGAGCCGTTCTTTACGCCCAGCGCATGGTCATTGCTGCCGCCCCAGTCGGTGACAACCGCGCCGTCAAAGCCCCAGTCCTTGCGCAGGATATCCTGCAGCAGATGGGCGTTCTCGTTGGCGTAGGTGCCGTTGATGAGGTTGTAGCTGGACATAATGGTTTTGGGATGTGCCTCTTTGACAACAATCTCAAAGCCGGTCAGGTACAGCTCGCGCAGGCTGCGCTCGTCCACCACGGAGTCGGACGCCATACGGCGCAGCTCCTGGCTGTTGACGGCGAAATGCTTGGGACAGGCGGAGATACCCTCGGACTGGATGCCGCGCACATAGCCTGCGGCCATCTTGCCGGAGAGGTAGGGGTCCTCGGAGAAATACTCAAAGTTGCGGCCGCAAAGCGGGCTGCGCTTGGTGTTTAGGCCGGGGCCCAGCAGGACGGAGACCTCCTGCGCAGCGGCCTCCTCGCCCATGGCGTGGCCGATTTCCTCGCCCAGTGCGGGGTCCCAGCTGCAGGCCACGGTGGCCGCAGTGGGGAAACAGGTTGCGGGTACGCTGGGGTTCAGCCCCAGATGGTCCGCAGCCCCGGCCTGCTTGCGCACACCGTTGGGGCCGTCGGACAGGGTAATGGAAGGAATACCCGCCTTTTTATACCCCCGGGTGGTAAAGACCGTCTCGCCGGAGAGCAGTGCGCATTTTTGTTCAAGGTTCAGTTGTTGGATGATTTCTGCATTTTTCAAGGGTAGGCACTCCTTTTTTATTAGGCAATACCGCGCAATTTCAAGTCACGGTCATGCACTTGCATTGTGCGGTATTGCGGGGGTTATTTTTATGCGTTCTTGTTTTCGGCTCTGGCGGCCTTGGCGGCCTTGTACAGCTTGACATCACGGACAATGCCGCGGATCGCCAGTGCAAACAGTGCCACGGCAACAAGGTCGATCAGCGCAACAAGGTGACGCCAACCGAGCACAGCGGGCTTAAAGTCGTGGCGCAGCGCGGCGGTATCGCCGATACTCTCGGCATAGTCACGGTTGGTCACACGGACGTGCAGATACATATACAGTGTCTGCTTTGCAGCGCGGCGCAGGGCCTGCAGATAGCTGTTGGAGCCGGTCTCAAAGGCCATCTTGCCGCCGATGAAGCCAGCCATCCACAGGCTGCCGCCTGCGCGCAGGGCTTGGTCACCGTTCATATAGCTGTGATGGTCGCAGTAGTCGGTAATCACAGCGCCGTCAAAGCCCCACTCGTCACGCAGGATGCCGGTCAGCAGCGCCTCGCTGCCGCCAGCCCAAACAGCGCCGATACGGTTGTAGCTGCTCATCAGGCCGACAGCGTCATAGTCCTCGACCAGCATCTGGAAGGGACGCAGATAGATCTCACGCAGAGCCTGCTCGGTCATCCACGTGTAGACAGAATCACGGTAGATGCCGCTTTCACCGTCATTGCAGATAAAGTGCTTGACGTAGGTGTAGACACCAGCGTCATTGGCGCCATGCACGGTGTTGCCGCAGATGACGCCGGACAGCAGGCTGTCCTCGGAATAATACTCGTAGTTACGGCCGTTGAAGGGGCTGCGGTGCATATTGGTGGCAGGCGCATACCAGCCGGTATAGCCGTTCTGCAAAGCCTGCGTGCCGATGGTGCGGCCCTCCTCCTGGGCCAGTTCGCCGTTCCACGTCTGGGCCAGCGTGCTAGAGCTCGGGAAGCCGGTGCCAGCGCCCATACCGGTGAAGCCGCCAATCTGGGAGGGGCCGTCAGCGTCCTTGCTCTTGGTCTTGCCGACGCTCTTGAGCTCGGCCAGACCGCCGTAGGCGTTGATGTACATATTTTCCATCTCATTCACGGTCAGCTCATCGAGCAGCGCATCCCACTGCGGGTCATTGAAGTCAGCGCCCAGCTGGAAGCCGAGGTCGGTGGTCTTGCCGTTGTCCTCAATCTTCAGACCGTTCTTTGCTCCGGTGGTGATGGCCTCGTCGGCCTCATTGATGTAGCCGTTCGCCATATCGGCGGTGTAAAGGTTCAGTGCCTTGACGTTGTCGGTCATAGCGCGGCTGGGGGTGTTGGTCTTGGGGAAGGTGCCCGCAAAGTCAGCGCGGGTCATGTAGGTGATGTTCTGGTTGGAGTCGCTGCCGTCCAAGCTGACGCCGTCAATGGCATCGCTGCCGGTGAACTTGTTGGAAACCGGGTTGCCGGTGACGGTGTCCTCGGCATACTGGACGTTGGCAGGCAGGTTGCAGGTAATGGTTGCGGCGGCATCATCGTCCACATCGTGGGCATCGTGGCGCACGGTAAAGATGTAATCGCCTGCGTCCAGCTCATAGCCGGTAAAACCGTTGTGGTTGGCGTCATAGGCGTCATAGCTGGCCATATCGGAGACGGGAACGGTCAGGGTAACCTCCTCGCTCTCGCCGGGCTGCAACTCCTTGGTCTTGGCAAAGGCGCCCAGCTCCACGCTGGACTTTTCAATCTCGCCTGCAATATAGGGTGCGGTGTAGTAGAGCTGCACAACATCCTTGCCGGCGCGGTCGCCGGTGTTGGTGACGGTGACCTTCACGGTCACATCGCCGTCCTTCGTCAGGGTGGCACCGTTGGCGGAGGCATCGGTCACCTTCCAATCAAAGCTGGTGTAGCTCAGGCCGTAGCCGAAGGGATACTGCACAACGGCGTCATAGCCGGTGCCGTGCTCGTTGGAAACACCGTCCCAGTAGCCCTCGGCGTCAGCGGTCTCGTACCATTTGTAGCCGATGTAAATGCCCTCGGCGTAATCTACATAGGAGACCTGCTCATAGGCATCGTAGGTATCGAGGTTGCCGCTGACGGTGCCGTCCGCCGGGTACAGACCCTCGGCATCGGCGTAAGCGCCCACGCCCTCCATACCGGCGTTGGCATAACTGGCGGCTGTGGTCAGATCATACGCCCAGGTGTCGGCGGTGCGACCGCTGGGTTCTTTGTCGCCCCACAGCACGGCGGGGATGGCCGAGGCAGCTTCCGAGCCGGACAGCCCAGCAATCAGGCAGGCATCCACGCCGGGGATGGTCTCAATCTGGCCCAGCTCCATAACGTTGGTGGAGTTGATGAGCACTACCACATGGGCGTAGTTGGCACCGACGTAGGTCAGCAGATTTTCTTCCTCGGTGGTCAGCTCCAGCATCGTGCGGGTGTCGTCCACCACAATGTCGCCGCCTTTTTCAGTGCGCTTGTACTGCTGCTTGGTGGCGTCGTTGCTCTCGCCTGCCAGACGGCCGATGACGACCACGGCGGTATCGGAAAAGCGCTTGGCGTTGTCGAGCATCGACTGGGTGTAGTAGGTGGTGTTGCTGATGTCAGGCTCGTACAGGCGGCCGGATTGCTCGGGACGGCTCTTCAGCGTTTTGGCGTATTCACGCCCGGGCTGGAAGTCCTTGTACATATCGGTCAGCTCGGTGTTGTACTCAATGCCGTAAGCGGTCAGGGCGGCCAGCAGATCGGTGTTGACGGCGTTCACGCCGCCGGAGCCGGAGCCGCCGCCCAGCCAGGCGGTGGAGGCCCAGCCGAACACGTTGACCTTTTTGTTGTCGGCGGCCAGCGGCAAGGTGTTTTCGTTGTTCTGCACCAGAACCGTGCCCTCGGCCTCCACATCGGCGGCGAGTGCCTCGGCCTTTACTTTGGTGTCTGCAATTTCTGCGTCAGAATAGTGACCGCTTGGCGCGCCGAAAAAGCTGTCAATCACGGTTGCCAATGTGGACAAAACATAGGTGCTGATCAGAACCGCGGCCAACAAAATCACGGACAGCACCAGCCCAATCCCGTGCAATACGGGATGCGGCTTGCGAACCTTAGGTTGCTTTGTCATTTGCTTCTTTTTCCTCTTACTTGCTTTTTCCTCTCATAACACTTACAAGCCGGTACCATGCTTTTGTGTTGATTCTATTGTAGCAGAGAAATGCGCCAATGACTCATTTTTTGCATAATCTGTTGTTTTTGAAGCATAACTTGCAAAAAAGCCAAAATGCACAGGCGTTTTCCTGCGCATTTTGGCTAAGTTTTATAGGTTTGTATTGTGCAAGTTGCTGTTTTTACGCTTTGTTGGCCTTGGCAGCAGCCTTGGCTTCCAGTTTTGCCAGCTTACGCTTGCTCGGCTTCCAGACGCGGAAGATGCGGTAGGCAAAGAACACCAGCAGCAGCGTGCAGAGGATGTTGACCACCGTGCGCACAACCGTGGCAATCTGCGGGCCGTCCTTGTAGACGCTGCCCGGCATAGCGTGGTTCATTGCCTTGGTGTTGGCCGTGGTGTACAGCACATGGTGCAGTGCCTCACGGGCGTAATGGTAGGTTTCCGGGTCGTTGGCGTCGTAATTATCCCAGCGGGCCGCGGACGTATCATAGGTCAGCTTCATATCGGCGCCTGCCTCAATCATCTGCTGGCCGAGCATAAATACGCCCGTGTTCGCGTTATCGGTGATGACTGCGCCGTTGAAGCCCCACTCGGTGCGCAGGATGCCGGTAATCAGCGCATAGCTGCCGCCGGTCCAGGTTGCACCGATACGGTTGAAGGCCGTCATAACGCCCATAGCTGCAGGAATCGTGGTTTCTGCGTTCTGATAGCTGCCGTCCGCCTGCTTCTCGACATAGTTCAGCGTGATATCGTCCAGCTTCATGCACATCTCGAAGGGCTTCAGGTAAATTTCGCGGGCAGACTGCTCATTCAGCCAGGTTGCTGCACCGTACTGGCCTTCACGGTCGCCGCGGTGGTTTTCCTGGTCATTGAAGGCGAAATGCTTGATGTAGGCATACAGCCCCTTGGTGGCAGCACCATATACCTCCTTGGAGGCTACCGTGCCGGACAGGAACGGATCTTCGGAATAATACTCGCCGTTACGGCCGCTGAACGGCGTGCGGTGAATGTTCATAGAGGGCGCATACCAGCCGTCGCATCCGCCGATAACCGCCTCATTGCCAATCATCGTGCCGTATTCCAGTGCCAGGTCCTGGTTCCAGGTCTGTGCCAGCGTCATCATATTGGGGAACATAGCGCCGGTACCGCCGTAAATCAGGCCGCTGGCAGTATCTGCATCAATCACAAAGGGCTTGCCGACGCTGTCGATGGCCGGCACGCCGTAGCCGGAGCAGGTAATGATGTTATAGTAGTCCTCTGCCGTCAGCTGGTCGAGCAGGTCATTCCACATCGGGTCGTCATAGCTCTTGCCGCGCAGGTCAATCAGGCTCAGACCATTCTTGGCGCCGTAGGTAATGGTATCGCTGTAGGTGTCCCCTACCGTCGGGTTGCCGGAATCTGCAGAATCCAGCTGCGCCACCAGCGCAGCATCCGCAGTCTTTTTGTACTGATAGGAAGCCGGGTTGCCGTCTGCATCGGTGCCGTTGATTTCGTTGCCCCAGGTGCTGATGACGTCACTGGGCTCGCCGTCCGGCTTGGGGAAGGTCCCGGTCCAGTCGCTGCGGGTCAGGTAAACAGCATCGCCCTTGGCAGCGTCCAACTGGTTGGTGATGGCCGCGCCCGTGCGGCTGTCCGTTGCGTAGGTCGTGGTATCGGTCTCGGTATTGGCGGGGGTGTACACAGCCGTGAAGGCGGCATCGCCGTCCGCTGTCATGCCATCGGCTGCGGTCTTGCCCTTGGCAGCCAGCACATTGTTGACAGCCTCATGGGCGTCCTTGGCTGCGGTGATGTAGTAATCCCCTGCATCCAGAATGTACGTCTTTGCGCCGTTGGCGTCATACGTCTTGAGCTGATCCTTGGTGAACGTGACGCTCACGGTCTCACTGGCGCCGGGGGCAAGCTCTGCGGTTTTGCCGTAGCCAACCAGCTCCACGGCGGGCTTCTCCACGCCGTTTGTCTTGTCATAGTCGGTGTAGGGGCTCTGCACATACACCTCCACAACGTCCTTGCCGGAAACGTCGCCGGTGTTCGTCACCGTAACCTGTGCGGTGCAGGTATCGCCGCTCCAATCAGCCTTGAAGTCACTCCAGTCAAAGCTGGTGTAGCTCAGGCCGTAGCCGAAGGGATAGATGACCTCCTTGGCATAGTCGTAATCGCCCGCGTTGCCCTGGCCGAGAACGGTGTCCTCGTAGCGGGTTTCATAGTAGCGATAGCCGACGTAGATGCCTTCCTCGTAGGTGACATAGTTGTACTTGGTGATATTGCCGTTTTCATCATAGTAGGCATAGTCGCCAAAGTTCTGTGCGGCCGGGGATGCGGAGGCATCGGCGGCAAAGGTGTCCACCGTGCGGCCGCTGGGGCTGACCTTGCCGGTCAGAATGTCTGCCATGCTGGCACCAATCGTGGGGGCATACAGCACAGACTTGATGTTGGGATAGTCTGCCAGCCAGTCCAGCTCCAGCGCTGCGTTAGAGTTGATAATCAGCACGGTATTATCATAGTTGTCGTTCAGGTATTGCAGGATTTCACGCTCGGTGGTGTCCGGCTCCAGATAGCTGCGAACCTTATCCTCCTGCGTGTCTGCGTGGTTGTACATGGAGCGCGGCATATCGCGGCCCTCGCCTGCCACACGCTTCAGCACATAGACCGGGGTCGTGCCCTGCACGCTGTCCAGCAGGCCGCTCTCGCCCTGCAGAACGGACAGCGGGCACTCATTGATGCGGAAGTCCTCGGCATCGCCGAAGCTGATGGAGCCGCTGGCCAGACCGTAGCCTGCACCGGCACCCGCGCTGTAGAAGTTCCATAGTGTCTCATTCACATTCAACCCGTGGGAGGCAAGTGCCGTGTTCAGCGGAGTGCCGCCGCCCATCAAACCGGCACCTGCATTCTGGTTGCTGTTGGCAGAGAACAGGCTGACGGTCGTACCCTCTGCCAGGGGCAGGCCGCCGTCATTTTTCAGCAGGACAACGCCCTCGCTGTTGATGCGGTCGGTCAGGTCGGCTTCCGCAGCGCCGATATTGTCTGCCGTGTAATCAGACGTGTTGTAGTCAAGGTTCAGGCCATCCGTCTGCACCTTGCTGTTATCCCACGACTTCTTGTAGCCCAGCATGGCATTGACCATGCGGGCATACCCGGGCAGGATTACGTTGGCCGCAAACAGCAGAACCGCCATGACAACTGCCAGAACGCCCAGAATAGCGGTGTGCAGTACATGGCCCACAATTTGCAGCGGGGTCAGTTTTTTCTTTTGCATTTGCTTTTTCCTCCTTGCATTCTAAGGCACTGCGCAATCAGTGTCCATTCGTTGCACTCTTTATTATAATCATTTTTTCCGGAAAAGTTGCTTTTTTGCATAATCTGTTGTTTTTGAAGCATAACTTGCAAAAAAGCCAAAATGCGCAGGCGTTTTCCTGCGCATTTTGGCTAAGTTTTATAGGCTTGTATTGTGCAAGTTGCTGTTTTTACGCTTTGTTGGCCTTGGCAGCCTTCTTTGCGGCGCGCTTGGCCTTGCGCTCTGCCTTCTTGGCAAGATAGCGCTTGCTGGCCCACAGCGCACGCACCGCCTTGAAGCCGAAGAACCACATCACCGCCACAAAGACCACCAACGCCACGTATCCATACTGCCATATGGGAATAATGTTCTTGACCGTGGTATCGGCATCCACACCGTTCATTGCGTTGGAGTTGGCCACCGCGTACAGATAGCGGTGCACGGCCGTGCGGGCGTTCTGCATAACCGTTGCAGTCAGCTCGCTGTCATTGAGCGCCCACATATTGTGGGCCGTGTTCAGCCACAGGTCATTGCCCGCAGCCAGACCCTCGCGGATGTCGCAGTAATCAAAGCTGTTGAAGGAGGTCTGGTCGGTAATGACAAAACCCTTGTAGCCCCACTCACCACGCAGGATGTTGGTCATAATGCCCTCATGGCCGCCAATCCAGCGGCAGCCGATGCGGTTCATACCACTCATAATGCCCACAGCGCCGCCGTCCACAACGCTCATCTCAAAGGGCTTCAGGTACAGCTGGCGGGCGGCCTGCTCATTGACGAACATCGCACCGCCGATACGGTTGGTCTCCTGGTCATTGAAGGCGAAATGCTTGATGGTGACAATGCCGCCCTTGCTCTGGAAGGCGGCAGTCTCCGCTGCGCCGAACACGCCGGAAAGCAGCGGGTCCTCGGCATAATACTCAAAGTTACGGCCGCTGTTGGCTGCACGGTGGATGTTCATAGCCGGGGCATACCAGACCTGCACCCCGCTGGAGAGGCTGTCCTCGCCCACCAGCTTGCCGCGGCGGGACGCCAGCTCCACATTGTAGGTCGAAGCCAGCACCACCGCAGGCTCATACGCCATGCAGTGCAGATTGCCGCCCGCCAGCGTGCTGGAAATGCCTGCGGGGCCATCCTTATGTACCGTGCCGGGCGCGCCGATGCTCTCGACCGCCATCGTACCATAGCCTGCATGGCGAATCAGATTGTAGGTGTCCTTCTTGCTCATCTGGCTCAGCAGCGTTTCCCAGCGGGCATCGTCATAGTCCGCGCCAATCAGGTCGCACAGCTTCAAGTTGCCCGCCTCATCAAAGGCCGGCATTTCGGCGCTTTCATCCTCCGGGCGGGTAATTTCCAGCGCGGTCAAAACGGTTTCCGGGGCCTCCCAGCTGCCATTCTGGTAGGTGGTCGGCCAGGTGCCGCTCCAGTCGCTGCGGCTCAGATAGGTAAAGTCAGCGTCATAGGTTGCAATGTCTCCATCGGCAAGCTGCGCGGTGACGGCTGCACCAGTTTCCGCCGTTGCAAAGGCCTTGGTGTCGGTCTGCGCCTGATTGTAGAGCGCGGTCATCGCCGCATTGCCGTCCACCTCTGCGCCCTTGGCGGCCAGAATGTTCTTGGCAGCCTCGTGGGCGTTGGAGGCAGCCGTCAGGTAGTAGTCCCCTGCCTCCAGAATGTAGGTGCCCGCGCCGTAGGCGTCAAAGACCTTCAGGGCGCTCTTGTCCACATCAATCTGGACGGTCTGGCTTTCGCCGGGCTGCAGGATATCCGTCTTGGCAAAGCCGACCAGCTCCACCGCCGGTTTTTCAATGCGGTTGGTGCGGTCATACTCGGTATATGGGTTCTGCAGATACGCCTGCACAACCTCCTTGCCCGCGGCCTTGCCGGTGTTCGTGACGGTAACGTTCAGCGCAAAGCCGTCCGTCGTTTCGGTCATCTTGTAATCCGACCAGCTGAAGTCCGTATAGCTCAGGCCGTAGCCGAAGGGGTACACCACCTGTGCATCGTAGTCAAAATCCCCCGCATTGCCTTGTGCCAGAACGGCATCCTCGTAGCGGGTCTCATAGTAGCGGTAACCGACATAGACACCCTCGGCGTAGACAATATACTTGTTACCGGCAAACACATCGCTGTTTGTGATGGTGTAGTCGCCCAGATTTGCAGCGGCCGGGGCAGAGGCTGCGTCAGCCGCCCAAGTGTCCACCAAGTGGCCGCTGGGGTTCACCGTGCCGTTCAGTGCCTCGCCGATGGCATAGGCACCCTCCTGCCCCAGTGCGCCCACCCACAGCACAGCGTCAATGTCGTATCGGCTGAGCTCCGTCATATTGATGGGGTTGGTCACATTCAGCAGCAGAATCACCTTGTCAAAGCGTTCGGTTGCCATCTGAATCAGGTTGCGCTCCTCCTGTGTGAAGGAGAGGTACTCTGTCGGCAAATCCACGCTCTCACTGCCGCTGCGGCCAATCACCACGATTGCAGCATCATTGTACTGCGCCATGCTGTCAAATTCAGCCTGCGTGTAGGCGCTCTGCGGGGCCTCGTTGGCGGCAAAGCGGCCTTGCCCGGTAATGCTGGGCACTTCCTTTTTATAGGAGGCACCCGCGCCGGTGGTGTAGAAGTCCCACAGCACCGGGTTGACGGTAAAGCCTGCGGCCTCCATAGCCCGCCGCAGGTTGGGCGCAGTGGAGGTATCCACACTGCCCGCGCCTGCGCCGCCATAGACAAGGTCGGCTGCGCTTTCGCCCAGAAGGGTCACGCTTGCGCCCTTGGCCAGCGGCAGGGCATCTCCATTATTGCGCAGAAGAACCATACCCTCCTGCTCAATTTCGCGGCAGAGCTGGGCCGAGGCCTCCTGCACCGCCGCGGCGGAGGAATAGTCACTGGTGAAATACTGCGGATTGCTGCCGCCGCTTTTGGCGGTGGTCGGCATTGCTATGGCCATACTGACCATAGCCGAATAGTTGTTGGACAGCGGAATGGCAATCAGGCAGGCAGCCCCCAGCAGCGCAAAGATAAGCGCCAGCAGAACCGCCAATACCCGCCGCACAACGCAGAGGAACGTTTTCATACTTTTTTCTCCTTCTTTTTCGGCCTCGCCGAATTTTGCTTCTTTATAATAGCGTTTTTTTACAGAAAAAACACAAAAAATACATAAATTGTCGGTTTTGCTTCACAATCTGTTGATTCCGTCGGAGTATGTCAATTTTTATTGGTCATTTTGCCAGTTTTCCGTCTTGCCTGTTTGTGCAATCTGCGCCATCAAAAAAACTCCGGAGCTATCTCCGGAGTTTTTTCACAGTTCATTCTTTTGCGGCAGCAGTACCCGCAGGGTGAACCACTCGTTCTCCCAGTGCAGGGTCACGGTGCCGCCGTGGGTCTCGGCGGCGGCGCGGACGCTTTTTAGGTCATAGCCGCCGTGGCTGCTCTGGCGCGGCAGACCGTCCGGCCCCAGCTCCACCGGCTGGGCGCAGTAGTTTTCAAACTGCAGCATCACAAAGCCGTTCTGGGCGTAGACGGCCACGCGAATCAGCCGCTTTTCGGGGTCCTGCTCGGTCAGCACACTCTCGGTGGCATTGTCCAGCGCCGTGCCGACGATGGTGCATATCTCCCCAGTTGTCAAAAAATTCAGCAGCGTGCCGTCTGCCACGCAGGTCAGGTTGATGCCGTGCTGCTGGCAGTACATACTTTTGGCGGTAAGCAGGGTGTCCAGCACCGGGTTGCCGGTCTTGTTCTCGGCCTCATAGCGGTGGATGTCGCCTTCCATCTCGGCCAGTGCGGCGTCCTGCTTGACCTTGTCGCGCTCGGCACGAATGGCCGCAATCTGCATTTTCAGCTCATGGTAGCGGCGGTTAATCAGGCGGATGTTCTCTTTGCTCTGCTTGTATTGCTCATACTGGCGGTGCAGGACGTTATCCATCGCCGCCAGCTCGCTGTGCAGCGCCGCCTCCCGCAGTTGCTCATGCTGGACGCTCAGAATCAGCACGCCCGCAAAGTCCACCAGCGTGCGGATGTAGAACACCACGATTGTGACCTCGTCCCCCGAGACGAAGCTCAGATTGCTTACGGCAAAGACCGTCACTGCCATTACCACCGCCATCAGCATGGCGGTGGGGGTGATGACCAGCCGGGCCGCAATCTTGCGGCGACTCTCAAAACAGAACAGAAAACCGTAGACCACCGCATAGACCACCGCCAACAGCAGCAGGGACAGCGGCGGTCAGGTAGAGGAACGCCGCCAGCAGTGCGCCGCAGCCCGCCGTAATGCCCCAGTACACCGGCTTTGCGGTGCGGGACGGCGCGGCTTGCGCGTAGAGCACCGCGCCCAGAATTTCCGCCAACGCGGTGTAAAGCCGCGGAATATCCGGCAGAATCATGCGCCGCCACCCCCGATATAATCCGCCAGCGCGGCCAGAAACACCTTGCGCTTGGGGCGGCTGATCTGCAGCTCATGCGGGCCAACCTGCACCGTGTTCTGCTGCACGCCGGACACGTGCGCCAGATTGACCAGATAGCCGCTGTTGCAGCGGACGAAGGCGCTGTTTTCCAGCTTTTCCTCCCACGTTTTCAGGGTGCCGGGGGCGGAAAAATCTCCGTTTTCCGTATAGAAGTTGATGCGGTGGCCATCGCTCTCGATGTAGTAGACCTCGGCGGCGTCCACGCGGCGCATACCGCCGTCCACCGGCACGGCCAGATACTGCCGCGCCCGCCGGGTCAGCTGGCCAACGGCCTTTTGCAGCTGCTGCGAGAACGCAAAGTACGGCACCGGCTTGAGCACATAGTCCAGCGCCCCCACCGCGTATCCCTTGATGGCGTACTGCGCCATATTGGTAATGAAAATCAGCTGCACCTCGCTGTCCATAGCGCGGATACGGCGGGCCGTCTCCATACCGTCCAGCTGCGGCATCTCCACATCCAAAAAAATAATGTCATAGACAGGCCGGTATTCTTCCAGAATTTCCAGTCCATCGGTGAACATCGTCACCTCAAACAGCGTGCCATACTGCCGTGTGCAGCGCTGCACATAGCCTGCCAGCTGTTCGCGGACCGCTGCCTCGTCCTCGACGATTGCAACGCGGATCATGCCAGCTCTGCCTCACAGCGGTCAAGCACGGCGGCGATAACCTGATCCATATCGTAGTATTTGTACTCGCCCAGGCGGCCGCCGAAGATAACCTTCGGCTCGACCTCGGCCAGCTTCTTGTATTCAGCGTACAAGGCGCCGTTCTTGGCATCGTTGACCGGATAGTACGGCTCATCGCCGGGCTTCCACTCGGAGGAGTACTCGCGGCTGATGATGGTCTTGGGCAGGTCGTTGCCGTTCTCGTCCTTGCCGAACTCGAACCACTTGTGCTCGATGATACGGGTCCACGGCGTCTCGCGGTCGGTGTAGTTGACCGCAGCATTGCCCTGAAAGCTGGGCTTGTCGAGGAGCTCGTTCTCAAAGCGGACAGAGCGGTACTCCAGCGTGCCCAGCTTATAATCAAAGTAAGCGTCAATGGGGCCGGTGTAGACCACCTTGTCAGCCAGTGCATCCAGTGCAGCCTTGTTTTCCAGATAGTCAGTGTTCAGGCGCACTTCAATGCCGTCCAGCAGGTTGGCAATCATCTTGGTGTAGCCGCCGATGGGGATGCCCTGATACAGCGCGTTGAAATAGTTGTTGTCAAAGGTCAGGCGCACAGGCAATCGCTTGATGATGAAGGCGGGCAGATCCTTGCAATCGCGGCCCCACTGCTTCTCGGTGTAGCCCTTGATGAGCTTCTCATAGATGTCGCGGCCCACAAGGGAGATGGCCTGTTCTTCCAAGTTCTTCGGCTCGCCGGTGATTTCTTTGCGCTGCTCCTCAATTTTGGCGGCAGCTTCCTCCGGCGTGACCACACCCCACATCTTATTAAAAGTATACATATTGAAGGGCAGCGAGTAGAGCTCGCCCTTGTAGTTGGCAACCGGCGAGTTGGTAAAGCGGTTGAACTCCGAAAACTGGGTGATATAATTCCAGACTTTTTTGTTGTTGGTATGGAAGATATGTGCGCCGTACTTGTGGACGTTGATACCCTCGATGTTCTCGGTGTAGATATTGCCCGCAATGTTGGGGCGCTTATCAATCACCAGCACGCTCTTGCCGTGTGCCTTTGCCTCATGCGCAAAGATAGCGCCGTACAGGCCGGAGCCGACTACCAGATAATCATACATACCGCTGTTCTCCTATATTTCAATTTGCTGTGCAGATAGTTTGAAATCAGTATACCACGATTTGTATGAAAAGTCCATGTTGCGGCACCATTTTTATCCCCTTGTCCCATAATCAGCGCATTGGAACCACCCCCTAAAGTGAATCCAAAAAAGAAATCGCTGCAGTCGGAATCGCATCGTCTGGCGGTGAGCTGGGAACAGCGTTGGTTATGTTGACTGCCTGCAGCTCTTCCCGCACCACCTTGCGGATGCTTTTCTCCAGCCTATTTGTCTGTTCTGCCGTAAGGATGCTCTGTACCAGAAACTCTTTGCGTTTGGCTGGCGGCATCTGCTGCAGCAACGCCCACGCGCGGCGGTGTTGCGGTTCATTGAGGTTCGGGCGGAAAACATATTGCGGTCGTTTCATACCTCGGTATTGTACCAACAAACCGCCATTAAGGATTTGGAGAGCTTATTTTGACAGTCCTCTCCCCTTCTGATATAATTTACTCTTGATT
>ERZ773193.2957-NODE-2957-length-16612-cov-3.794045_pt1 | contig 16612 bp, 3 predicted proteins | sample MGYA00511110_ERZ773193 | MGnify/ENA primary metagenome ERZ773193 (study PRJEB29015, sample SAMEA2737784) | human gut metagenome | biome: human gut; feature: human-associated habitat; material: faeces | place: China | collected 2012 ...
CAAAACCTTTCCGGTGCAGTATATGAAGTATATGCTGCAGAGGATATCTATACAGCAGATTTTCAGAAAGATGATACAGGAAAAAGAATCCTGAAATATGCAAAGGGTGAAAAAGTTGCAGAACTGACAACGGATGAATCCGGAAAAGCAGAGCTTGATAATCTGCCTCTAGGAGAATACAAAGTTGTAGAAAAGACTGCACCGGAGGGATTTGTATTAAATGAAGAAGAACAGAAGATTTCTTTCGTCTATGCAGACCAGAATACACCAGTGATCTCACAGAGTGCAGAGTTTATAAATGACCGCCAGAAAGTAGAAGTGTCAGTTGTGAAAAAAGATGCTGAAAATGAGAAAGGGCTTTCTGGAGCAGAGTTTGGTCTTTACGCAAAAGAGGATATAAAAGCAGGGGATAAGGTACTGGTAAAAGCAGACGAACTGCTTACAAAAGCGGTAACAGGTGAAGATGGAAAAACTGTTTTTGAGCAGGATCTGCCATTTGGAACTTATTATATAAAAGAACTGGCAGCACCAGATGGTTTTGTATCTTCAGATGAGCAGATTGAGGTGACTGCGAAATATCAGGGACAGGAAGTAAAAACAGTAAAACTGGAAACCGTTTTTAAGAATGAGCCGACAACAACTGAATTTACGAAATCAGATATTACAACAGGTGTGGAACTTGACGGAGCAACACTGACGGTTTGGGATTCAGACGGAAAAGAAGTAGAAAAATGGACTTCTGTAAAAGGAAAAGCTCATGTAATAAAAAGACTCCATGTGGGAAAAACCTACACACTTCGGGAAGAGTTTGCACCATATGGTTATCTGCAGGCAGAGGAAGTGAAATTTACAGTTTCTGATACTGCAGATGTTCAAAAAGTAGAAATGAAGGATGCTGTTCCGGTTGGACGAATCATCATCAATAAAAAAGGTGAATTTGTCAAGGAAGTTACCTGGAAAGATATGCTGGCAGGCGGCATGGACGCAGCATTTGGCTATGTTACAGGTTCTTTGAAAGATGTTACTTTTGAAATTTATGCAGCGGAGGATATCAAGGCTGCAGATGGGGAAAGCAGTGATTATTATAAAAAGGATGAACTGGTAGCAACAATTACGACAGACGCTCTTGGATATGCAAGATCAGAAGATCTTCCTTTAGGCAAATATTATGTAAAGGAAAAAGAGACGGCGGATGGATATGTTCTGGATGGAGAAATCAGAGAGGTTGATCTGACTTATCGTGATCAGAATACTCCGGTTGTGACTTATGATGAGGACTGGCAGAATAACCGCCAGAAAGCAAAAGTAACTGTAGTTAAGAAAGAAAAAAATACAGACCGTGTTCTGGAAGGCGGAGTATTTGCACTTTATACAAAGAATGATATTTTAAATGCAGAAGGCGAAGTAATCCTGAAAGCAGATACCATGATCGAGCAGAAAGCTACGGATCAGGATGGAAGGATTGTATTTACGGCAGATCTTCCAATCAATGGCAACTACTATGTAAAAGAAGTGCAGGCTCCTGCTGGATTTGTGACAACAGAAGAAATCAAGGAATTTGATTTTGCTTATGCGGGAGAAGAGGTTGCAGAAGTATCCTTTGAGTTCACTTATGAAGATGAGCCAACTACTTTTGAAATCACAAAATCAGATATTACAACCGGGGAAGAATTACCAGGTGCAAAACTGAAAGTATCCGATTCAGAGGGAAACGTTGTGGATGAGTGGACTTCCGGAAGCACACCACACATCATTAAGGAACTGGAAGTTGGAAAGAAATATACATTAACAGAGACAATTCCTGCTGATGGTTATGCAACTGCAGAATCCATTACGTTTGTAGTAGAAAATACTGCAGATATACAGAAAGTAGAAATGCAGGATGATACAACAAAAATTCTGATCAGTAAAGTTGATATGACAGATGGAAGCAGCGAGGTCAAAGGTGCTAAACTGTATATTCTTAATGAAAACCAGGAAGTTATGGAAAGCTGGACATCTGGTGATCAGCCCCATTATGTAGAGAAACTTTCAGTCGGCACTTATACGTTGTTGGAGGAAACAGCACCGAAAGGTTATATTGTGGCAAATAAAGTGACATTTGAGGTTAAGGACACCGGAGATGTTCAGGGAGCCAAAATGGAAGATGAACAGGCAATGGGCAAGGTAATCTTAAATAAAACGGATAAAGATACCAAGAAGCCAATGAAAGGTGTAGAATTTGCCCTTTGTGACAGCAAAGGTAAAGTTCTGGAAACTCTGGTAACAGACAGTGCTGGCCATGCAGAATCAAAGAATTATCCGATTGCGACTTTTAAGAATGGGCAGTATAAAAAAGCAATCACATATATCCTGAAAGAAACAAAAACACTGGATGGCTATCAGCTTGATGAAACCGAGCATAAGATTCAGTTTGAATATGTCAATGACCGTACTCCTGTGATTGAATATACTCTGGATCTGACAAATAAGAAAGCTCCGGAAAAAGACACTCCGGAAACATCAGAAAACCAGGGAGTCAGCACTCCTGGTTCCCATGGTTCTGATGCGACTTCTGTATCCAATTCACCAAAAACAGGAGATAATACAAATATTGCTATTTTTGTGCTGGCACTTGCAGTATCAGCAGGATGTCTGGGAACTGTAGTGACAGTTAAGAGAAAACGCAAATGATAATATAAATAGTGTTCTGGGGCTGTGGTTACTGCACAGCCCCATTTTGAAAAGGAGAAGAAATTGAAATTAGGAGCAAGAATAAGAAAAATCCGTATGTTTCGCAACATAACTCAAAAGGAATTGGGACGCAGATTAGGATATGGGGAAAGTAGTGCGGATGTGAGAATCGCCCAATATGAAAGTGGACAGCGTACACCGAAGCAGGAAACGCTTATCCGGATAGCAGAAATATTGGAAGTTGATGTCCGAAATTTTTTAAGTCCTGGAATTGCGACAATGGACGAATTAATGGAAACTTTATTCTGGATGGATGAAGAAAATAGAGGGCTTTTTCATCTGTTCCTGCTAAATGATTCAGAAAGTGAAATAGTTGGAATCACAATGAGGGATAAAAAAACAATGTCTTATCTGCAGGAATGGATGGGGAAAAAGCAGAAATTGGGCGATGGAAGAATCACAGAAGAGGAATATCTGGAATGGAAACTGCATTGGCCAGAGGATAAGAGAAAAACAGAATATAAAACCGTATGAAGTAAAAAGGAATTGCTTTGCGGAGAGTTACCTGTTAGAATATTACTGGAGTAACCGTGTACAGGGTTGGTAAAAACCTCCTGGATTTTCAGATTCCGTTAAGGGATACAGAAGAAGGGAGGTGGAGCGAATGGATACATACGAAGTCTTGAGCTTATTGTTCTTAGGCGGTACGTTTCTGATTGCTTTGCTTGCCTATTTGGATAATAGGGACAACAAGCGAAAAAAATAGCCTACCCTGTCTGCCAACAGGATAGGCAGCTCTCTTTGAGAGCAAAATAAATTAAAACCTAATCCAGGAGCATCCACCTTGTGGGCGGTTACTCTTTTCAATTAGAATATAGCATTTTCTCTCCGAAAAGTAAAGTACATTTTATGCAGCCAATTCTAAAAAAGAGTGGGCTGTTTTTTTATTGATAGGAGGGAAGTTTAATGTCTAAACTACAGGACATCCGAAACTTGGTGCAGGAACATGCCGTATCAGTGAGCAGTTCGCCAGGGGATTGGATGGATTATATGGACACAGCATCAAGGTTATATCGTTATTCTTTTTCAGACCAGCTTCTGATCCATGCACAGCGTCCAGACGCAACAGCCTGTGCATCACTGGAACTATGGAATGAAAAGATGTTACGCTGGGTAAATCGTGGTGCAAGAGGAATTGCCCTGTTTGATGAAACCTGGCAGAATACCAAACTTCGTTATGTGTTTGATATTTCGGATACCCACATGGTAGCCGGAGGCAGAAGCCCATATCTTTGGAAGATGCAGGAACACCAGAGAGAAGAGATCCTCACCCATCTGGCAGAAGTCTATGCTCTGGAAGAAAAGGATGCGGCAACTTTGCAGGACGCATTGATGGCGGTCGCAAGGGAAATGGTCAATGACAATCTGGAGGAATACCTGGATGGATTGGAATATGCTGTAGAAGGTACTTATCTGGAAGATCTGGATGAGGTGACGATCCGCAGTGATTTTCGTCAGCTGGCAACAGACAGTGTTTACTATCTGCTTTCCAGGCGATGCGGGCTTGACCCGATGGAACTTCTGGAAGAAGAGGACTTCATGCATATCACAGATTATAACCGTCTGTCAGTTCTCACCTTCCTTGGAAATGCGGCAAGCCAGCTCAGTGAGAGTATTCTGATTGATATTGGAAAGACCGTACATAAAATTTCTCTGGAAGAAGCGAGAAAAGAGGTTGAAAAATCCAATGAAAGGAATTATAATAACTTTACCACGTTAATGCGCGAAATTAAAAATCAGGATGCAGAAACGAAAAAAGAAGAAAATATTGAAAATGAAGGAGGAAACGATTATGGAACTGACATATCATCGCAAGGGAGATTACCTGTTTCCGAATCTGACCGTCGAAGAGGAAGAAGTGACGATCGGGAAATATGGGATGCTGCGGAGGACATTTCTGAAAGAACACAAGAACAGCCTTTATCAGAGCCTGTTCCTGACCGGGAAGCTGAACAGCCATCTGGAACAGATCGAGAAAGCGGCACAGGAGAGAATGGACAGCCAGATGGAGAAATTACTGGAGAAGAATCCGGCACCGGACAAGGAAGCAGATCCGATGGCATGGACAGCACACATGAACGCACTGATGGCAACAGCGGAAGAGAGCATCTTGACGGAATTGGTATACAGTTAGTCGAAGATACAAGAGAAGATGGATTGAGTAAAGCAGAGGAAGAGATCGCCTCTGCTTTATCTTTGCCCGAATATCCAACTGCAAATGAACAAAGACGGCAGATCGAGGAAAGAGCAGCAGCCCTTTATGCCGGAGAAATCCCGATTCCAGAGGAAGTTGTCGATGAGATCTTACGGACAGGAGGAAACCGGAAAGCCAGCCAGCTCCGGATCATCTATAATTTCATGAGTGAACAGACACCGGAGGAATATACGGAGTTTGTGAAGCGTGAATACCGTAAAGGTGGAAAAGGTTTTCAGATTGATGGAAATGAATATTCAGTCTGGTTTGATGAAACCGGGATGCAGATCGCAGTAGGGCATACGGTTACAGACCATATCTTAGATAAGGCATTTTTATCATGGGAAGATGTCAGCGGACGTATCCATCAGCTTTTAGACCAGGGTGAATATGCACCGCAGTCTGTATTGGATGCGGCAAGAAGTAATGCAGTAAAAGAACACGCTCAGGCTCTTGCCTATATGAAAGGGGATATGGCAGAAGGAGTAGCGGAGATTGTTTTTGACGAAGAGGACTTACCACATCTTCGCAGTATCTATCCGGAGATCACAGATTATCTGGAAGAAAAATTGGAAGATTCCCAGTGGCTTTCGGAACTGAATGAAAGACTGGATGCACTGGCAGAAGCCTATGAAGAAAATCATTCCATTATGCGTTTCCATCATTATAATCCTATAAATATCTCAAAGCAGTTTCAGAAGTTTGCGGATGAGGTCATCCCTTATCAGGCAAGGGACGGGTTTGCCTGGAAAGAACATCCGATGTTCATTACACAGGATGAGATTGATGCTTATCTTGCAGGAGGTGGAGCGTATTCGCAGGGCAGGCTTAGGACGTATTCCTTTTATCTGCTGCATGAAGATGAAAGATTGAGGACAGGTTTTATCAAGGAACAGTATGGGATCGGTGGAAGCAGTCATGCACTGTCTGGTGCCGATGATTCACACGCAAACTATGATGGAAAAGGATTGTTTCTTGCAAGAGGTGCTTATGGGAATCCATATACGTCAATTTTATTATCCTGGAATAAAGTTGCAAATAGAGTAGCTTATCTGATAAAGAATGACCAGTTCCTGCAGGCAGAAGATTATGCTCGTATGCCGGAATATGAACGGGAACAGATGGCAAATAAGGTACTACGCTTTTATGACCGTCTTCCGGAAGAGATAGACAGACCATTTACGGATGATTTCTTCTGGGAAAAACCAGGAAAAGAAATGGTGGCAGTATTAGAGAATCCAGAGCAGACAGAAGAACTGTTACAGAAGATGGATGCAGCATTGGCAGCTCTTCCATTGGATTTTGAAGCGTATGGGACAAATTACCAGCAGAAAACAGAACTTCTTTCAGAACTTCACCAGTATGCAGAAGGAACCTATACGATTTTCCCGACACCGGAAGCAGAACCGTCTTTTGCGGAACCATCCGGACACCAGATGACCATGTTTGATTTCTTGGATACGAAGGCAGTGGCAGAACCGACCGTAGTAGATATGTCAGATGTGGAGGAAATAGAAGAGGAAGAGGTTACTGCCGAAGAAGATATTCCGGAAAGTCAGGAACAGGAAAAAGCTGTGTTAGAACCACACAACTTCCGTATCCAGGATAATGACCTTGGAGCAGGCGGTCCGAAAGCAAAGTATAAAGCAAATATGGAAGCCATCCATTTGTTACAGACTCTGGAGCAGGAAGAACGTCTGGCAACACCCGAAGAACAGGAAATCTTATCCCGTTATGTTGGCTGGGGTGGTATCCCACAGGCATTTGAGGAGAGTAACAGCAGCTGGGCGAATGAGTATCTGGAATTAAAGAATACCTTATCATCAGAAGAATACAGTGCAGCAAGGGCATCGACCTTAAATGCTTTTTATACATCACCGACTGTGATCCGAAGCATGTATGAAGCACTGGAAAATATGGGACTGAAACAGGGAAATATCCTGGAGCCGTCCTGTGGTGTCGGTAACTTTATGGGACTGATCCCGGAGAGTATGAGCAAAGCTAATATGTACGGTGTGGAGCTTGACCCAGTTTCGGGCAGGATCGCAAAACAGCTTTACCAGAAAAACAAGATTGCCGTGCAGGGATTTGAGGAAACCAGTTATCCGGACAGCTTTTTTGACTGTGTGATAGGCAATGTTCCATTTGGGGCGTATCAGGTCAGTGACCGCAGATATGACCGGCATCATTTTATGATCCATGATTATTTTATTGCAAAATCCCTTGATCTGGTCCGTCCGGGCGGTGTAGTTGCAGTGGTAACTTCCAGTGGAACGATGGATAAGCAGAATCCGGCAGTGAGACAGTATATCGCAAACCGGGCAGAACTGCTTGGAGCCATCCGATTACCGAATAATGCGTTCCAGAGAAATGCCAATACCAGCGTTGTTTCTGATATTCTGTTTTTCCAGAAAAGGGACAGGGCATCCATTGAGGAACCGGAATGGTTAAATTTAAAGGAAACACCGGAAGGCTATTCAGTCAATGCTTATTTTGCAGAGCATCCGGAAATGGTGCTTGGTGAGTTTACTACAGAAAGTACCCAGTATGGAAAGCAGGAAGTGACCGTAAAACCAAAAGAAGGAATTACCTTAGAAGAACAATTAAAAGAAGCTGTCCAGAATATCCATGGCACGATCACGGAACTGGAACTTTCGGATACAGAGCTGGAGGAGGATGTTGTCTCTATCCCGGCAGACCCGGATGTAAAGAATTTCAGTTTTACCGTAGTGAATGAGGAAGTCTATTACCGGGAAAATTCTGTGATGAACCGCATGGAGCTTCCGGCAATGACAGCGGAACGTGTCAAAGGGATGGTGAAGATCCGTGATGTTACGAATGAACTGATCCGGTGTCAGATGGAAGAGGGAAGCGATGAGCAGATCACAAAGCTGCAGGAAAAACTCAATGAAGAATATGATATCTTTACAGCAAAATATGGTCTTATCAGCAGCAATGCCAATAAGCGGGCATTTAGCCAGGACAGCAGCTATTGTCTTTTGACTTCTCTGGAATTTCTGGATGATAAGGGAGAACTGAAACGGAAAGCGGATATTTTTACCAAAAGGACAATCCGCAGGGCAGAAACGGTAACTTCCGTGGATACTGCCAGTGAAGCACTTGCGGTTTCCATTGGTGAGAGGGCAGGCGTTGACCTTTCCTATATGGCACAGCTTTCCGGGAAAACAGAAGCAGAGCTTACCGAAGAACTGGCAGGGGTGATCTTTAAGAATCCGATCAGTGAAAAATGGGAGCCGTCGGACGAATATCTTTCTGGAAATGTGAGGGAGAAACTGCAGATCGCAAAACAGTTTGCAGAAGATCACCCGGAATATCAGGTGAATGTGCAGTATTTGGAGCAGGTACAGCCAAAAGATCTGGATGCATCAGAGATTGAAGCAAGACTTGGGGCAACCTGGATCTCCGAGGATTACATTACACGGTTCATGGCAGAAACATTCCATACACCAAGATATTATGTAGGGAGCAAGGTCAAAGTCCAGTATGCCGAAGTGACCGGACAGTGGAATGTTATGGGAAAAAATGTGGACAGCTACGGAAATGCCCTTGTTACTTCCACATATGGAACACAGAGAGCCAATGCCTACCGCCTTTTGGAAGATGCCTTAAACCTTAGAGATACCAAGATTTATGACACGGTACAGGATGCCGATGGGGAACACCGGGAATTAAACCGGAAGGAAACGATGCTGGCACAGCAGAAGCAGGAGCTGATCAAAGAGGAATTTAAGGAGTGGATATTTAAAGACCTGCACCGACGGGAAGATCTCTGTAAAATTTATAATGAACGATTTAACAGCATCCGTCCACGGGAATATGATGGAAGCCATATTCAGTTTGTCGGCATGAATCCGGAGATCACCCTGATGCCGCACCAGAAAAACGCAGTGGCTCATGTGCTGTATGGAAATAATACGTTACTGGCTCATTGCGTAGGAGCAGGAAAGACGTTCCAGATGATCGCAGCCGGTATGGAATCAAAACGGCTGGGACTCTCACAAAAGAATCTTTATGTTGTGCCAAACCATCTGACCGAGCAGTGGGGCAGTGATTTCCTACGTCTCTATCCGGGAGCAAATATCCTGGTGGCAACGAAGAAAGACTTTGAGCCGGCAAACCGAAAACGGTTCTGTTCCCGTATTGCGACAGGGGATTATGATGCCGTGATCATCGGCCATACGCAGTTTGAGAAAATCCCTCTTTCAAGAGAACGGCAGATTGCCATGCTGGAAGATCAGATCGCAGATATTACGTTTTCCATTGAAGAAGCGGCACATCAGGCAGGGCAGAATTATACCATCAAGCAGTTGGAAAAAACAAAGAAGAGTCTGCAGGCGAGGATGAAGAAACTCAATGACCAGACCAGAAAGGATGATGTGGTAACTTTTGAGCAGTTGGGTGTAGACCGGCTGTTTGTGGATGAGAGCCATAGTTTTAAGAACCTTTTTTTGTATACAAAAATGCGGAATGTGGCGGGTATCTCACAGACGGATGCACAGAAAAGTTCGGATATGTTTATGAAATGCCGGTATATGGATGAACTGACAGGCGGCAGAGGAATCACCTTTGCTACAGGTACTCCTGTATCAAATAGTATGACCGAGCTTTACACTATCATGCGTTATCTCCAGTATGACACACTCATGCGTATGGGTATGGGACACTTTGATTCCTGGGCGGCAACGTTCGGGGAGACAGTAACCGCAATCGAATTATCACCGGAAGGAACGGGCTATCGTGCGAAAACACGGTTTGCCCGTTTTTTTAATCTTCCAGAGCTGATCTCCATTTTTAAGGAAGCTGCGGATATTCAGACATCGGATATGCTGAATCTTCCTGTACCGGAAGCAGAGTTTATCAATGAAGTCTTAAAACCAAGTGAAGAACAGCAGGAAATGGTCAGTGCCTTTTCGGAACGTGCGGAAGAAGTAAGAGCCGGTCTTGTGAATCCAACGGTGGACAACATGCTCAAGATTACCAATGACGGAAGAAAATGTGCATTGGATCAGAGGCTATTAAATGAACTCCTTCCGGATGCAGAAAAAAGCAAGGTCAATACCTGTGTGGAAAATGCTTTTCAGGTATGGGACGAGGGAAAAGCAGATCGGACAACACAGCTGATCTTCTGTGACTTGTCTACTCCAAAAGGGGATGGGACTTTCAATGTATATGATGATGTCCGAAACAAACTGGTTGCCAGGGGAATCCCGAAAGAAGAGATTGCGTTTATCCATGAATACAACACGGAGACAAAGAAAGCAGATTTGTTTGCAAAGGTACGGGCCGGGCAGGTGAGAATCCTTATGGGTTCCACTCCAAAACTCGGTGCTGGTACCAACGTACAGGACAGGCTCATTGCCCTCCATCACCTTGACTGTCCGTGGAAGCCGTCTGATCTGGAACAGCAGGAAGGACGTATCTTAAGACAGGGAAACCAGAATGACAAAGTAAAGATATTCCGGTATGTGACGGAGAACACTTTTGATGCGTATATGTGGCAGATTTTGGAGAATAAGCAGAAGTTCATCAGCCAGATCATGACCAGTAAATCCCCGGTCAGGGCTTGTGAAGATGTGGATGATACGGCACTGTCCTATGCGGAAATAAAGGCACTTGCCACAGGCAATCCGTACATTAAAGAAAAAATGGATCTGGATGTGCAGGTGAGTAAGCTGAAACTCTTAAAGGCAAACCATACCAGTCAGATTTACCGTCTGGAATCCGATATTGCAAAGAATTTCCCGGTACAGATCAGTGCATTGAAAGAGCGGATTGCCGGGATGCAGGTGGATTCGCAGGTAGTAAAAAGCGTGGATTTACAGGATAATGACACGTTTGCCATGACGGTAGGGAATGTCCTTTATGAAGATAAGAAAGAAGCAGGCGAAGCGTTGATTGCCGCCTGTGCAGGGTTAAAAACCGTCAGCACCGGCGGAAAGGTCGGGGAATATCATGGGTTTACGTTATCTGCTTCCTACAATATGTTCTCCAATGCGTTTGAGCTGACGGTCAAAGGAAAATGCTCTTATAAGCTGGAGATCGGAAAAGACCCGGTAGGAAATATGCAGCGTATCCATAACACCCTTTCTTCCATTGACAGGAAGCTGACGGAAAGTGAGCAGAAATTGGAAACCGTACAACAGCAGCTTGCTACTGCACAGGAAGAGGTAAAGAAACCATTCCCGAAAGAAGCAGAGCTGAATGAAAAGATGGAACGGTTATCCGAGTTAAATGCGTTGCTGAACATGGATGAAAAGGGCAATGAGACGATTATGGCAGATGAGGATATTGGCAGAGAAGGAAGCAGCACAGATAGCAGGGATGCTGTAGAAGAAAAAGAACTTCCGGAAACAGCAGACAGAATCCATAAGCCATCTATTCTGGAACGCTTAAAGCAGGAGAAGGCACAGCAGAATACAGCGGAACCGACCGTTACACAGAAAGCTGCAAAGAAAAAACACGAACAGGAGTTATAAAAGATTTCCCGTCAGAGTTTTCTCTGGCGGGGACATAAAATGGAGGGTTTGTTTATGGCAAATAATATAGAAAAACAGTTAAAAGAAATATCGGAACGGCTGGAGCAGGGAGTAAAGGAAATCTTTACATCGGAGCGATATACCGAATATCTGAATACCATGTCAAAGTTCCATAATTACAGCTTTAATAACACGCTGCTGATCACCATGCAGAAACCGGAAGCAACACTGGTGGCAGGGTATCAGGCATGGCAGAAGAAGTTTAACCGCCATGTAAAGAGAGGGGAAAAAGGAATCCAGATCATCGCACCGGCACCCATCCGTGAGAAACAGGAGATTGAAAAGATCGACCCGGTAACAAAAGAGCCTGTGATCGGGGATGATGGACAGCCGGAAACAGAGATCGTGGAGATGGTGATACCGAGATTCCGTGTAACGACAGTGTTTGATGTCAGCCAGACAGAGGGAGAACCGATCGCAGAACTGGAGGTGCCGGAGCTTACCGGAAGTGTACAGTTTTATGATACGTTCATGCAGGCATTGCAGAATATTTCTCCTGTGCCGATCCGTATGATGAATGTGGAAGGGGATGCAAAAGGCTATTATCACCAGACAGAAAAATATATTGCGATAAAGGAAGATATGAGTAATGTACAGACGATGAAAACCGGAGTCCATGAGGTGAGCCACGCATTGCTGCATGACCGGGAAGTAATGGATGCGGAAGGAGTCTTAAAAGACCAGACAACAAAGGAAGTGGAAGCAGAAAGTATTGCTTATATTGTCTGCAACCATTTTGGTCTGGATACTTCAGAATATTCGTTTACCTATATCGCCAGCTGGTGCGAGAGCAGGGATATGAAGGCGTTGAAAGCATCAATGGATACCATCCGAAAAACATCGGCAGAGATCATTGAGAATATCGAGGCACAGATGTACGAGTTGGAAATGGAAAGACCAATCCGGGATACCTTCCATAAGGAAGATTTGATTCTGCATCTTTCGGGCAGCATGGGTTCCGAGTTTACTTATGATCTGATCGAAAATATGAGCAGGGAACAGTTAGAACAGAATGTGGGTGAATACGTCCGCCTTCTGGAAAGTGGTGAGATAGAGGAAAATGAGAAACCACTGGAAAGTTTTCTGGAAGAAAAAGGTGCTGCCGTCACACCACTCTATGACAGCAGTGGGCACGGAGAGAACTATCCGATTGATTTTTATGATGTGGAATATGATGCTGACACAGGCGTTACTTCTTTTTCTGACCTTTCTCCGAAAGATCAGGCAGAGATGTTGGTGCAAAAAGCAGAGTTTCCAAGAAATATTTTTTCGGAAAATGAAAAGGCATTTGTAAATGAATATGCAGAAACCTTCCCCGGACAGGTGGAAAGACTGAATGACCTGGTATGGGATATGAGGGAATCTTACGATGAAGCCGGTTCAAAGCTGGTGTATGAAGTGATCCAGGCAGCAAGGGCAAACTTCCCAGTGAAGGAACCGGAGATTGCAGAAGAAACAGCCATGCAGTATGCCCACCGTCTGATTGAAACGGCAGAAGCTGCAAATACAGGAAATTTCACAGATTCCCAGAGAAATCTTATTGTGAATTTTGCATATAAGATGGATGACAAAGACGAAGTGCTTGGACTGGTGAACCGTATGATGACTGCAATCCGCAGACCGGGAAGTGAATATACGAGAAGCCTTATGAATGAAACACAGGCACAGATTGACAATTTCCCAGATGGCATGATTGGTTTTATGGAAATGCACGAAGCAGGAATCCGACTGGAACACATGTATCCTCTTGAAAAAAACAGGGCAGTAGAATTGTATCGTGAGGGTGCGGAAGTTTTTCTCTTACATGGAAATCCAGACAATCCAGAGCAGGCAGGACAGATTCTTGCAGAAACAGAAAATGCAATCCTGGGACATGACGGTATTTTTGGTATCACGGAAGCAGAATGGGAAGTACATAAAGAAAGAGAAGCAACTGCCGCCAGACAGGAAAAACTGGAACAGGACAGTGCGGAAAAGATTGATGAGACACTTCTTCTGCATGGAGAAAGCAGAAGGTTTGCCATTTATCAGATGGATAGTGGAGATGAGCATACTTATCAGTTTATGGGAATAGAATCCGCAAAGAGTCTGGGCTATACCATTGACGGAAAGGATTACCGGATGGTTTATGCAGCACCGTGGATGCCAACAATCACGTTAGACAATATTTTTGAACGCTTTAACATTGACCGACCGGAAGATTTCCGTGGCCATTCCTTATCGGTAAGTGATGTGATCGTGATAAACAGGGGTGCAGAGATCACAGCCTATTATGTAGATTCTTTTGGATTTCAGGAACTTCCGGAGTTTGTCCAGCAGAGAATGAACATGCTGGAACATAATTCCGTCAGGGCATATCCGCCAGTTTATAAAGGAACATTGGAACAGGCAATGGGAGAACGGGATGTGGATGCTTATCTGGATTCCAGAAAGTTAAACCTGGACTGTAAGAAAGCAATCGAAGAAGCCATCCGGGAGAATTTTGACGGGCTGCACTTAAAGCAGGATGCGGCAAAAGAAGTCGTGGAACGCTTCGGGGAAGAACGTATGAATTTTGTTATGGCAAATACCATCCGTGAACTTTCCCATGATGGAAGATTTTCCAGACAGAACAAAGACTGGGCGGAGCATATCGAAGTCCCGGAAAATATCAGCCGGGGCAGAAATCTGAACCTGGATTATGTGATCGAAAGCCACCCGGCAGTTTTAGATGGGTTTATCGACATGGCAAGAGCTGAGATCCGGATGCAGAGGATAGAACAGGCGATAGGAGAAAACGAAGTGACGATTACGGCAGAGACAAGAGGGTATGAAGCAGAAGGACATAACGGGACATGGCATACGGTTGATGAAAAGGAGTATGTCGGGGAGAAGTTTTTCTTAATGGAACACGATGAATTTGGCTCCGATGTGGCAGGCATTATCGTAGCAGAAAATGGACAGCTTGTAGCGGAGGACTTATGGAACGGGTTTGATGCAGGAGCATTGGAAGCTGTTTCAGAATATTTGCAGGAAAATGGAACAACACTTTATGACCTGACGGAATTCCCGAAAGATTCTGTTGTAACCCTGCGGAGTGGACAGACACTTACAATCGAAGAAATACAGGCAGTACAGAAAGATACCTGGGAAGAAACGATGGCAGGAAAAAATGAATCTGGAACGGATGTCCGATTTAATTTCCATGCAGTCAGTGAGGTGCAGCTGCCGGAAGGCATAAAGTTAAAAATGCCAGAGATCCATTACATTGATAATTTTTATGTGATGGAAGATGTAAATGCAGAGGGTGTAGTAAAAGTAAACCGGTATGAATCACTGGATGAAGCGATGCAGGAATATTTACGTCTGCCAAATCATCAGGAAAAAGTGCTTGGTATCCAGAATACGGAAACAATGCAGGAAAGCATGGATTTTATCCGATGTGAAAACGGAATAGATCAGCTGACCCATGCATATGAACAGATCGGAGGGTGGCTGAATCCGGAAATATATGAAGCGGTAAATAAAATGGAAAACATGCTGGACTGGAATGAGGTACAGATTGCATATCAGATTGGAAAACAATACTTTACAATCCAGACTGCAGAAGATGGCTATGATTATACATTTTACAATGAAGATTATCAGGAGGATGATGGAGGAATCTATGACAATCCGACAATCTATGTAGATGAAGCTGCCAGTGATATTTTAGAAGATAAAGGGTACTCACTGGAAGATGCAAAAGTAGTGGATTATGAAGAACTGATGGCAGATGTGGAAGAAGTTCAGGAAGAACAGATGCAGCGGATACAATTAGAAAAGAACTGCCCGGCAAGTATTTTTGAAGGATTTCGCAGGGAAGAAGCAATGCAAACCTATGAAGGAATCGCAATGCAGTTTACCAGGAGTAAAGGGTATCTGACCATACAGGCAACAGAAGAAGGATATTCGTTTATTTTTTATGACTCTGATCTGCATGAAATCCAGAGTGGTGATTACGATAATCCAGACGCATCCATTCAGGAAGCTGCTTATGAAATCCTTAAAAGTGAAAGAATGGATGACATGGAATGTGTCAAAGTGGATTATAAAGAATTTGAAGAAATGACGATCCAGCACTCTAAGGATTTATTGCAGGAGGGGGAACTTCGTGCGACTTCTGAGATTGGAAGAAATGAACTGGCATTAAATAGCCTGAGCAGGGCAGAAGTAGAAAGAGGGGTTCTGTATCATGCACAGGCAGTATTAGAAGATATGGGAATGGAACAGGAGGTAGAGCTGCTTGCTGCAAGAGTGTATGGTTCCAGAAGCAGACAAGATCTTTACCGGGAAGATTCTGACCTTGATGTAGTGCTTTCTTATCGTGGCAATATCCGTGAAGACAGTTTCTTCAATGAATTAAATGCTCATGGTATAGCAATGGCAGGTATTAAGGTGGACATCAATCCTATCGCAGAAGAAAGAATCACTCTGGCAGAATATATGAAGGAAGCAGATGCTTACCTTGATCAGCAGGAGATTAAAAAGCTGGCGGTGGATTTAGATAATTTCAGCTATGAATATGACACTTACGAATATAAAGATACCGTTGAGAACAGGGAAGAACAGGTGGAGAAAATCACAGAGGACATTCTGAATAAGAAAACAGAGTGTTTAAAGGACTGGCTGGTTGAAGTATCTGAAGAATCCGATATAGACAGCGATGTTATAACTGCCCGTTCTTTACTTTCCCGTTTGGAGGACGCAGAGAGATTTTCTATCTTTGACAAACAGCCAGAGCAGGAACAGCCAGAAGCCACGATCAGTTTTTATGTCGCAGAGTGCATGGAGTTTCCGGTCATGGGAGAGTACCATAACAACCTTACTTTAGAAGAAGCCATTAAAATATATGAGAGTATCCCAGCAGAGAGACTGCATGGGATTAAAGGAATCGGATTTGATCTGCAAGATGGTGATGAAGATTATTCCGGGGAATATCGACTCATGAGTGGAGACAGGATAGACAGGGATCTGATTGATATGATTCCACATTATAAGGAAAGTCCATTAGTACAGAAAGCAATCAATGACATGGAAAAGTATCTGAATGAGAAACATGGAAAAGTGCAGGAGGCAGAACAGACCGTGGAAGTGAAACAGAAAGTTT
>ERZ773193.2961-NODE-2961-length-16587-cov-26.264941_pt1 | contig 16587 bp, 12 predicted proteins | sample MGYA00511110_ERZ773193 | MGnify/ENA primary metagenome ERZ773193 (study PRJEB29015, sample SAMEA2737784) | human gut metagenome | biome: human gut; feature: human-associated habitat; material: faeces | place: China | collected 2012 ...
CGGTTACATCCCCTGTCCCCTGAGGGGAAAGGGGCTTGGGGAAAGCGGTGGAGCCCTCCTTGGCTAAGGAGGGACGGGGTGGATCGAAAAAGACAGCACTGCAGGGCGGTTACATCCTCTCGTACCTGAGGTTTCCGATCTAAACAAGGATTACTGAAGGGGGCATAAAGACTATGTAAGGGTGATTTTTAGAAGACATCACTATGAGAACCGGTATTAGTCATTACCAATACCAAATCCTCATTATTTTGTGTCCATATCAGCAACCAATCAGACATAATATGACATTCCCAGCTTCCTGCATATTGCCCAGATAGTTTATGCGGTTTATATTCAGAAGGTAATTGTCCTGTCTCTTCGAGTAAGCGAATTACCTTCTTTAGCTTTTCCATTGGAAGATTACGTTTTTTACAACGTTTCACATCCTTCTGAAAGTGTTTGGTAGCTATGATTTTGTATTTCATATTCCCAACTTTTCGAACATATCATCAGCACTTTTATACTCAGTAACTCTACCATGGCGAATATCATCCATTGCTTCCTCTATACCGGATTTTTTCTGATGATTGGGAACAATTACGACACCTTTCATTGACTCAAGTACCTTCTTAAGTCCTGCCATAACACTTTTGTCCTCCACTTGTATAGTTAATGTTGCCATAATCTTTTATTTATAAACGTTTAACTTTAGTTGCAAAAGTACGTTTTTTTCTTGAAACCACCAAGAAAAAAGCAAGAAATCTTCAAGTTATCAACCAATTATCCAATAAGCAGCCCTTCTAAAGTCCCGTAGTTCTCACAGATTCCCGCAGATTTTTTCTTTTACTATTTTACCTTATAAAAGTCACGCAGATTGCGCAGATGACGCAGATTTTTTACCTTTTTACTTTTTTACCCTTTTACCTTTAAAAGTCCCACAGATCTCACAGATTCACACAGATTTTTTCTTTTACCTTTTTACCTTTAAAAGTCACGCAGATTTCGCAGATGACGCAGATTTTTTACCTTTTTTACCTTTTTACTTTTTTACCTTTAAATAGCTCTTTTACCTTTAAAAGTTCCCCAGGCGGTCCCATCCCGCAAAATATGGCGAGGGCTTTGATGCCCCGCCAACCTTAGAGCGAAGCGGTTCTGAGCACCGGAGGGCGGTTACATCCTTTCCCTTAATGGTTAAGGGAAAGGCTTGGTTAGGGATTAAGGACCCTCCCGCAGGGGAGGGACAGGTGGGGCAAAAACAGCACTGGAGGGCGGTTACATCCCTTGCCCTTTTGGAAAGGGCAAGGGCTTGGGAGAGGGTTAAGGACCCTCCCGCAGGGGAGGGACAGGTGGGGCAAAAACACCTCCTTGGCAAAGGAAGAACAGGCAGAATCAAAAAAGCACGAATGAATTTACAACTAACTTTTCCAAAAGTAAGAAACGAAAAAGCGAGGCTTCTTGAAAAGAAACCTCGCTAAAAGCATGGATTCAGGTAAGCTTTACAGGCTTGCCCCGAATCCAGAATTAGTGATAAATAATATTTGGCTAACGCCAGATATTATTTAGCAATCATGATGGATACTCTGTTCTTGTCATTCTCTGCGAATGGCTGAACACGAGCACCCTTTGATTCCTCAGTGATGCGCTCAGCAGGAATGCCATAGCGCTTCTCCAACATCCATACAACGGCAGCAGCACGCTTAGCAGCGATGCGGTCGTTGATACGGTCGTTACCAGTACCCTTATCAGCATAACCGGTAACAACTACCTTAGCCTCAGGATACTTCACCAGGAAGTCGATGACCTCGAGAATCTTCTGATTCTCCTTGGCAGAAATCTTGTTAGAGTTGATGGTGAAGAAGATATCACGACGGATTTCTTCAACCTTCTTCTCAACAGGTGCTGGAGCAGGTGCTGGCTCCTCAACCTTCTGAACTGGTGCTGGTGCTGTAGCTGGTTCCGGTTCTACTGGCTTCTCCTTCTTGGTAGCACTCTTGCCCAGGTTGATGCGAAGACCAGCCAAAGCATTGAAATACCAGTCAGGATTACCTGCCTTCTTTGAGTTGTACTTGTCAGAAATGACATTGGCGTTACCCTCAAGCATCAGACTGACAGACTTGCTGACCTTGAACGCCAACTCGATACCGGCACGACCGTAAGGGCGAACCTTGGTACCATCCCAGAGATACTCCAGGTTGTAGGCATTCATATTCTTCATGGTTGCAGCCAACTCATTCACTTCGTCGTTATCCCAGGCGATGTTGGCGCCAGCACCAGCGAAGGCAGTAACGTTCAATACACGGTTAGGGTTCCAACCGCAGAAGAGGTTGCTGAGGTTGAACATGAAGTCAACACCAGGAGCCACATATTTATATTTATACTGAGCGTTGTAAGGAGTCTCGCCCTTCTGAGCACGGAAACCAGCCCAGCCACCCTTGCTCTGCCAACCGTTAGCCTGCAAGCGCATACCAAAGACAGGAGAGAACTGGTAGCCCAAGCCCAGCTGTACGTTAGGAGAGAGCAAATCACCGAACTTAGCCTCACCGAGTGTATACTGGACACCACCCTGGAGGTCCAGGAATGCATGCTTCTTAAACTGATACTCATTGCCTTCCTTATCAGTATAAGTGACCTGTGCCATGGCAGATGTTGCACCCAGCAATAAAGCTGAAGCAAACAAGACATACTTAATTTTTGATATCATCATATTTAAATGTTTTTTTGAAAAAAATGATTCAATAATATCAACGCTTACTTTGTTGTACCAGAGATAAACAATCGCACCATACCATTCTCTGCATTCGACCAAACGTCGATGCTTTTTCTAAAATACCCCTTGTTGTAATACTTGCCATCGTATATGACGGTGATATAACCTTTTTTATTAGGCAATATGGGGGTTTGGTCAAAGCGGACGGAAGTACAGTTGCAAGTGGTATTGGCCTGATTGATGACGACAGGAGCGCTTCCCGTATTTTTGAAGACAAAGACACAAGTTCTGACGATACGCTTCTCGAAGGTTCCGAAATGAAAGGAAGTCTTCTCGAACTCAATCTTGCCCACAGGATTCTTTGCCATCGTCAGACAGCCAATTCCCGTCATCCATAAGAGAAAGAAAAGCCTTTTCATTTACTTCTTGAGCTTCTCGAGGTTCTTCTCCCTCGTCTCTGTCTCATATTCCCTCTGCATTGAGTCTTTCTTGGCATGCTCGACAACAGGTCGGTCGCCGTTATGAGAATCAATCATACAAAGTTTCCACTTGCCAAGATAGTCAATAGGCTTGAAGTAAAAGACGGTCTTGATCTCTGGCACATTGTCGTGTGCCGGCATGATGATGGCTGTACACTTTACCTCGTTGGCGTATGCTTCCTTGAACTTGATGTAGTCTATCTTGTGGCTTTGGATGGGCAGGGAAGAAAGCATGTTCTTCAAATCTGTCATAGCCTTGTTGTCAAGGGGCTGCGGCTCGTTGTATACGGAGTCCACATTGTCCTTGAACAGCATACCAGCGGCTGCATCATAGTTGCCATTCTCGGCGTATTCAAAGAACTGGTTGACCAAGTGGGTTACTTCTACGGAATCAGCGTTGGTGATAGCCTGCTCAAAACCTGTCAAGGGGCTGTTCTTTTTCTTCTCACCACAGCCACTGAGTGTCACTGAGGCGATAGCCAAGAATAAGATACCTAATATAATATTAACTTTCTTCATCATGGTGATAATGAAAATAGGCAGGCATGCTAATCATGCCTGCCTATAATTATGTTATAGCCTTAAGCTTTGCGAATTAGTGACGCTTAGCATTGCTCTGTGTCTTACCTACAGTAGCAGTGATAGTTGTCTTGATTGTACCCCAATCGTAAGTGATTGTAGCTGGGAAGTAAACGTGGAACTGACCAACTGTCAAACCATTGTTCTCGTACTTCAAATTACCATAGTTGTTTGCAGAGATAGCAGTAGGAGCAGAGAATGTGAACTTAACCTTGTCTGTAAGATCCTTCAACTTCTGGCTACTGTTACCGTTAAGGTCTGTTGTTGCATTTTCAATGTCAACAGCGATTTCCTTTACGCCATAGTACTTGAAGTAATCCAGACCCTTAGTAACCTTAGTATCAGTGAAGTTGTGATCACGCCAGTCCGTGAATGTCAACTTGATATCAGCTGTAGAACCTGCAGTTTCTGCATCCTCGAAGCTAGCTGTAGCCTCCTCTACGTTGATAGGACGGAGGAACTTAACATTGAACTCATTAGAAGCAACAGGAACATCGATGTTACCACAGATAGTAGCCTTCACTGCAACGATAGCTGTAACGGTATTCTTCAAATCCTTGTGACCGTAAGCGTTCAACAACTTCTTTGCTGTCTCGTTATTTGCGTATGTTACGATGCCATTAACAGGATCCAAGCTTGCAACTTCATGAGTCAACTCCTTCTCGGCGTAAACCTTCGTGCCATCTTCGCTAGCGAAGAGACCCTTACCTGTTACGAAGCCGAATGTCAACTTCAACTCCTGGTTCAAGTCAGCGTATGGAGCAGTAAGAGGATTAACTGAAAGCTTGTTGCCTACGAGAGCATTCTTCAAATCGAATACGTACTCGTCGTTTGCATCTTTTGTACCTACAACCTCAACGTTACCGTGAACTTCGTCATAACCTGTACCAGCTACAGCGCTATTTGCTGCATACCAGTAGCTCTTAATCTTGTTCTCGTTGCCGAATGTTGTAGATGGCTTCAAGTTGATAGCAGATGGAGTCCAAGTCAACTTCACGTAAACGTACTTGTTGGCAGCAGTCTTGCCAGCCTTCAAAGCATAACGAACGTATGTTGACAAAGTTGTCTTACCAGCCTTGAATGCAGCGTAAGCAGCCTGGTTCTTGATAGACCAAGCGATAACCTCAGTCTGCTTACCCGCTACGTCAGCTGTTGTCTGAGATACAGTACCAATCTTCTTGTCTGCTGCCAATGCCACTTCATCGGTTGTAGCCTTCTCGAACTGGTTAGCATCTGCAGTACCACCGTCAAGCTCGTAAGCATCCTCGAAAGCTTCCTTAGACATGTTGAGCTTAGCATAGAGCTGCTCCTCAACCTGTGCCCATGTTACCTTCTGGAGATCGATGTCATTGTCACCACAAGCGATTGTGTATGGCTTGTTAACTGTTACCAAGTCAACTTCCTCAGCCTTATTCTCAGCTACAGTCTTTTCGATGACAACCTTGATGTAACCAACAGCAGCAATCTTGTTGTTGACAGTATCCTTCAAGATAACACGTACCAATGGCTCACGACCGATAGTAGCCTCATTCTGAGCTGCACCGTAAGCCTGCTGCTTACCACCAGCTGTCATCTGTGGGCGGAGTGTATAACCATTAGATGCGATTGCAGCGTGAGCACTCTGTGATGTCTTGTTATCACCAGACTTGTAACCAACCAACTCGAAAGAGTACTTGAAACCAGACTTCTCTACGAGGCCTTCGGCTGCATTCTTATCCCAAGCCTTACAAGTAGGATTCTCGTCCTTGTCGTATGTGCGGTCAGTGTTGACATACTCACGGAGGTCGATACCCTTGCTATTCCAAGCTACATGGATCTGTGCGTCATTAAGGATAGCATCCTGTGCTGTCTGATAGAGGTGTGAAGGAATAGCATCAACATGCTGCAATGTTGGGTTATTCAAAACCAACTTGCTGTAAGTGCTAGCCTTGATAGCTGCGAAGTCAGAAGTAACAACTGAGTCGCCAGAAGTATATTGCAAAGCAAGAACAGTAACCTGATTATTTTCTGCAATGTTCTTGATGGCATTACCATTATACTTAGCGTGTACAGTAACCTTACCCTTTGTTGTCAAGTCTGCGCTCTCCACCTTGAAAGTAGAACCGTAATCAGCGGCAGCCCTTGTATAATCCTTGTTATATGCGATGAAGCTATACTTAGCAGCATCGTTAGACATCTTGGCATTTGATGGGTTCAAGAAATAGGTAGCAGCCAAGTCAGGAGCGTATGTGAACGCATCGTCAGCTACTATAGGAGCATCCTTAGAGTAGTCGCCATCAGCGTCAACAGCCTTGACTGTTGCAGGGTTGTACTTGTAAGTAGCGAGGTCAAATGCTTCGATACCTGCATAATAGAAGTCAGGATCGAATACGAGACTCTTCAATGCGCTTGAGAGGCTAACAACGATCTTCTTACCCGGAGCACCTGCTACGTTTGTCAAAGTCAAGTTATCGTTGTCCCAAACTGCAGTGATGACATCCTCGTTAGTTGCTGTATAGACAATCTTAGAGTCGTATGCAGCCTTGTCACCGTCACCATATACCCAGAATGTGCCAGTCTCAGGATTAGGAACGTAGTACTTGCCGTCTTTGCCAGCAGCACCAGTAGCACCAGTTTCGCCCGTTTCGCCCTTGGTTCCAAGTGCTTTGTACTCAGTCTTGGTGTCGTTCTTGTACCAATAACCATCTTCACCAATCTTCCAAACGTCAGCGTCCTTGCCAGCAGCGCCTTGCTCGCCCTGTTTGATGTTGTAAGAAGTGTCCGTGCCGTTCTTTGTAACAGTGACTTTGATACCACCATTACCGTCGGACTCTACGCTCTTCAAGATGCTACCATCATTAATCTTTGTCTGCAACTCACTGAGAGTCTTTGACAAAGCGTCAATCTGACCTTGCAGATTGTTGATGTCATCATCGTAGTCCTTACAAGAAGTCATTGTACTTACAGATGCAACTGTCAAAGCACCCATAAGCAGCGCGCTTAAATACTTTCTTTTCATACGATAAAATTTAATTAAAATATTAATTTGTTAACTTAACGTTCTATGCTTAAAACTCTAATCTCCTGCGGGGAGATATTACCGATATTCGGGGATTTTGTAAAGAAAACAAAAGAAATGCCGCTCTATATATAATAAGGTGTAAAAAAAAGAGGGTGTAAAAGGGTTAAAAGTGCATGAAAATAGTGAATTGAGCAGACCCCATGACCCAATTTTATTAAAAACTAAAGAAAATAAGGGGTTTTTCGAAAAAAAAAGGTTAAATATTTGCGAGTGTGAATAAAAATGTCTATATTTTCACCGTAAAAAGAATATCTCCCCGCAGGAGATAGTACAGAGAAAGTTTAGAACTGAAAGTTAACAATTGATATTTTTAATTAATTTTTATCGTATGAAAAGACAATTTTTTAGTGCTTTGCTTATGGGCGCGATGGTAGTAGGCGCAACTACTACTTTGCAGTCTTGTAAGGATTACGATGATGACATTCAGAATTTGCAACAGCAAATCGATGCCAACTCCAAGGCTATCAAGGCTATTGAGGACTTGATTAAGAATGGAAGCGTAATCACAAATGTAGCAGAAGCAGACAATGGTGTGACTGTCACCTTGAGTGACGGTAAGAAATTCACCATCGCCAATGGTAAAGATGGTGAAGCAGGTACTCCTGGTACAGCTTGGACTATCGGTGCCGATGGTTATTGGTACAAAGATGGTGCTAAAACCGACTACTACGCACTTGGAACCAAGGGAGACAAGGGAGACAAGGGAGACAAAGGTGACAAGGGAGACAATGGCACTTCTACCACAACATCTTACGAGTACTACGTTCCTAACGCTGAGACTGGTTGCTTCGACATCTGGAAGGATGGCGAGTTTGTCAAGTCTACAACTATCAGCTTCCGCAACAATGCTCAGAATGGTATCTCTGCCGTTTTGGACAAAGAGAACTTGACTCTTACAGGTGTCAAGGGTGTTGCTAGCGAGACTGTAGTTATCTCATTGTCTGGTAACCTCCGTGGTTTGGTATTCATGCCACACTTGTACTTGGATGGTATCGAGACTATCGTTTACGATTACTTGACAGGTACATACAAGAAGGTAGAGACAGGTTTGACTGGTAAGACTCGTGAAACATTGAAAAACGATCTTAAAAAGCCTAAGACTATCACTGGTCTTGAGGATTACTTGCCAAACAAATTGCCAAACGACCCAACTTCTGAGACTGCAGAAGTATTCAACTATGGTCCAGCTTGGGGTGTTCAGTACCACATGAATCCTTCTAACGCTAACACTAAGTTTGCAGACATCAAGGGTTACAACGTACTTGAGCCAGAGATCATCAACTACCATACACGTGCAGCAGCCAACAAGCTCGGTGTAACTTCACCAGAGAAGAACGATGCTGGTACACAGTTGTTCATGAATTCTAATGGTATCTTGACAGCAGGTTTGCAGGTTGCACATCCTGAACTCTTGAACGCGACACCTACAACAAAGGATTATAACGATAAAGAGAACTTGCCAAACACTATCGCTCTCCAGTCTGCAACTAAGGACAACAGCGGTAACGAGGCTACTGTAACTTCTGACTATGCTTTGCTTCAGCCAGAGAAAGCTTACGTAGAGGCATTGGTATGGGGCAAGAAACCTATGTACGCTCGCATCGCTCCAGACTTGAATCAGACTTCTGCAGCTAATCGCCTTGGCGACGAGCTTGGTCTTGAGACAGCCTGCAAAGACAAGAGAGTTCACGTATGGGATTCTCCACAGGAGGCTCTCGCTGATCCTGATGGTGCAGCTCTCGAAGTTTACTATGATAGCAAGGAAGGTATCAAGATTTCTGACTACATGGCTCTCCATGCTATGAAGCAGAACATCAAGAAGGCTGGATATCCATACGAGCAGGATACTTGGTCTATCGAAGAGGCCGCTAAGTGGGGTCTTACATTCGAGTACAACCTCATTGACTATAAGGTAGATGGTAACAAGACCGCAGATTCTAAGTTCGCTAAGTGGGTTGATCAGAAGAATGGTCAGATTCGCGCATGGAACGTTAAGTACGATGAGACACCACAGGGCGAAACATCTCCATCTGCTATCGACCGTGAGCCATTAGTACAGGTTCTCGTTAAGCGTGGCGACAAGGTGGTTCTCGATGGCTACATCTTGATTCACATCACCAAGAAGCCAGTTGCTGAGGCAGAACTTCCTACAACTAAGATTGAGGAATTCCCAACTGCAACTGCTAAGTTCGATCTTTGCAACGATATCGATAGCTACAAGACAACATGGGCACAGTTCAACGACTATGTATTGACTCAGACTTTGGAGGGTATGGAGAAGAATACCTTCGACAGCCAGTATGAGCCAGACTTGAAGAGCAACAGCCCTATCGAGACAACTGCTAGTGGTAATAATGTTTATGAGTTGAAGACCTTCGTTCTTGACGCAAACAACAAAGCAACAGAGAGTCCTCTCGGTCTTGCTAAGTACTATGGCAACTCTCAGGGTACAACAAACCACGTGTTTGCTTGGAGACTTGCTGCTGACGAAGTTGAGGCTTTGACACACCACAAGACAGAGTTCCCAGTTAACGTTACACGTTATGTACGTTACAAGGCTATCGAGGGTAGCGGTGCTAAGTACCAGTACATCTATATCAAGTTGTCTTATGACTTGACACGTGACGTTGTAGGTTCTGTTACATTCGCTACCAAGAACAAGAACTACTGGTTCAAGCTTGATGGTACTCCAAACGTAACAGGTGCTGATGCCAAGGCATTCGTTCTTGACGTTAAGGAGCCTACTGACGGTGGTGACATTGTTACTATCAACCGTGGTATCCGTTCTACTTTGGTAGAGAACATCGAGACTGGTTTCACAAACGGTCACAAGTACTACTTCGCTCCTAAGGCTACATCTGTAGTTGCTCAGGACGGTAAGACTTACACCGTAACACCTAAGAGCAGTGCTACTGATGTTACATACAACAAGTTGTACTGCAAGCACGTAACAGCTCCAGTGGCTGACGAGCACGTTTGGGACGAGGCTACACTTGACAAGACTCTTGAAGAGTGTGCAATCGACTACAATGCAACTAAGGGTGCATTCACAAACGATAAGCTCTATGCTGAGTGTGGTGGTGTTTACAAGCAGATTGCAACATTGAACCAGACAACAGGTGAGATTTCTTTGATCAACAACGACTTCAGCCAGAAGGTATTGAACGCAGTTGGTTATACAGAGGGTCACAAGAACATCACAACTGAGATGAGCGCTTGGTTGGCTATCGTAGCTCCTACTAAGTGTGGTCTCGCTGAGAAGGTTGCTGAGGGTGTTAACCTCGCAAGCTGGCAGCGTCCTATCAACTTGAAGGCTACTGAAGAGCAGCAGATGGTTGATGCTAACACCAACGGTAACACTATCTACCTCATCGACATCTTGAAGATGTTTGACTGGCGTGGTGAAGCTAATGGTTACATGTGGGGCAAGAACACTTGGTTCTGGGCATACTACAATGTAAAGGCAATCACTGTAGATGTTACTCCATCTAAGGTATTGACTAACATGCACTATGGTACAGAGAAGAAGTTGAGCGAAGTTACAACAGAGGCTGAGTTGCGTACATATCCACAGATGAACCTCAAGGAGACTTACAAATTCGACTTGAGACAGCCTAACAATGCTTACGGTGCAACTAATGGCTTCCAGTATGAGGCTAAGAACAATGCCCTCGTTAAGTACATGAACGAGCACAAGGAGGTGTTCGGTGCTATCTACTACAAGAACAATGGTGACAACGTAAATGAGTTCTACGTTAAGGTTCCTGTAACTGTTGAGTACGAGTGGGGTACATTCACCACATACGTTAAGATCAACATCAAGACTACTTTGGGTCACGAGTAAATCTCAGTGATACATAGTATCAAAATAGCTCTAATTAGAGGGTGTGCCTAAAAGAGCGGCACACCCTCTTTTCATTATATAAACTTACATGATTATGAAGAAATATATTCTATTTGCCTTTGTGGCAATTCTGATGTTTGCCTTTGCCTCATGTGGCGACAAAAAGAAATCTCGTGAAGAGCGTGTAGATGAATTCAGAAGCGAATTGACTGCTGAAGACACAGCTATCATGCTAAAGCTTTGTGATAATGCAATGGAAGACTTAAAGGCCAAGCAATATGACAAGGTTTTGAGCAACATGTATGAATATATAGACTCTCCACAGCAAGTGAAACCTCTCTCTGAAGAACTGAAGAGGAAATATCGCACAAAATTCATGATGTTCCCTGTCAAGGAATATGAACGTACCTATTATTCCTTCCAACTAGAAGGTTGCAATGACGTAAAATACAGTGTAGTATGGGCAACTGCCGAGCAAGCAGGAACAACAGAGCCAGCAAAAACTGCATATATGTTTAACCCAGTGAAAGTGGATGGCAGTTGGAAACTCTGCATCAAAACGGCTTCCGACGAAATCGACGAAACCATGCGCTAATTTTATCAAAAACAACAATGAAAAAAGCAATACTATTCCTCTTACTCTTAGTTTCTGCAAATAGTTTTGCACAGATACATAGAGTGGCAGTATATGATTTCTGTACACCTAGCAGTCTAACCCCTGCAATCACCCCAGGTACAGAAAATGGTGACTTTGTCAAAACCACCAATACTATTTTCAAAAATGGGCAGACTAACATAAGTTTCAAAGCCGGCTCACAGCCAATCGGATCTGAATACGTGACAATAATTAGAAATGACCAGACATCCTATTATCTTCGTGTAACAGCAACCACTACTATGACTTTTGGCTGCAATGAGGATAGTAAGCTTGATTCTATTCGTATATCAGACCTAAGCATCATTGGCGACTTGCATCTTGCCGAAGGTCAACCTGGTTACCAAGATCCATACAGAAGTTATAAGTTCTGGAAAAGTGACGAAGGAAAGAGCACCACAAATGTTAGCTTCTTCAACAGTGCACAAGCATCACAGCTACAACAAATATACGTTTACTACACTACCCCTTCTGAAACTTTGGTTCCATCTTCTAACATTTCCACTGGAAGTGTGCTTGACAGCTTTGGGAGTTTGGTGCTAACTTTTGATACCCCTGTATATCAAGCCTCCTCAAGTAAACTCACCATGAGTAATGGAACTAGCTCTCAAGATCTCAACGTTTCGGTTTCTGGCAAGGTTGTCAGGATTACTCCTGCCAATAAAGTTGAGGACGATGGCACCTATACCATTACCATTCCAGCAAAGACATTCAAAAACTCTGAAGGATTTGAGAACAAAGCTTTGACTTACACTTTCACAGTAAAAGCCCCAAAGAATACATTTACCTTCACTTCTGTAACACCAGCAGAAGGTACATATCAAAAGCTACCTTTGGAATTTACTCTCCATTACGACAATGCTATAGGCGGTGTAGAAAACACAGATTTTTATGTGACCAAAAACGGAGAAGACTTTTGTGCACTCACAGTAGAGAAGACGGCTGAAAAAACAGTAACATTAAAAATGTCAAATCTCGAAAATGAGATTACGGAGAAAGGCGTATATAAAATCATCATTCCAGAAAAGACCATATTCAATTTGATGAAAGGTAATACTTCTCGTGAGCGATATAATCCTGCCTTTACCCTGACATACGTAATAGATGATTCGGAAACGATGAAACTGGCAAAAGATTTAATCAATGCCTCCGGTCTAGGTTTACCAGCAGAAAACAGCACTGCACGACAAGCTTTAGTAGCTTTGGTTAATGCAGAAAATACGCCTACAGACAAACAACTACAAGTTGCTATTGACAATTTCTACAAAGAGAGTAATGTCACGTTGCCAACTACAGGCAAGTATTATCACATAGCAGCAGTCAACAACGGTGGTAAAAGACTTTATCTTTATTACAATAATAATGCAGTAAGCCTCACTACCAACAAGAACGAAGCGACTGCATTCTATGCAACAAACAATGGTGACGGAACGCTTTCTTTCCAAACTCCATCTGATGACAAGTATCTCCACGTGCTGACCAATATCAATGACGTATATGATGGAACATCTTCAAAGAACGTAACAGATGATGTCACTTCTAACGTGAAGAACTTGACATGGAGCAAATTTACCAATGAGGAAGTGGAGGCACAAAAAGTATTCGGTCTGTTCTCTTTCCAGGGTTCACTAGGCAAAGGTAGTGACGGTGTGGAAGTTTCCACATATGCTAGCGTGGATTTCACCAAGCAGAAGGTAAACTCTACTCCAGGCTCTACAACACTTCTATTCACTGAGAATGTGTCAACCGCTTTTGAAGTGGAAGAAACGAGCAAGCCAGCTGATGCAATCAAGACAGTGGAAACAGCTTATTCTATCACTCCAGACATTGTAAGTGACAACAAGCAGACTTTGACATTGACATTCCCTAAGGTTGCAAAGATTTCACTGGCAGACGACGCAGACATATATTTCACAAGCCAGTCATCTTCTACCGTCATAGCAAAGGCTCAACTTACAGCAAATGGTGACAATGCATTCACGGTTGCATTAAACAACCTAAGTAACGGCAAGTATGCATTGGTCTTGAAAGAAGGTGCATTCCACTATATGCTGGATGGCAATGAAGTCAAAACCCAGACCATCCGATACACATTTGAAATAGGAAAGAACGGTTCTGGCGAAGATGCGGGCATCAACCATGATTTATCTATCTTCAAGCTCATTCCTTCGAATGACGTTATCAAGGATACGGATTTTAACGATTTCTGCATCTGCGTACACAAGCGCAATATTACAGATCTTGTAGCTGATCCAAACATGGAGGTAAGAATCGCAAGATATGACAATAATGCAACTATACGCTCAGGACGCTTAGTTAAGTCCACCCGCGATGACATGCCAGATTACTACATATTAAAGTTGGTATTTGACAATCCAATACAAGAAGGTGAGCTTAGAAAGGATGATTATGCTGTCGTTCTCTTAGCTGGAACTTTTGGAGATGCTAATTTCGGACAGTACTTGCAAGACAAGACATCCATAAGTCCTTCTCTCTGCCATGCAAATGATAGAGAAACATATACCTACACTGTAGATAATGATGCGGTTACAGGTATTGATGAGATTACTACTGATTCGGATAAACCAAGCGTCATCTACGACTTGATGGGTCGTCGAGTACAAAACATGTCTCGCCCTGGCATCTACATCGTCAACGGCAAGAAGGTTGTTAAGAAGTAAATATAGAAAGTCTTCTAGCTGCTCGCAGCTAGAAGAGAAACAATAAGTATTACATAATAAAACAATTAAACAGTTATGAAAAAGTCTAAAGAAACATTAAAATAATCAGCTAATTTAGCTATCGTATATAATCCAGGTTCTCTTAATCTATTTTCGTAAAGTGATAAAGCTTGTTTAGTTATACCTGTATCTTTAGCGAGTTTATTTTGACTAAGATTCTTAGAAGTTCTTAAAGCTTTTAATTTTATTGGGAAAAGATCTGTATTCATAAACACCACCTTCATAGTAATTATAAGTAAAAAGGAAAAGTTTAAACTCAAAAACAACAAAAAATAAATTAATAATTGTTGACAAAATAAACGAGCAATGGTATATTTTAAATACATAAAAACAAAATAACGGGATAAATATAATAAATTTTATCTGAAATAAATAAAGAAATATTAAAAAAATGTCCATTTTGGCAAAAAACTGAAATGGTTGATTAAATTCACCCTTTTTTAGGAGGTTTTTAGTTATGGTGAGAAAAGAACAAGTCTATGATCTGTATATAGCAGGATATGAGATTACGGAAATTTCTCATATTTGCAATTGTAGTGAAAGAACTATAAGAAGAAAACTTAAAGAAATAAGAGATGAAAAACAGGAAGAAGAATTAAATAGACTTAAGTTATTAGGAGTTAGTATAGAAGTTATAAACGATAATAAAAAGAAGGTTAGATATAAAAGAGTTTATAATAAAAACGAAATAATAAAGTCTTATTTAGATGGATACACAGCAAGAGAAATTGAAGATAAGTATGGATACTTTAGAGATGAAGTTTATAACATAATAAGAAACCTAAAGAGAAAAATTGGATTTAGTAAATTTAAAGAACTTTATGAGAAAATACATAAAAAGAATAGAGAAAAATTATTGTTAGAGAGAGAAAAAGAAAAGTATAATAGAGACATATTAAAATTAACAAGATTAGAAGTTAATGGCTATATAGGTGATGAAGCTCTTTTTTCTTCAGTAAAAAGTGCATATAGAATAAGGGGAAGAGACTTAGTTTTAACCAATGATTGCAAAGAGATTGCAACTTGGGATCTACCAAGAATATATAAATAAGGGGTGTTTCTTATGAATTTTGATAAAATTAAAGAGTTGTTAAAAAGTAGAAAGGTACAAGCTATATCAGCTTTGGCTATATGTGGGATAATAGCAATTGGAACATCTATTTTTATGCTAAATAATAAGAATACAAAAGAAAGCACTAAGGTAGATAAGATTGTAAAAGTAGAAAATAATAAAAGTAAAGAAGAAGCTAAAAAAGAAATAGAAGATTTAAAAAAAGTAGATTTGTCTAAGCTATCGGAAGAAGAAAAGAAAGCTATAGAAGAAAATATAAAGAATATAGAAAATATGATAGAAAATGATAAATACTCAGAAGCTGAGAAAGAAGAAGCTTCAACGAATTCAAGTTCTTCATCTAAAACTACTTCTTCAGAAAGATCAAGTAGCTCTAGCAGTTCTTCTTCAGGAAGTTCGGAAGCAACTAAACCTTCTGAAAAACCATCTGAGCCAGTTAAGAAGCATACTCATACTTGGGTAGATATAACTGAGGAGATTGTACATGCTGAAGAAGGTCACTGGGAGGAAGTAGTTATTACACCTGAACAAGTTAAGGAAGTGCCAGTATATGAAAAAGTTGCTAGAGCTATTTGTAATGGCTGTGGTGCTGATATAACTGATCATATAGATGAACATATGCTTTCTCAGATGAAAGCAGGAAACTTTGCTTGTGGAGGATACCATGTAGATTATAAAGAAATACAAACAGGCACTAAAAAAGAAGTTATACAAGCAGTAACTGAGAAAAGATGGATAGTAGATAAGCCAGCCTGGACAGAAACCAAAGTAGTAGGTAGAAAGTGTAAAGAATGTGGAGCTAATGAATAATTAAATAGTAAAGTAAAAGAGATATCTATTATAAGATGTCTCTTTTATTTTGCTATTTTTAGCAAGATATAAATAATTTAAAAAGGAGGTATTCTTATGAAAAAAGCTAGAACGTTCTTAGGACTATTTCTAGCAATTATTTTATCAGTATCAATTTTTCCAGGTGATTTAGCCAGAGCAGATACTGTTACAAATGATAAAGTAGATAGAATTGTTAATGAATATCTTAATGGTATTTATGATTCTGAAGAAGCTTTAAACTTTAGAAAGGAGCTTACCGATAAGTACAATCTTAAAGATAAGGTAGATGAAGACTATTTTTACTTAGATAATGAACTAGATAGCCTTATAGATGATGCAAGTATTGGAGATAAAATAGCTTTAGTTAAAATTTCTAAAAAAGACTCTGCACTAGAAGGTAATGAGAATTCTGCAAATATATTTATAGCAGATAAAATTAAAGAATCTATAGGTGAAAATACTAATTCATCTAATAATGAAGCACATGTTAGAAGAGCTAGAAGTTTAAATTATTTCTCTGCTAACTCTGTTTCGGCGGGTATGACTGTTACAAATGAACAGGATAATATAGTGTACTACGAAAATGGAGTATTTATGGGGAGAACAGAAAAGTTTAATATTAATGGGAAAATGGCTTTC
>ERZ773193.2980-NODE-2980-length-16511-cov-4.741371_pt1 | contig 16511 bp, 18 predicted proteins | sample MGYA00511110_ERZ773193 | MGnify/ENA primary metagenome ERZ773193 (study PRJEB29015, sample SAMEA2737784) | human gut metagenome | biome: human gut; feature: human-associated habitat; material: faeces | place: China | collected 2012 ...
GTCCGGCATTTTTGTCCCAGAAATTCTTGTGTTCCTGCATCGCTATCATTCCTTTCAAGGTTAGATTTACCTAACCGATACGCACAGTCACGCAGTTAGATGGCGCTAACCACTGTATTTCAGAAAAGCCGCATCTCTGCGGCCTTCCGCTTATTCAAATAGCTCCCTGCAAGCGCCGTACACCAGGGCTTCCAGCACCTGCGGATACAGCTCCCCAATCTGCTCCTTATGGGAAACTGTGAGGATCAGTCCCCGCACCGTCGCGGCAGCCAAAGAAGCGCCGCGCCTTGGCATCAAATCATATTTTTCCAGAAGCTGACGAATATGCGTCTCGTCGTCGTGGTAGTGGGCAGTCTTCACTTCCTCTGGCAGCCGGTGCAGGAGGAACTCCGCGTCGTTTTCGATGAAAACGAAGGCTTTCGTCTCGGAGAGCCATCGGCAGGCCGCCAAGATCGCCGCTGCCGTGCGGCTGGCCGGGTCAATCGCCGCATTTTCCTGCAAGGACTTCTGCGCCGCCGCAAAACACTCGGTATGGATATCCTCCAGCACAGCGAAAAACAGCAGCTCTTTGGAATCAAAGAATTTATAAAACGATCCCTTGGAGATTCCAACGGCTTCCGTCAGCTGCTCAACAGAGGTCTTCCGCATTCCGACAGTAACGCCGCAACACCGCGCCTCCCGGATCAGATCCCTGCGAATCGTTTCATTCTGTTCTTCTGTAAAAGCCACTGCACACACCCCTTGGATTTATGACCATATTTATTATTTCAGTCAAATTGTAGCACGATTCGAAGATGTTGTCAACGGCGTCGTTTTGCCTTCCATCATGATCAAATCAGATCCAGCCTTTCCATCTCAAACGGCACAACCACGGATTTCAGCAGTCTTGCTTCCGGTAAGCCCTGAACGAACTGTATCGCCGCTTTTGCAAAAACGTTGGACTTTACCGTATCCCAATCTGCCAGCCTGACGATCTCCGCTGTGTCGTTTTCAAAATCGAACCGAATTTCGCCCCATTCGCCGTCGTTGTCCGCCTGATATTGGTAGACAGCGGCGGCTATTTTTTTGTTCTTCTTGCGGCGCTCGGTCTGTTTCAGCGTCACGGTATGGATCAGCCCGCTTTCCAGCAGCTTCAGACGCAGTTTATCCAATGTGCGCCGATAGAATCGCTTCGCACCGCTGGCTGTCGTTCCTTCAAAATCCACCGCTAAATCTTCAAAGGTGGACTGCGTGGACAAGGGGCTGACGCGCCCGCAGGTCATGCAGATGGCGTTCCGCTTTTCCAGATACCATTGCTCTTTGTAGGAAAGCTGCTCAAACGCCGCCGTGACCGCCTTTGCCTGTATTCCGTTCCATAGGATTTCGGCGTAGTTCCAGCTATCGTCGCGCGTCACATCCTCGCCGGTTTCTTCGCCGTCCTCGTCCTGCTCCGTGCGGTAGAGGGAAACAATGCTGCGGTTGCGCTGGGCAATGGTCAGCAGCTCATCTGCGGATACGCTATCGTCCTTGTACCCGCTTTGAGCGGCAAACTCGGAAACGACCTCTGCGCGACTCTTGCCTGAACCGTTATAGATTGCACCAATCTGCCGCACACGCCGGTACTCCGCAAGGCTGGCAAAGGAACCAGCTTCGCCTATCATACGGCAGAACAGCAGCCCGTCCTGAATATAATGCCTCGCGTATTTCAGGAATTCTGTTTCCTGTTCAGGGTCGAACCTCGGCAGGCAAAACAGCAGCATTTGCAAGATTTCCAGCTTGTAGTCCAGAAAACGCGCCGGGTCGTAGCGGTCAATTCCGCTACGGGTGAGAAACCGGTAAATCACGCTGTTCAGACGCTTTTCAAAGTGGTGCAGGAAGAAGGAAAAATACGATAAATCTCGTTTCCGGACAGCTTCGCATATGTAGTCGTTCAGCTCCATTTGCGGCGGTTCCGGGTCAAGCTGAAAGACGCTCTGGACTTCGCGCATGGTCAGATCGTCGGCGTTATAGAACGGCACTTTTCCCGCATAGCCGTTCAAATCCCATGTCCAGCCTGCAAGCTGCGCCATCTGCTTGTCACGATTATCCTTCATATCCGCACCTCCTTCCGCTGTGGATTTTGATTACTGCTTCCTATTCGTTTTCGCTTCTGCCAACAAAACTGCCTGCGGGATTTCTCCGGCCTCGACCAGCAGCCGGAGGTACCGATGCTCTCAGCCGGCGGCATGACGCCCATGGGCGAGGCCATCAACCTGGGCCTTGACCTGCTCGAACGCCGCAAGGAGCAGTTCCGCAGTGTCGGCGTGGACTACTTTCAGCCGTGGTTCGTGCTGATGAGCGATGGTGCGCCGAACGGTGCTGCCGACCAGCTGGCACGCGCCAAACAGCGTATGGACAGCCTTGCAAGAGACAAAAAGCTATCCGTTTTTCCAATCGGCATCGGCGCCCATGCCGATATGAAGGCGCTGGCCGAATTTTCGCCGATGCGTTCGCCGCTCAAGCTGAAAGGACTGAAATTCCGCGAGTTCTTCGAATGGCTCAGCCAGAGTGTTTCCACCACATCCCAATCCATCGCCGGTGAGAGTATTTCCCTCGACTTTGAAGGTATCAAGGGCTGGGCCGAGCTGTAACAGAAAGGAGCGATCACATGTGGAGATCGGTATGCTGTGCCATGCAGGGCAGCGGACACAAGAAAAGCGGCGTACCCTGTCAGGATAAAACCTTCCGGCTGAACAAACACAACGTGCATGTCATTGCGCTGTCGGACGGCGCCGGTTCGGCTCGGCTGTCGCATTTCGGCGCGGAACGAGTGGTCCGAGCCGCCGCTGAACTGGTCGCGGACCGGTTTGCTCAGTATCAGGAATGTGAGGATGCCGAGGCTGTTCGGCAGGAGATGCTCTCCGTCCTGCGGTATGAACTCGCCGAAGAAGCCAAAAAGCATAGCTGCGAAATGCACGATCTCGCCTGCACACTGCTGCTGGCCGCCGTCAGTGAAGAACGGTTCCTGCTGGTGCATATCGGTGACGGCGTGATCGGGTATCTGGATGGCGATACACTCAAAGTAGCGTCCGTGCCGGACAACGGCGAGTTTGCGAATGAGACCACCTTTGTCACCTCGGACAAGGCCGCTGAGACCATGCGGCTGTTCAAGGGCGAACTGCGGGACAAAGCCGCATTCGTGCTGATGAGCGACGGCACCGAGCACAGCCTGTATCACAAACCGAGCCGCGCGCTCGCGGATATCCTGACCGATGTGATACAGCGCGCGTGTCTCATCCGCGCCGATGTGCTGCAGCGGCAGCTTGCCGACACATTTGCTTCCGTGGTCTGTCCGCGCACGCAGGATGATTGCAGTATTGCCATTCTCGCACGTCCGGGAAAGGCGCTGCGCATCGCCGACCAGCTTAGTGTCGAGGAACGCCGGCGGCTGTATCATATCCAGCGCGCAAGGGCGCATACGGCGCGCAGGATCAGGCGGTATGATGCGATGCTCGTGTTGCTCGAGCAGCCGCATAGCCTGCGGCAAATTTCGGTGAGGATTCATCTGAACCCGCGCTATACCAAACAGCGGCTTGGTCAGCTCGAGCAGCTTGGGCTTATTGAACAGACAAACGGCTGGTATCGAAAAGCGTGATGGAAAGCAAAAAAGCATGCTATATGCATGCTTTTTTTGTTTTTGTTGCTGTCCCCCGCAGGGGCGCGAGTTGTTACGACACCATTCACGAAGTTGCTGAGAACCCGGACATGAAGTTGCTGTCCCCCACAGGGGCGCGAGTTGTTACTTATTTTTATTATAACACGAGGTTCGCACCAACTCAACCGATACTGCGCATCCTCTGCCGCACGGCAGCAAAACCTTAAAATGTGATTTATCCGTAATAACTCGCTCATAAAATGTGAATTAATCGAAAATTCTCCCTTTAATTTTGTGCAGATGATTGCATTTCTTCCTCTGTCGGGGTATAATACCCTCATAAGAGGTGAACCCAAATGCTCTATCTAAAACGCAAAATCGACGCTTTTCTGTCGGAATGGAAAGCAAATCCGGATAAAAAGCCGCTTATCGTCAAAGGGCCGCGGCAGGTCGGCAAGACCGAATCCATTCAGCGCTTTGCCGCAGAGAACTACACGAGCGTTATCACGATCAATTTCGTGGAGGAGCCAAAGTACAAAATGATCACCGCGGACGGCTACAAAGCGGCGGATATCATCAAAAATATCTCGCGTATCGACCCGTCTAAGCGGTTTATTGAGGGTGAAACCCTGATTTTCTTTGACGAACTGCAGGAGTTTCCCGACATTGCGACCGCGCTCAAATTCTTCAAAATCGACGGCCGGTTCGACGTCATTTGCAGCGGTTCCATGCTCGGTCTCAACTACCGTAAAATTGAGAGCAACAGCGTCGGCTACAAGACCGATTACGAAATGTTCTCACTGGATTTTGAGGAATTTTTGTGGGCCGGCGGCTACGACGATGCCTTTATTGACGATATGCTGACGCACATGCGCACGCTGACGCCGTTCAACGAACTGGAAATGTCGGTCTGCGGCGAGCTGTTCCTCAACTACTGCATCCTCGGCGGCATGCCCGCTGTTGTCCGCGAGTTCATCGAAAAGGGCACGTTTGAAGGCTCACTCGAAACCCAGCGCCAGCTCATCTCGGACTACAGGGAGGATATCCGCAAATACGCGGACGGCATGGACCAGACCCGCATTTTGAATGTGTTTCAGCACATCCCGGTCCAGCTTGCCAAGGACAACAAGAAATTCCAGATTTCCAAGGTCGCATCGGGTGCGCGTTTCCGCGATTACCGCGGCTGCATTGAATGGCTGAACGATGCAGGCATGGTCAACATCTGCTACTGCCTGAATTTCCCGGAACTGCCGCTCAAGGGCAATTACGACGAGACAAAGTACAAGCTGTATTTTGCGGACAGCGGCTTGCTTGTGGCCATGCTCGATGAGGAGGCGCAGGAGGACTTGCGCGCCAACAAAAACCTCGGCGTGTACAAGGGCGCGCTGTATGAGAATGTGGTCGGTGAGGCGCTCGTCAAGGCCGGGTATCAGCTGTATTACTACAAGCGCGAGGATTCCACGCTCGAGCAGGATTTCTTCGTCCGCACGGCATCCGCACTCATTCCGGTCGAGATCAAGGCCCAGAGAGGCACGGCAAAGTCTCTGCGCACGCTCATCACCAGTGATAAGTATGAGGATATTCACTATGGCATCAAATTTACCGCCGGGAATGTCGGGTTCAGTGACGATATTTATACGTTCCCGTACTTTTGCGCGTTTCTGCTCAAACGGTATCTGGCGGGTGAGCAGAGCGAAAAGTTGTAACTTTGTGACGTTGTAACTTTATAACTTTACATTCTGACCAGCATAAAAAAGGAGAAGCTGCAACCGCAGTTTCTCCTTTTTTCATTACTTATTTGCTGCCTTACAGCCGATATAGAAACGTCATAATCTGCGCTCTGGTGCAGTGCTGGTTCGGCGTCACAGCGAGAGCGGTCGGGTTGATGGTAAACGCCCCGCTGTCAGATGCCAAATCGCTTACCGCTTCAAATACCGAGAGTGTCAACTGACCGCTATCTCGTCTACAGTTTGAGTCTAAGCAAATAACATAAATCTCCTCGGAACCATACCCTATATTCTATCCGTCTAATCCGAATATAAATCGTTCTAACGTATGAGATGGAAGGTGGATGTGACGCTGTAAATCAATAGTATATAACTTTATAACGTTGTAAAGTTATAACTTTTATTTAGATAAATATTTTATAAAATACAAAATTCCGACAAAATACGCCTTATTTTGTCGGAATTTCTTGCATATAAAGTTCTAACGTTACAACTTTACAACGTTATGCAAAAAACTGATCAAGTGCCTGCCGTACCAGCTCGGACATATCGCAGTCGCGGTGGAAGGCTGCCGCCTTGAGCTGCTTATGCTGCTCCGGGCGCAGACGCACGGTCACCTGCACGGTGGAGGCTTTCTTCTTTTCCGCAGTCGGCGCGGCAGCGGTTTCCTGTGCCGGCTGCGGCTCCTCGTCCTTGCGGCCGATCATATTCTTGAACATTTCCTCTGCACTGAGTCTTGCCATTACTGTTCCCTCTCCTTCTCCACAAACTCTTTGACGAAATTCAGACAGTCATTCACAAAATTCCGGCTGGCCTCAGAAACGCGCTCGCCCTTGGTCTGTGCCTTGCTCTCGATGTAGTCGAACACGTTCTCCTGCACAGCCTGCGCTTCCTTGATGATCACGTTGCTGCGGATGGTCGTGCGGTAAACATCCGCGCCCATGTAGTCCGCGATTTTTTCGGTCAGCTCCTGAATGGTCCTGGTGACACGGGTGCGCTCGGTGCGCGTGAGCAGCACGCCGTCGATCCTGAGCGTCGGATTGGTGTATTTCTTCACCGACTTGTAGGTATCATACAGCTGAGTGATGCCGGACGCCGCAAAGGTCTCCGCCATGGTCGGGATGAGCAGATAGTCGGCAGCGGTCAGCGCGTTCACAGTCAGCAGGCCAAGCGACGGCGGACAGTCGATAAGAATGTAATCGTATTCTTCCGCAACGCCGGTCTGCTCGTCGCGCAGCTTCTCGCGGAGCGTCATCTCTTTGCCGACGTTGTGCAGCTCCTGCTCAATGCCCGCAAGGATGGTATTGGCCGGAATGATATCGCAGCTGGGCGTGTGCTGGATGGCCTCCCGTGCCGAGACCGTTCCCTTCATGACCTCGTACATGGTCGCGCTGTCCTGATTTTCGGCAGCTACCGACATCGACAGGTTGCCCTGCGGGTCGCAGTCGATCGTCAGCACGCTGAAGCCCTGCTTTTTCAGACCGGCCGCCAGAATGCCGGTCGTTGTGGTTTTCGCCACGCCGCCTTTCTGGTTAGCCAGTGCAAATATCGCAGACATGTTCTCCACCTCTTTCAACTTTATAAAGTTATAACTGTTTAACGTTACTCTTATTATATACCTGTGCAGTTATAACGTCAAGACTGTGTAACTTTATAACGTTATCTCTTCCTATAAGTTCAGAGATTCGTTCAGATCGTGTATTTCTCACTCTTTTCTCTCCTTTTCTGTCAGGAAGATTGAGTAGTGAAGTTTCAATAAAGAAGTTTTAGTAGGTAAGGATTTTAGTATATCAGCCTGTTTTGCATCTGCTCAAAAAGCATCTTGTCTTTCCGCATACTGCCTGTAAACAGAGTACCCTGTAAAATCAGGGTAATGGTATGGCAGACAAAGAAAAATGACGGCTTTTCTGCCGTCATCGGTGTTTTGGGATGGAAATATGATTTTCCGGGCACGACCATAAGCCATGAGGTCAATCATGGCTTAAAAGGTTATTCGGTTTCCTGCGAATGGCGTTTTGCTTTTACGCGCTTGAGCCACTCCAGTTCCCAGTCGGCCAGCGGCTGCTCGGGTGTGCCGGTGCTGACTGGCTCGGCCTGCGAAGGCTGCAGCAGCTTCTGATGGTAGGTATACAGGGAAGTCTGTAAGTATGCAACCGGGTTGTCAATACGGCCGAAGTCGATCGTGACGCTGTTCAGGAAGCGTTCCATGCTTTGCTGAGAAATACGGCGGGAGATCTGCTCGCGATGCTCCTGCGTGACCGCAGCGCCCTTGATGAACAGCTTGTCTGCGTACTTGATGTTGCAGACTGCCGTTACGACCGTTCCGGTCAGCTCGCTGCCGAACTGACGGCGGAGCGCGTCGGCGTTGATCTGCTGCTCGATCTGCCTGCGCAGCCTGCGGCGGACGGCACGCGGCTTGTCCTTTTTGTTAACACACACGTTTTTACGGATGCGGGAAACCTGCGTTTTGATCTTCGCAAGGAAGCCGTCGATCGTGGCTACGGTGGAGACAGAGCCGTCGATGTGGTAATTGGTCAGATACGGCGTTTCCAGATCGGGCGTCTCGCAGATCTCATACTCGTATGTCCAGCGGTTTTCCTCGCCCGCCGGGTGGCGGTGTTGCTTGAGCAGACCGGAAATCTTGAAGCGCTTCCAGAGCGTCGAGAAATGTTTTACTTTTTCCATGCAGAACGCGCGGATTCCCTCGGGACGGAGAACGAAGTCGGGAATCTTCATCAGATGGCTGACGAGGGCGAACAGTCCCTTGCTGGCAAGGGAAATGGTCTTGTCGCGCAGGACCGAGGTGGAAATGTTGGTGTAGTCGCGCTGCGCACCGGAAATGCAGGCAACATCACCGTTCGGGCGGTCAATGGACGGGGAATAGACGAAGTCCACCGGCTCGGACGGGTGCTGCATCAGGTTGTAGACATGACAGAACGCACCATTTTCCGCCTGGGAAAAATAGTGCTGCAGGTATCCCTTTTGCTTGAGCTCCTTCCACGCCGCATTCAGCAGGTAGGCGCTGTCCGAGCAGGCATAGCCGAGACGGCGCTTGCTCAGCGCAAAATCCGGCAGGCCGACAAAAGACTTGATGACGGCAAACAGACCCTTCGCGTCGAGGGAAAGCGTGCTGTCGCGCAGGACTTCGTTGTAAATTGTCGTGTAGCCGGTCGCGGACATTGCCTTCCCTCCTTTCCGATGGTCAAGTTTTTTTGCAAAAGAAACAAAAAATCGTCTGATGCTCTCACACCAGACGATTGAAAAACCATGTTTAAATTCGCACTAAAAATCGAAAATTCGTAATGTTGCACAAGTAAAATGTGTCGTACAAGGAAGAAAAATTGATTTTTGTCGAAAAACGCGCGTCGTATTGACATAACCGCTTGTTGATTGTATAATAGTTATACAAGTAAGCGGTATGCGCCATTTGGCGCGTTACTGGTCTCAGGGCTGTGAGATCTTACCGCCCGCTGGTGTTGGAAGCACCAAGTGGCGGATACCGTTTATCAAAGAGCTGATGTTTCCTAGGCATCGGCTCTTTTTTTGTTTTCTGTAATTAAGAATACCATGATAGCTGGCCGATGTCAAGAAAAAATATAATTTTGTGCTCAAAAAGGCGAAAAAGTGCGAATAAATGTTGCAATCTTGATCAATTAGTGATATAATGCGCAACTTGAAATTGAAGTGCAGGATGAATTAAAGTGATATGCTACGGACAAATATTTATTTTAAAACCAGATTATACAATAAAAGTGGTAGTATTAGGTATGCTGTAATGGAATTTGATTAAGGGAATATAACCGAAAAAGCATAAAATGTAAGAACGAAGCCCTAGTGACGCAGCACCGGGGCTTTTCTGCATTTGGAAAATTATAATGTTTTAACTTTATAACCTTTAATTAAATATACTTTTCAGATTATATTTCTGTTGAAATACCTAAAAAAATTGGATATAATATATCTAATAAAAGATATTTTTGAGGTGTTCTATGAGTGATTTCCAAAAATATTTAGATGAAGCATTCTCTAAAATAAATACTTCTGATTTTTCTGATTCTGAAGAAGATCTTCCGCGCGATGATGTTTATAAAGAAATTCAGCAGCTGATTGTCAGCGAAAGAAAAAAACAAAAGGTAACACAGAAAGAACTGGCGCACAGAACTGGTTTGTCACAGGCTAATATCAGCAATATAGAAAATGGTGTAACGCGCCCAACGATTGATTCATTACAGAAGATTGCAGAAGCACTGGGTAAGCGTCTTCTGGTTTGCTTTGAAGAAAGCGAGGATATTTGACTATGAAAACATTAACTCAGCTTCGGATTGACCATTTTCGTGGAATACGGGATTTGAATATAGAGCATTTGACTTCAATCAATGTAATTGTGGGTGACAATAACTGCGGCAAGACCAGCGTAATGGAAGCTATTCAGTTTCTACGCTCGGGAAGTTCTGCAAATATTTACAACATTGCCAGACTGCGTGATCGCACGTTGACCTTTTTTTCTAATTCGCTGTATGACAGCTTTATTTGTATGTTTCCCAAAGAAGATGATAAATTGCAAATCAAACTTTCGGGAGAGTATGACAGTCAGCCTGTTTCCTATGTGCTTTCGGGAACCGAGTCAAAAGAGCTGATAGACCTAAATGAGCTGGATCGTATAGCACGCAGAGAATTTGCAGAAGCAAATGGAGAAACGGAAACCGATGTTTTTGATGGCAGCTCGGTTTATATGATCGGTGAACAGACATTAACGGAAAGTATTCGATTGAACCGATTGACTCGCGTGACCGGTACATTAATTCGGCTGAAACCGCAGATCAAGATCAGTTATATATCGCCATTTGAGCATCTTAACGGGAATATTGTAAACAGAATTATAAAAAATGATGCTTATAAGTTAATCTGTCTGAATGCGCTGCAATTGTTTGATCCGGAAATAGAAGATATAATGATTTTCAGAAGTGATGTCAGCAATCGACCGGTAGAGTATCTGAAGCATAAACGGCTTGGCAATATGCCGCTGTCTACGTATGGCGATGGCATAAAAAAAGTTCTTGTATTGGCAAATGCGATCATTGGAGCGACTGACGGAATTTTACTGATTGATGAGATTGAAACCGCAATCCACAGAAAATATTATAATGATATTTTTCGTTTTATTGTCAAGGCTTGCCACACATTTAATGTGCAGGTCTTTATTACAACCCACAGCATCGAAGCAATTGACGGTTTACTTGCTACACAGGATTATGATATCCAGTCAAAAGAAGATGCTATTACCGTTGTCACATTAAGAAGAGAAAACCATAAGACATATTCTCGCGTCCTTCAGGGGCGAGAGGTCTTTAAAAACAGGGAAGCGTTCGGCTTCGAGGTGCGTCTATGAATAAACTGATTCTTTGTGAAGGCGCAACCGATGCAATCTTGCTCAGCTACTATCTGGAACGAACAGCAGGATGGAAGTTTGTTCGTCAACCGCCGCAGGGCGTATCCATTCGAGCAACAGAACAAAATGAAGAAGTCACATGGTATAAAAAGAACAACGACTATCTGTTGATCTGTGCAGTAGGCGGAAAAGATAATTTCGGGAAATTCTTTGACGATAAAATTCAAAAACCGCTCGTTATGTCAGATGCCTTTGAGAAGATCGCCATTGTAGCCGATCGAGATAACAGAGAGGTCAGTGAAATCGAAACAGAAGCATCCGCTTTTCTGAAAGTACCGTGTGGCACCATTAAAAACAATCAGTGGAACGATTGCAGTTATACGAACGAGTTTAGAATGGAAAAAACTTTTTCGGCGTTGCTGGTCGTCATTCCACAGGAGCAGCAGGGCGCATCTGAGATTGACATGGGCTGTACAGTATCCGGAAAAAGTCTTTTCCTTAATTGATGAACAGATTAGAACTGTGAAATGGGAAGAGTCGGAAACGCTGCGGTTGTGCTTTGCGTCTCTGGTGGAAATTTAAGGCGGAATATTTCTTTTAAGGGCAGTAGTATCACGCTGGGAAGATAAAGTATCAGTTTACCCGTTTTGTATGAACGGGTAAACTGATAACCTATGAAAATAGCAGGTTATCTTTGTGGGAAATGCTTGCCTTTCAAGCGGAAATATCGTATAATATATATGTAAAGTCTGTCTTAGCTCACTTGGTGAGTATTGTCTCTTTTCGCTCCCTTGTAGGAGTACTGTATCTAAATTTAAAAGTTCAAGACTCTTATCAGATGTATTCTGATAAGAGTCTTTTTATATATAGATTTGCCCATATGAACGTTTCTCCATCCCTAAAAAGAAAGGAAGTATCCGAGCTGAATTAGTGAAAACATTTGTTGCGAAAGCGTAGAAAAATACAGGCTATCACCGAAAATGCAGGAGAGAAAACCAACGTAAAAACGTGCCCGGTACGCCGTAAAAGTACCGGTGAGATAGAGTCCCGACTCTACCTCGGCTGCTAAAAGAACAGCCAAAATTTAATAAAACGGGCCGGATTTAGCGCTGCCGGAAAACGTAAAAGCGCAGTTAGAGACTCAACTCTATCTTACGATCTAATAAAATGAGCCGGCTTGGAAGTGCCGGAAAAAGAAAATTTCTCGTCGTGCATAAGACGCTAAGAGTGCCCAAGGTCGTGCATAAGACCTCGCTGTTGAGCGATAAAAAAGAGTGCGTGCCTGATGATGAAAAGTCAGAAGGCGACTAATGTTTTAACAACAATTTTGAGATAATAAGAGGAACTTTCTCCATGGGACACAAGAAAAAAGACGGAAAAGCTGGCCGTACATTACACCAACAAGCGTATGATAAACTGCAAAAAATGCAGGCGTTTGGTGACAGCAAGCGTCTTGATAAGCTCGAAAATCCGGAGGATTTTGCAAGAAAAATTTACAGCTTTTCGACCTACCAGACGTACTTTAAGCACATAAAATACTTTATCAAATGGCTGCAAAGGGAACATCCCGAAGTAAAAACGCTGAAAGAAGCCGAAAAATTTGTGCCGGAATGGCTGCAAACCCGCGTGGATAAAGGCCTTTCTGCATGGACGGTTCAAACCGAAGAGGCTGCTTTGAATAAGCTGTACCAGATAAAATTGGACGATGAAAATCGCTTTCAGCCGCCGAGAAGATTAAAGGAAAATATCACGCGCAGCCGCGGAACAAAGAAGCGCGACACGCATTTTTCGGAAGTAAATAATGCAGAACTCATCAATTTCTGCAAGGCCTGCGGATTCCGCCGCAATGTATTGGAGCGGTTGACCGGCAGTGATTTATACGACCGCGTAAAGGCTGAAACCGCATTCGCTGAAGCGCAGGAAGCAGGTAATGAAGCGCTCGCGGAAGCACTGCTTGTGGGTTTGAAAACCTTCCCGGAACAGGATTATTTCATCCTGCATCACCGCGACAAAGGCGGGAAAACGCGCCTATCTCCCATCGTCGGGCCGCACATAGATGCGGTCGTTCGGCGCATGAAAGCCACGCCGCCGAGCGAAAAAGTGTGGCAGTATGTCAGCTCAAATTGCGATGTCCATGGCTATCGCGCGGACTACGCGACCAGCATTTACAGGCAGTACGCGCGGCCGATCGAACAGCTGGATTACCGCAAAAAGATACGATGTTCCGACGGAAAATACCGCTCTGAAATTTATATCTGCCGCGGCAGTGAGCGTGGGAAACAGCTCGACCGCCGTGCGGTCGGCATCATCAGCATCGCGCTCGGCCACAGCCGCGAGGATACCGTGATTACCAATTATATTAATCTTTAATGTAAGAATCCGCCTCTGTGCTGTGAAAACTTGCGCAGAGGCGGATTCTTATGTTGTATGCAATATAACGAGATGTATGAAAAATACATAGCGATTCTTTCTTCGCAAAAAATTCTCCGCGGCACTCTCCCATCCTGGAAGAAAAGCCGCGGAGAAATAAATATATTTTCGGTGCCAATACAAAGATCATTAATCTTTACACCACTTTGCTTTTTCCAATGAAAAGATCGGAGATTACTATACAGAAAAGCGACAGGCAAATACCTGTCGCTTTTCTTTGAGGAAAATGAATTTACCACTTCGTAAGTTCCCATGCCTTAATATCGTCAGCAATGCTTCCATTATAGGAAGAAAACTTACGTTTATTACCGATATGAATGTTGGCACGAACCTCGTTATAAAGTGCCTCATCCGGATGGTTCGGATATGCGATCTGAAGTGATGTTTGCAAAGTCCGGGATATCCGCAGCGGTCAGCAGCGGCTTCTGGGTCAGCTCTGCATCCGGACCGGCGCCGAGGCCCTTCTCCAGCATGTAGAAAGCCAGCTCGCGCGAGCAGTTCTTATCATAGTTCTGGGGAGTGATCGCACCGAGGTTCGGCAGACACTGCAGATCGTTGATGCAGTAATCAACAACGCCATAAGCCCAATACTTGGTATTGTTTGCACTCTTGCCCGCATAGCCCTTTGCAGAACAAATCAGTTTTGCCATCTGGCCAATCGTGAGCTTGTCTTCGGGGCCATACTTACCGTTGCCGTAGCCCTTAATAAGACCGCCTTCGGACATCTTGTTGATGTAAGAGGTAGCCCAGTGGTTAGACGGCACGTCGCTGAAATTAGATGCCGCAAAGGCGGATGCCGTCATACTTGCCGCCAATGCCGCCGCCAGTGCTAATGAGGTAATTCTTTTGCACGTGTGTTCTTAAACCACTTGGCATATGGATTGAATTTTCCGGCGCTTCCTCTCCCGGATGAGCGTGGACTTGCTGATGCCGGTCAGCTTAACAACCTGCGCGTAGGAATGGTCCGCGAGCAGCGTCATCGCGTGGTCGAGCTGCTCGGTGTCGAACTTGGGCGGGCGGCCCTCACGGAAATTCGGGTCGGTGGCGCGCGCGACCGCCTTGCCCTCCTGCGTGCGCTGGACGATCATGTCGCGCTCGAACTGCGCGAACGACAGCAGCACGTTGCGCAGCAGCGTGTTGACCGAGTCGTTGGACAGGATGCCGAGGTTCAATACATTGATGGTGATGCCCTCGTCGATCATATCGGTGATGAGGTCGGAGGCCTGCGACACCGACCGCGCGAGGCGGTCGAGCTTTGTCACGATGAGCACATCGCCGCGCCGCAGCTGCGCCCGCAGCCTGTCAAACTCCGGGCGCTCGATCTTGGTGCCGGTGAAGGTATCCGTATAGATTTTTTCCGCGCCCGCCGCGGTCAGCGCCGCCTGCTGCGCGTCCAGACTGTTGCCGTCGCGCGCCTGCGTCTTGGTCGAGACTCTCGCGTAGCCGAATGTCATGTAAATTCCCCCGTTTTCCCGGTTTTGACACCGCGAGTTTTGAATATAGGTTTTGATACCTCTATTATAACTTCTGACGCTGAGTTTTGCAACCGGTGGCGAAACTTGAAGGTTTTGAGACAGACTCGCATCATATCGAACAATTATACGCAGATATTTTTATACCGCCTCCATTAGCCAGCCGTCAGGTTTTAAACCTTGATGCCGTTGTAATTCCCGAGCGTGAGCCGGCCGTTGGTCAGCACGATCTTTTCGCAGTTGTCCCGAATCCCGATCAGCAGCCGCAGTTCGCGTTCGAACCATTATATGTATTGTGTATTATTTCTACACAAATTTTATATTGATGCTATATTCTAATTTGTCTGTGCGCTTTGCTTGACGATGATACATTACTTTGTCAGAAAGTAATGTGTGAATGTTGAGCGAGGTGATAGCATGAACAACATAGATAGAGTAGAGAAACTGGTTCGATCTTCTCCTAACGGTATCATCACAACTGCACAGCTGACGAACGCCGGTCTGCATCGAGGCTATCTGCATGATTTCGTCGAGCGCGGAGAACTATACCGTTTTGGGCGAGGCCTGTATGTGCAAAGTAACGCATGGGAAGATGATTTTTACCTTTTGCAGCAAAAGTACGGCCGCGGTATCTATTCGCATGATACTGCTCTTTATCTGCTGGGTTATTCCGACCGCACCCCGGCTCGGTATACGATGACCTTTCCAAAGGGCTACAACGCACCGTCCCTGAAACAAGAAGATTTGATCGTTAAGCGTGTTATTCCAGAAAATTATAACTTCGGCATTATCAAAATCCAATCCCCTTCCGGCAATCCGATTTGTGTTTATGATCTGGAACGGACGCTGTGCGACATCCTGCGCGGCAGCGGAAGCGATATTCAGATTGTAGGAGCTGCTATGAAACGCTATGCCGCATCCAAAGACAAGGATATTCATAAACTGATGCAGTACGCAGCGCAGCTTCGCGTAAAGCCCAAAGTTCTGCGCTACATGGAGATTTTACTATGATTACAAAAAATCCAATGCAGTTAAAAGCGTATAGGGATTGACAAAAGCGAACCCGTATTATTCCGTTGTGCTCATGCTGATTTACACAGGTGTCCGCATTGGTGAATTGCTTGAACTGAAGAAAGAAGATGTACACTTAGAAGAACGCTGGTTCTACGTCAGAGAATCCAAGACAGAAGCAGGTGTGCGTGAAGTGCCGATTACAGAAAAGATTGTACCGTTCTTCACAAGCTGGCTGGAGCGTTCGTGCGACTATCTGATTTGCTCACCAGAGAATGAACACTTCCTGTACCGCAACTATTATGATTCCTACAGGAAGCCATTAATGGATAACATGGGGAACGCACACCGCCCACACGATACCCGCCGCACCTGCGTTTCTCTTTTGGCAAGCGCTGGCGTTGATGAACGAACCATCAGAAAGATTGTAGGTCACTAGGGACAGGGCGTGACCGAAACCGTTTACACACACTTGGAACTTCCTGTCAAGCTGGAAGCAATCAACAAGATATAAAGCAAAAGGAAGGGCGAAAACCCTTCCTTTTCTCTGTTGTTTCGCTCCACAGTTCTCCTAAAATCACGCTGTTTTGTGTCAACTACTTGTTCGCTACCCGATGGTTACGCAGAGAAACGCATACAAAGCCTTACACAAAACGCATACTAAAACCAAAGAAAAAGTGCAGGAAACCTTGGCTTAACAGTGATAAGGAACTAATTCAAACTTATTACTGTTAGCCGACGGTTTCTGGTGTACAGAGACAACAAACGTTAAGACGACCGCCCGTTTCTTTCGGAAACGGGCGGTCGATCTTTTTTCTGCTATTTATCGGAAGGAAAATTGGAATTATGTGGAATCAACTTATGTTCGT